>Ga0310345_10001820_pt1 | contig 22808 bp, 16 predicted proteins | sample HC15DNA20500_MG_FD_204667 | JGI IMG/M metagenome (GOLD analysis project Ga0310345, IMG submission 204667) | Marine microbial communities from station ALOHA, North Pacific Subtropical Gyre - HC15-DNA-20-500_MG | ecosystem: Environmental > Aquatic > Marine > Oceanic | place: Pacific Ocean: North... | reverse complement strand
TTGAGACAGTTTTATAGTATACTTAGTGGCGGTTTAGCTAATGATGCATTGTTAAATAATACAATAAAACATTTTAAAGATTTTGATGATAAAAACCATTTAGTACCTCTGATTCAATATAAATTTGGGAAAGCCTTTTGGGATTTTAGTTTGGTATTACAAGACAAAAATGGTACATTTACTATTGTTACTCCGATTATTAATACTGAAAATAAAGTAACCGCTTTGTTATTTGGATCGGCTAGAAACAAAGATTACAGCTATTTTAGATTAATAGATCGCAACACACCCCAGTCGCATTTAACAGAATATGGTGACAAGAAAGCTACGATGTTTACAAAAGCAACTTTGTATGGAATTTTTAATATTCTTGAATCTAATTGGAAACGTGCAATACAAATTCTAAGCAATACAAGTAAGGACATGCATATTGGCACAATGGGTAACAGTAGCAGTATAAGTGAATTGTATGTTGCTTCTATTCAATCTTGTTGGGATTATAGTTATACATATGTAGAAGCAGGTTATAATTCAACTACGGTTATAATAAGGCAATGCCAAAGCAATGCTATGTATATTGATAATGGCTCAGGTAATTCGGGTAACTCCGGCTTGGGGCTACCACACCAATTATGAGTGGTGGTGGCGGTGGTGGTAAAAGTACTATTCCAATACCCAAGAATAGTATAACAGATGTAAGAAATAACTTGCAGAATCCTTGTTTTAAGGCTATTGCTGATTATATGATCAATAATAATTTACAAAACATGGTAACCAATATTTTACAAAATACTTTTGGTGTTGGTCCCAAAATTAATCTTACGCTTGCTGAAAGTAATTCTATTGTCAACCAAAATGGAATACCCGTTCCTGCTCAAACACAATCTCAATATGATGCTTCTAGCGGAGTTTTAAATATTACTACTTACATTCGGCTAGATTAAATTGACCCTGCAGCAAGTCAGGAGTATAAGGCCAGTTTATTAATTCATGAAATTGTACATGCTTATATATTCACACATCCTGAAGTATTAAATGGGTTAACGCAACATGCTTATATGTTACAGAACTATATTGATGGCATTATTGGGTCTTTGCAAACTTTCTTTCCCTCTTAACTTCGCAACAAGCAGCCAGCTTGGCCTTAGGTGGATTAGGGGATGATATAACCGGTACACAAGCTTTCGCTGATGCGTTAACTAAATATGGATTTACAACAAATATGAATAGTAGAGATTATTTTGGGTTTTATTCAAAACTATATGAATATGGCACATCTGGAACAAGTTGTAAATAAATAAAATTAAAACAAATATGTTTATAATAAAATATCGATATACTTTTTTGCTCACTTTCATTTTGATAAGTAATGTCCTATTTACCCCAAATGTTTTTGCACAAAAGGTTAGCAGTAAATATAAACATGAATTAAAAAAATTCATGAAATTTATTAGAAATACTGAGTTTAAACAATATGATACTTTAAAAATTTATCCATATTTATGCAATAAAAATTTGTTTATGATTTCTTTATTTGGAACTGGTGTATATGGGCTTTCAAATGAAGAAAAGACATACTTAATTAACGAAATACAGTCCGATACAACCAAATATTGTTTTAATCGACATTTGATGAAAAATGTTCAGTTTGTTCCCCAAAATCAGAAAGATGGATGGCGACTTTCAAAACCTATTTTTTTAAGAAGTTATTTATTGGGTGCCTTTTCATTTGCAACTCCATATGACCCTGATTTTGCGTCTCAGTGGACATATTTGTATAAAAAGGAAAATGGGAAATGGAATAGATTGTTATTAATGGGCAAAATATTAGGATATTAATAAATTTGTCTGTTCCGATTTGTAGTTTCTTTATTCAATGATATTTTGAATATAAATACCGGTAACAATTTTGTTAATATGCGTATTTATGCTTATTTCTTTTTTAAGTAACTAAAATATGGTTGATTACTGTTTTTAACTGCTGATTTGTTTTCTACTATAACGTTTATTATTGATGCATTTTTTACATTCATTAAAACATTTCATCCAGCTAATAAGGTAAAACAAATTACATATACTTCAAACTCGCTAACACAATATTATATTCTCGGTTTTTTCCTTTTGTGAAAGTAGGAATGTTTGATGCTGAAGCATAAAAAGCCTGATATATCTGAAAACCTTCTTGATTGCTAAATCTTCATGTCAACATCTCATAAGCCAAATGAAAAATTATTTTAACTGAGTAGCATAAATTTTTCTTACATAAAAATGGCCCTTTTTAGGACCATTTTAGTAATGATTCTCATTGATTACTCCAGCACTTTTTCTATGTGTGTTAATTTGCCATCTGCATTAAAGCCTTCTATAATTACCTTTAGTTTTTTACTAATGTCATTATTAAAGAAGTCTAATTTAACCTGTGGGCTTTTTTTATTGGTTAACACAAATGGATTCCAGTATAGGGTGCTTCTTACATCATCCCCAAAAGCATCGGTTGATTTCTCATAATCCGGATTAAAGAATTGTTTAAAGCGTGTATAGCCACCCAATATCGTATTGTCGAGACCGGGCGTATTGGCATTATTATTCTTTTTACCATCATTGCCACGTTTGGTGTAAATAGCAATGGCGCCACCACTTCCACCACCCATGGAGCCAAAAAATGGTGGGCGAAATACTTTAATATAAGCTACATCTGTAATGGGTAAGCTTTGTATCATGTCGGGTTGTGCAGGGCTTTCATCTAAATACAAATCGGGTGTGCTACCACGCCAGGTTAGTGATGGTGTGCCTCCACTCATGTTAATTTGCAAACCCGCTACCTGCCCTTGTAAATACGTAAATATATCTAACGCACTATTGGCCCGTGGATCATCCATTACATCAAATCCGTAACTATCTCCTCCGGAAAATAAACCAGTGGCATATTTTTCATCTAACACCTGTAAAGCACTTTTTACTTTCGCCCTAACAGTTACTTCTTTTAAAGTGGCAGAAGCCATTAGTTTGCGTAACCGCTCTTGTTCATCCATAAAATATTGCATGCGGCGCAATGCCATACTATCGCTCCAGTTGGTTAAACTAGAATTAATGGAAACATGCCTGGGCTGTAAATTATATAGACCATTGGTAAAACTTACAACAGCTCCACTATTGCTACTGCGTTTGCCATTTAGCATGTAGAACAGCTTTACTGTGTCATAAAAGAAAACTCCATCCTGTTCAAATGAACCGTCTCTATGTACCGGAAGCAATAAAAATTGTTTACTACTATCTTTTCCTTGAACAATGACATTTAAAAATGAAGACTCGCCGCCTAAATTATTGCTTCCATATACTTTGCCCTCAATTTTCAAAAAATTGGTTTCAGGCGGATATTTTATTGCCGGTGTTTTTAATGCAGCTAAATCGGCCCAATTATAACGACGCCATCCATTGGTCATCATTACTAAATCTAAATGATGCACAACACTATCAGCATTACTGCTAAAATAGTAGGCAGGATTGTACACTTTTCCTTTAATGTCATCACTTAATAAGAAATCAGTGTAAATAGAATGCTTATCATCTACGGGAACATCGGCATCGGTTACAGCAACCGACATGTTGGCGAATGCTGTGTCAGATACAAAAAATTCAATAGTATTTTTGCCTCTTTTGGAAAGATTTACAGTGGGAAAACTAACCCTGGGTTGAAAACTATAGTTATCATTGTTTACAAACACTATTCTTTCGGCAACGGGTATCCAATTAGCATTAAACAAAGTAACCTGAAGAATACCGGTTGGTAATTCTGTAGTTGGCAAATCAGCCACTACACTGGTTTTTGCTGAGAAATTAATTCTTGATTTGTATACCAATTGCTGATTCATTTGGGCCATTAGGTACATGGTTTTATATAATGGATCATCATTGGCAGAACGTTCAACAAATAATATGGCTTTATCGGGTGCTGGTTGTACAGAAAGGGTAGCACCGTTAGGTAACGCTGCGGGTAAAGCAGTGGTGCCGGATTGCCCATTTTCATCCAACCAATTAATTTGATAGGTTTCTCCTGCTTTGGGTTCAACAGAAAAACTGCCCATGCCGTCATGTTCGGCCATAAAAGAATCAATCAGTTCTTGTTTATTATTTTTAATGGCCCCTTTTATAAATACCGGATTGCCAAATTGATTGGTTGCCTTGAATGCTACCCTGCAGTTTAATCCGTTTACTAAGTTTCCGCCTTCGGGAAATAAATATACCTGGGTTTTCGGAATGGCAATACTGGTTTTAACCTGCGGTTGAATAACGGTAATAGTGCGGTGATAGAAAAAAGCGGTATCAAAATTCAACATCCAGCGAGTATAAGCTCTTACTTCTAATTTGTTGCCGCTGTAATTAGCCGGCACATCGAATGAACCGGATGCAGTTGCCTGAAATAAAGGTGCAACAGTGTGCATTAACAAATTTCCAGAACCATCATACCAATCAACATAAAAATTTTTGCTTATGTATGATAAGTCAATCCCCGTCATTAAATAAGCTTTGTACCAAATAGTTTCACCCTTGTTATATGCCCCTTTATCAAATTGAAGATGCACTTTTTCTTGTGGATAACGATTGGCGTACACTTCCATCATTGAATCTAATACTTGAGCCTTTGTAGTTGTTTGAAAGGTTAGTAAAAACCCCAGGCATACCATAGCAAGCAATTTGTTCATTTGGTATAATTTAGGTTGATGATATAGGTTTGGTTCTAATTTGCTAATGTGTTTATTCATCCACACCATTATTCGCCCTTTGCATCAATAGCAATATAAATTAAAAAAATTATTTGCCTGTAACAAACCTACTTATAAAAATATGTTACTAGTGTTATAATTTAATTAAAGGTAATAGAAAACAAAAGTTTATAAAACCGTATAGCTCATGCTTCCATCCTTTTCATCTTTAATTTGGATGCCCACTGCCTGTAATTCATTACGAATAGTATCGCTGGTAACAAAGTCTTTTTTGGCTTTGGCTTGTTTTCTAATATTTAATAAAACTTGCATAACTTGTTGCAACAAATTGTTTTGTTCTGTTGAAGGATTTTGAAGGCCAAATATATCTTCAATAAACAACTTCATTTGTTGTTGCAATAGTTGTACAGTATGGCTCGACAAACTGTTTTCGGGAATTTGTTTATTTTTTAAACTGTTAATAACCGGTGCCAATTCAAACATATTGGCTAACACTTTTGCAGTACTCAAATCATCATCCATAAACTCGGTAAATTGGTTTACCCATTCTTTTACCTTATTATCTAATGCAGCATCAGCAGCTTCTATATTGTCGGGAATAGTTAAGCCTTGTAAGTTGGTATAAGCTTCCCAAAGGCGCTTCAATGCCTTTTCTGCTGCTTGTAAAGCCTCATTACTAAAATCAAGCGTAGAACGGTAATGCGATTGCAGTATGAAGAAGCGAATGGTCATGGGGTGGTAAGCCTGGGCTAAAATAGGATGTGTACCACTAAATAATTCTGTTAGTTTAATAACATTGTTATAGCTTTTTCCCATTTTTTTCCCGTTAATAGTAATCATGTTATTGTGTACCCAATAACGGGCCGGGGGTTGGTGGTTGCAAACGGTGCTTTGTGCAATTTCACATTCGTGATGCGGAAACTGCAAGTCCATTCCACCGCCGTGTATATCAAATTGTTTACCCAAGTATTTGGTACTCATGGCTGAGCATTCAATGTGCCAACCGGGAAAACCCTCGCCCCAGGGGCTGGTCCATCGCATAATGTGTTCAGGAGGGGCATTCTTCCAAAGTGCAAAGTCGTTTTTATTTCTTTTTTCGTCCTGATTTTCTAATTGTCGGGTGGTTTCTAATTGTTCTTCTATATTTCTTCCACTTAAAATGCCATAAGGTTGACCAATTTTAGAAAAGTCATTGTTATATTTTTCTACATCAAAATAAACTGAACCATTTACCACATAAGCATACCCATCGGCAATAATTTGTTGAATCATGTTAATCTGTTCTACAATATGTCCGGTGGCGGTAGGTTCAATACTAGGCGGTAGGGTATTAAATTGTTGCATGGCCCAATGAAACAGGTTGGTATATTTTTGTACCAGTTCCATAGGTTCTAATTTTTCTAAAACGGCTTTGCTGCTAATTTTATCTTCAGCAACCCGACCTTCTTCTTCAAAATGTCCGGCATCGGTAATATTGCGAACGTACCGCACTTTATAACCCAGGTGTAAAAAGTAGCGATACAAAATATCGAATGTAACATAGGGGCGTGCATGCCCCAGGTGACTTTCACCACTTACGGTGGGTCCACAAACATACAATCCCACTAATCCGGGGGTAATTGGGGTAAATACTTCTTTTTTACGCGAAAGGGTATTATATAATTGTAATGGCATAATAAAATTTATAAGGCAATATGGTACTTACAAGCTGCAAAAGTAGCCAATGTGTGCAGTAGCAACAAAAGGAAAATGCATACTAGTTGTTCAATTGTTTCAATGCTACATCGCTTACTAACATAATATGGTCGCTTAAATCTTCATCTACCATATCAAACTGAAGAATTTGAAATTGCGGGTTGGTAAGAATATAATCAATACGCAAGGTGGGGGCTAAGCTGATGAAACTGCGGCCAATACCAAAACCTTTGGACAAAAAGGCATCTTGCATATTTTGCCGAATATGAAAATAGGTGAAGCTGTTGGGCACATCGTTAAAATCGCCACAAATTAAATAGGGGTAAGGACTTTTGTTTAAATGGGTTTTTACTAAAATAGCTTGAGCCGTTCTTCTTCTAAAGGCTAATAACATTTTTTGTATAATGCCTTTTGATGCAGCCAATGTTTCTTCATTTTGCTTAATTTTTTCCATGCCTTCATAATCATCTTGATTAAACTTGTACGATTGTAAATGTGTAGTAAATACCCTTATGGTATCATTTGCTTTTACAATATCGGCATATATTAGGCTTTCGGCAGTTTTAAAAGGAATACGTTCGCTATGAATAATAGGATATTTTGAAAAAATAATACATCCTGACTGATAATTATTTTTTCTTCGATAATCCTTCGAAAAAAAATGATAAGGGAAACTGTCGTTGAACAATGCAATATGATTGGCTGTAGCATTGTTGTTTTCTGCATTATTAAATTCTTGCAGGCAAACTACATCAGGGTTCAGCTTTTGGATGGTTAGCAACAAATCTGAAGGAACTTGCTGTTTGGCGGCTTTGCTTTTAGATAGTCCGTTGAAGCTTTGTACGTTCCAACTAATAATGCGTAAACTATTCGGTGGTTTTGTTTTTGTAAATCCTTCTTTTATATTTCCTGCAAACATTACTTGTAGTTGTTGATAACTTAGTAATAAGGCAATCAGTGATAAAAGCAGGTATTTGGGTTTTACAATAATCCAGAATATGATGAAGAAAATAAGGATAAGAGCTAAATAAGGCATTAAAATAGCAATGAAGCTAATGGGTGTAAAATAAATAGGATTTATCCACGGACTTAAACAGCCCAGTAGGTAAATAAAAATAATCAGCAGGTTAATACCAATTACAATACGCTTTATAAAAGGCCTGATGAATGCCAATGCCATTGCATAAAAATAGGAATTGTTTATGTAAAGGCAAAGTGGCTTTGGTTGAATGGTAAATTAGTGAAGGAATGGATTAGGGGTTAAATAATTATTGCAATTTAATATCTGTAATACTGGGATAATGGTCAGATAAATGAAGTGGGAATGTTTTGTGTTGCAATATTTGTATTGGCTTGCGCATTAACATTACATCAATGCGTAAAGTGGGTGAAATACTATCATAAGTGCCACCTAAGCCCCATCCGGTTTTTAAAAAAGCATCCTGCAATCCTTTACTTAAGTAGTGATACACATACGATGAAGGTACCGAATTTAAATCGCCGCAAAACACAAAGGGCTGGTCCGTTGTATCCATTACCGAGCGAATGGTTTTAGCTTGGTTTACATGCACTTTGTCGAAATAACGTAGTTTGTAAAAAGTTGATTTTTGTAAGAGTAAAGTTGTGTCGGGTTTATAAAATTGCGATTCCATGGGTAAAGCCTGATTGCCATGTAAATTCATGGAACGTAAGTGTGCATTGATGATTTTAAAATTTTGTTGGTCATATTGTAAGGTTACCCATTGAAATTCTTCTTTAAAGTGTTCGGCATTGGGAAGGGAAATAACAGCAGAATCAATAATAGGCAGTCTTGAAAAAATAATGATACCATTTCGTTGAATACCATAGCCTTCAATGCCAAATGAAAAGTTATTGACAAAGGAAGTATAAGGGTACTGCAATGAATCGCGAATATAGGGAAGGGTACTTCGGAAATGCCGCCCTGAATCAGTTGCAAAATCCTGAAAGCAAAGCACATCGGCATTGGATTGACGAATAAACGCCAACATTTGTCTGCGCGGATTACCGGGTGTATCATTCTTAATGGCAGCATTCAAAAATTCGTTAACATTCCACGATAGAATGCGAACACTACCCTCCGGCTTTTCCATTTTGAAATGATTGTTAGGATGAAACCCCCAAATAGCCTGTATGTTTTTATAGCCAAGACATAAAACAATCCAAAAAAAGAAACTGTATTTTTTAAATACAGGAATAGATAAACAACAAGCCAATAACATTGCAGTTAATACCAATGGGTATGCCAAGGCTAAAAAAGTTAATGGCCAAAAATGAACGGGATTAATGTATGGAGTTGCAATTGCAATAACGTAAGGAATACTTAAGCCAATACAAAGAATGCCTAACGTTTTCTTTATGAATGATGCTTTCTGTAAAGCCATAATAGGATTATAAATCTTTACTGGCTTTCTTTAAAAATTCTTTTTCGTCGTCAGTAAGCATATGATAACCCTGTTGATTAATTTTATCCAGTATATCGTCTAATCTTTGTTGGGTAACGTTAGGGGTTTTGTTGTAAGGTTTAACGGTAGACTGATAAAACAGCTTTTCTTTAGCACCTTTAGGAGTATGTTTTTTTTCCGGGTTAAATAAATCATCAACCCAACTTACTAATCGGTGCATCCATGCTCCCCAGTCGCGGCCTCGCTTTAATTGTTGTATGTATAAAAATCCAACCACGCCACCTATAAGGTGTGCAATGGCATTGCCACCATTTTGGGTAGCAATGGTTGCATAATCAATAGCTACAAAAACAAGGGTGAGCACCCAAATGGGAATACCGCCATTAATTAAAGGGAAGATTCTATAATCGGGCGCCAGGGTAGTAGTTGCAATGGCTATGGCCATAACAGCGGCACCACCGCCCATTAAAGCAGGTGTGAATGCCATGTTTTGATACAATGCAGGAATTAAATTCATGCTTAATATAAAAGCAATACCTCCGAAAAAGCCACCATACAAATAAATAGGAATAATATTTTTATTGCCTGCCAGGTCTTGTAATATAAACCCAAATGCCCAAATCCAAAATACAGTACTAATAATACCCCAAATGCTGTGGGTTGTAAACATATAAGTAAGCAGTGTCCAAGCTCGGGGAAAGAAAACCTCAGTGTCGGCAGGTAATGCTAGCCAATCAATAATTTGTTTTTGAAAAAAAAGGGCAGCAGTATTATTGCTATCGTAGGAAATGAAATAAATAATTTTAATGAAAGTAAGGGAAACAAAGAATATTGCATTGACAATGATTAAAAATACCAAAGCATTTTTATCATCGCCCAATAATGGCCTGTGGCGGGAATTACGTATTTCACTTAAGTTCATAATATAAAGTTACAATATTCAATTATTACCGCCGTTACACGTTGTTAATAAAACGTTTTTCGGTTGTTTTTGTTCCAAAAATAAACCAAAATAATACCTACCAAGGCTCCACCCAAATGGGCAAAATGGGCCACATCATCACCAGCGGAGTTTTTAATACCCAAATACAATTCGAAAGCGGCATACATAATTACAAACCATTTGGCTTTAATGGGTACAAAAAAGTAAAGATAAATTCGGGTGTTGGGGAATAGATAACCAAAGGCAGCCAAACATCCAAATACTGCGCCGGATGCGCCAATGGTAGCTTCATTTAGTTTGGCTAAAAAATTATTTCTGTACAGTTGCTGTGTGGCCGGAACTAAACTATTAAATGCTTCAATTAAGTGTTGTGTTTGAAAATATAGTACAATTAAATGGCTGAATGCTGCGCCTAAACCACACACAATATAAAAAGTTAAAAAACGTTTAGGCCCCCATAAGTTTTCCAAAACAGACCCAAACATCCATAAGGCGAACATATTGAAGAAAATATGTTCAAAGCTGCCGTGCATAAACATATGGGTAATTAGCTGCCAAGGGCGAAATAAGGGGCTTTGAAAGGTATGTAGAGCAAATAAATTGTCCATATTCACAAAACCCTGACGGCCAATGGTCATTTGAGCCAGAAAAACCAAGCCATTAATAATAATCAGGTTTTTTATAACAAGGGGTAAAATTTGAAATCGTCCGGGCCTAAATTCAGTCATGCTATAATTTTATGGTTTATAACTATATTTATTTTAACGTTAATTGCACAATGTTTTCTATATGAAAAGTGTGTGGAAACATATCAATCGGCTGCACTTTGGTTACATTATATTTTGCTGACAGTAAAGCTAAATCGCGGGCCTGTGTAGCCGGATTGCAACTGACATAAACAATACGTGGTGCAGCAATTTCCAACAATTTTTCAATTAACTTTTCATGCATACCGGCCCTAGGGGGGTCGGTAATAATTACATCGGGTTTACCATTTTGGGCAAAAAATGCATCGTTGCAAATTTTTATAACATCACCGGCATAAAAAGCAGCATCTTTAATATTATTCAGTGCTGCATTTACTTTTGCATCGGCAATGGCTTCTGCAATGGTTTCAACGCCCACAATTTTTTTTGCCTGTTTACTAACAAAAATACCAATACTTCCTGTTCCGCAATATAAATCGTAAACAGTTTCGTTGCCTGTTAATTCGGCCATTTGCCGGGTATATTGGTATAGTTTTTCTGCTTGTGCAGTGTTGGTTTGGAAAAAAGATTTAGGGCCAATTTTAAATTGATAATCCTCTAAGGTCTCCAAAATATAACCTGGACCTTTATATGAGTTTACGGGTAAATCGTAAATACTATCATTCCATTTAGGATTAATGGTATAAAGTAAGGTGGTTATTTCCGGAAATTGTTGGTCAATTGTTTGCAATAATGCTTCGCGAAGTGTAGGGTCATCATACGCTAAAACAATATTCACCATTAATTGTCCCGTTCGTGTTAGGCGTATCATTACATTGCGTAACCAGCCTGTATGTTGGCGGGCATCGTAAAATGGGATGCCTTTTTCACGTCCAAAGTTTACTATGGCTTTGCGAATAGCATTGGAGGGTTCATTTTGTAAATAACAGGTATCTATTTCAACTACTTTATCAAAAATTCCTTTGGCATGAAAACCACCGTAGCCGGCAATGGTATCGGCAGGTATTGCTTCTGCAGGTAGTTGTTTAAAGTCGGACTTGGGAATATATTTTTTATTAGAAAAAGTAAATTCAATTTTATTACGATATCCCCGAGTAGTATGGGCCCCCAGAATGGGTTCAAATGGTGGCAAAGGAATTTTGGCAATACGGGTTAAATGGTCATATACTTGTTGTGTTTTGTATTGCAATTGCAAATGATAAGGCAACATTTGCCATGAGCAACCGCCACAGGTGCCAAAATGGCTGCAAAAAGGTTGTTCGCGTTGAGGTGAAAGTTGTGAAAATGAAAGGGCTTCCCCTTCTGCCCAGTCTTTTTTATTCTTATGTAATAAAACGTTGGCAACATCACCAGGCACGGCTTTTTCTACAAAAATTACCTTTCCATTTACACGGGCAATTGATTTGCCTTCGGCAGCGTAGTCTTCTACCAATACATTGTCCAGAATAATGCGTTCTTTCTTTTTTCTCACAGTAGCAAAAATAACATTCACGGGCTTAGTTTGGCAGTTTAGCCATAATTATTGGGGATTTTTTATGTAAGGATTAACGGAAAATCATACACTAACGATATCTGCTATGACTTGAAAAATTCATTATTAAACATCTTTATACTAAAATTTTACAATCATAAGCTATTCATTACTCTTCTTTTGTTTCATGGATATAAGATAAAAAAATCATTATAAGGCCAAAAACAACAAAGGACACTCCACATTTGATATTTATAGCTGCATTTGTTTTTTGTTTTAAGTTTATACAGAAATAAATAGATAGTAAAACTCCCACAATAAAGAAAAATACGCCTATTACATAACGGAGATCTAATAATTTTTTCATATAATCTAATTTAAAAGAAGATAAGGTTTAATGCAGTTGTAATGGCTAAAATGATGACACCTAAAATCAATGGATTTTTGTACCATTTTTTTGAGTTTTCTTTTTGTTTAGGCGTAAGGCTGTACACAAGCCCAACTAAGCTTGCTTCTGATTTTGGTTTTGTAAATAAGCTAACCATTACTGTAATTATAAAACAAGCAACAAAAGCTATCCATGCAATTGTAAAAGCTTGACCTGTTCCAGAATAAAAGGTATGCAAATTATAAATCCAGCCACCCTTTCCCTCGGCTGTTGTTAAACCATGTGCTAAGGCTGCGGCAAGCGTTCCACCAACTAATCCAAAAAAAGCACCATTTGCTGTTGTTTTTTTCCAAAACATACCTAAAAAAAATGTAGCAAATAGAGGTGCGTTTACAAAGCTGAAAACTAACTGTAGCAAATCCATAATACTATTAAAACTTCTAGCTATATAAGCAGTAGCAATAGAAATGATAATGCCAGCAATGGTAGTAGCTTTTCCTACATATAAATAATGCTTTTCACTTGCTTTTTTCTTAATATAGGATTGGTAAATATCAAATGTAAATACAGTATTAAAAGCAGTTACATTGCCTGCCATACCACTCATAAAAGAAGCAATTAGTGCAGTTATGCCAACTCCTAAAATGCCATTTGGGTAAAGGTTAGACAACAATACCGGTAATGCCATATTATAATCTGTTTGCCCCGAAGCATTAGTAGGTAAATTAAACCCTTTAAATTGAGATTGAAGGGCGAGTAGAATAATACCTGGCATTATTACTATTGCCGGCATCAATATTTTGGGAATAGTAGCAATGATAGGTGTACGTTGAGCCTCGTTCAAACTTCTTGAAATCATGGCCCTTTGTACAACTAAAAAATCTGTACACCAGTACCCAAAAGCCAGAACGAATCCTAAACCAAAAACCAAGCTAAAAGCATCAACACCCATGGGATTGGTAGAAGCACTAGCCATACCTTTCCAAACATGCATTTTAGATGCTTCCACATGTTGTAGAATACTGTGCCATCCTCCTGCTTTTTCCATCCCAATTATAACAATGGGTGCTATTCCAAGTACAATTAAAAAAAATTGTAAAACTTCGTTATAAACCGCACTAGTTAAACCACCTAGAAAAGTATAAATTAGTACTATACCCGCTGCTAAGAAAATTGACAGGTTAAAATCCCACCCTAAGATAATTTTAAGTAACATAGCGAGCGCATAAAGTGAAATGCCCGACGAAAACACTGTCATTACTGCAAATGTAAATGCATTAAACCCCCTTGTTTTTTCGTCATATCTTAATGCCAAATATTCCGGCACTGACCTGGCCTTACTTCCATAATAAAATGGCATCATATATACCCCCAAAAATATCATTGCTAATGAGGCGCCTAGCCAATAAAAATGAACAGTATATAAACCATATTTAACCCCATTGGCAGCCATGCCTAAAACTTCTTGTGCTCCTAGATTGGCAGATATAAATGCTAAAGAGGTAATCCATAATGGTATATTTCTGTTACTCATTAAAAAATCGTTACCGGTTTTAATTTTTCTTTTTAAAACATATCCAATTGTGATTACAAAAAGAAAATAAACAGCAATTATGAGGTAGTCTATTAATGTAAGTTTCATATTATTTATGTGTAATTTATGTTATTTGTTGTTGCCATTGCCAGGCACTTGTAACTATTTCTTTTAATCCCATTTTTGCTTCCCAATTCAAATGCTTTGCTGCATTAATTACCGATGCATACATAGCTGCTGCATCTCCATTTCTTCTTGCCCCTATTGTATAATTGAGCTTTATGTGATTATATTCTTCAAAGGCTTTAATAATATCTAAAACCGAATATCCTTTTCCTGTACCAAGGTTATACACTTCGAATTTGGTTTTTGCCATTTTATTGATAAGCCTTTCACAACTTTTTACATGTGCTTTCGCTAAATCAACAACATGTATATAATCTCTAATGCAAGTTCCATCATGCGTATTATAATCATTTCCGTAAACAACCAATTCTTTCCGCAATCCTGCTGCAGTTTGTGTAATGTAAGGCATAAGATTATTGGGAATACCATTGGGTAATTCGCCTATGAGTGAACTTGAATGAGCTCCAACAGGATTGAAGTAACGAAGCGAAATAGCTGATAAAATTTTTGCACTAGTTGTTTTTTCTATTATTTCTTCTCCCATTTGTTTGGTACTTCCATAAGCAGAAATAGCCTTTTTAAGTGGCGAAGTTTCTGATATAGGTAATTCATCCGGTTCGCCGTATACTGTTGCAGATGAGGAAAATACCAAATTTTGCACTTGATGTGTTTCCATGCATTGCAATAAGTTAATTAATGCATATAGGTTATTTTTAAAATATTTTATGGGTTCGAATACTGATTCACCAACTGCTTTAAATGCAGCAAAATGAATAACTGCCGAAATGTTTTTCTCCTTTTCAAAAATCTCATCCAAACTTTCATTATATAGCATGTTTATTGCATAAAAGCGTGGAAGTATACCTGTAATTTGTTGTATTCTATTTAAAATAAATGGTTGGGAATTACTTAAATCATCAATAATAACAACATCAAAGCCTGCCATTTGTAATTCAACCACTGTATGTGAACCAATAAACCCTAAGCCGCCTGTTACTAGTATCTTATGTTGTTTCATGTTTATAATTCTGAATAATGAATATGACTTAACGATTTTAATTTTTCTGCAGCCCATTCAGGTGTAATATCTCTTTGTGGATTTGCTAGCATTTCATAGCCTACCATAAATTTTTTTACTGTTGCACTTCTAAGCAATGGGGGATAAAAGTGCATATGCCAATGCCATTCAGGAAATTCACCATTATTTACAGGCGATTGATGCATACCGGCTGAGTAAGGAAATGAAATATTAAATAGGTTGTCATACTTGGCAGTTAGTTGTTTTAATATAACTGCTAAAGAATTTCTTTCTTTGTCATTGAATTGTGTAATGTGTTGAACTTGCCGTTTACTTATAATCATTGTTTCATAAGGCCAAATTGCCCAAAATGGAACGAGTGCAACAAAATCAACATTGTCTAAAATGATGCGTTCATTTTTTTCAATTTCTAATTTTAAATAGTTTGTTAATAAACTTTGGTGGTGATTTTCAAAGTATAACTTTTGTTGTTTAGTTTCTTTTTCAATTTCAAGTGGTATAGAAGAGGATGCCCATATTTGGCCATGTGGATGAGGATTACTGCACCCCATTATTTCTCCTTTGTTTTCAAAAATTTGGATGTATTTTATGTTTTTGTTCGCTGACAAATTTGTATACTCATTTTGCCAAAGTGTTATTACTTTTTCAATTGAAGAAATATTTAATTGAGGTAGTGTAACATTATGTTGAGGCGAAAAGCAAATAACTCTGCAAATGCCCATTTCGCTTTTAGCTATCAATAAATTATTTTCATTCACTTCCCCCTGTGGAGTATTTTCTAAGAGTGCAGAAAAATCATTAGTAAATACAAATGCATCTGAATAATTAGGGTTTATACTTCCTTCTATTCTTTTATTCCCCGGACATAAATAACAATTAGTTTCATACGCATTGTTATTGGTAAATGTTTGGCCTTCAACCTTTCCTTGCCACGGCCTTTTCATTCGATGTGGTGATACGAGTAACCATTCTCCCGTTAAAATATTTAGCCTTGTGTGTGAATGTTCTTTAATATTAAACATAATTATTTAATTATAATGTGAGTTCCGTCTTCAATAGAAGCTACATAATAGCTAAGTGGTAAACCCATTTGTTCTTCGTAATTAATTTTTATTGAATTAATTAAGTCATCAATTGCATGTTCTTTAACCAAATTAATGGTACAACCACCGAATCCACCACCCATCATTCTTGCACCTAATACATTATTATTATTTGTTACAATGTTTGCCAGCCAGTCTAGCTCCTTACAGCTTACTTCATATAATTCACTTAGTCCTCTGTGGGTTTCAAACATCTTTTTCCCTAATTCATTGATGTTGTCATGGTATAAATCATTGCAAGCATCCAATAAACGTTGAATTTCTTCTACAATAAATTCACTCCTATTTGCTACTAATTGATTTTTGGGTCGCACATATGCATTTATCATTGATACTGTAACATCTCGTAAAGAATGAATGTTTTTTTCATGTTCTTTTATCCATTCAACGGCTTGATTACATTCTTTTCTACGCGTATTGTATTCTGAGTTTGCCAGAGCATGTTTTACATTTGTGTTTAACAATAAAATTTTTATTCCTTCTAGTTTGAATGGAACATATTGAAATTCCAGGCTTCGACAATCTAATTGAATAACATGGTCTTTCTTTCCCATCATAGAAGCAAACTGGTCCATTATACCACACAAAACACCTGTAAATTCATGTTCTGCCGCTTGTGCCATTTTTACCATTGTAACCCTATCAAAATTTGTTTGTAATAATTCATTTAAAGCAAAAACTGTGGCGCATTCAATGGCTGCAGAAGAGGATAGGCCAGCCCCAATAGGAATATCGCTTGTAAATAGAATATTGAACCCTTTTAGCGTAACACCTTTTTTTAAAAACTGTGCGGCTGACCCTAGAATATAGTTAGACCAATTACATTTTGAATCAGGCTTTATATTTGAAATACTAGTTTGATAAGTTTCGTTTAAATCTTTGGTAATTAAATGTATTTCATTATCAGCTCTTAGACTTATTGCAAAATATACCGATTTATTAATAGCAGCGGGTAATACAAACCCATCATTATAATCTGTATGCTCTCCAATCATATTTACTCTACCTGGTGATGATACTAATAAAGGCTGTTGCTGAAAAATTGTAACAAATTCTTGTTTAACTTCAATAGCTTTTGCATTCATTGCTTTGGCGCTTAAGTTTTTATGTAATGATAGGCTGCAAAAAAATTTAAAAAATTATATATTAATTATCTAATCTGGGATATATTTCTTTACCTGAAGTTGCGTCGATTGGATATTGTGCATTTTCAGCCCTCAGCATTTCTATCAATTTTTGCATTAAATATTTTGCTTTTTGAGAATATAAGTTGATTACGTTGTTATGTTCGCCAATATCATTGCTTAAATTAAAAAGTTCTGACTTTCGTAAACCATAAAAATAAATCAACTTCCAGGAGCCAATTCTTATAGCACTTGATGGTCCCATTCCTTCGCTCTCAGGTGCTATGCCATATTGTTTTGCCCGCTGAGCTCCTTCTTGCCAGTTATTTGGAAAATGCCAAAGAATAGCCCTGGTGGTATCTCTTAAGTTGTTGTTTTTTAAATAAGGAACAATACTTTTGCCATCAATTTTTTGAATGGTTTTATAATTTTTTATTCCTGCCATCTCTAAAATAGTTGGATAAAAATCTTCAATAATTAAATATTGGCTATTTGTTGTTTTGGGCTTAGTAACTCCAGGCCAATAAACTATCATAGGCTCCCTAATTCCTCCTTCATAATTGGAACCCTTTCCTGCTTTTAAGGGTAAATTATGTGTAAATGGTTTGCCGCCACGGGGAGGTACCAGTGTTAAACCTCCATTGTCTGACATGAAAACAATGATGGTATTTTTCATCATGTCATGTTGTTGCAAATAATCCATTAAATCACCCAAGCTTTTATCCATACCTTCTAAAAGTGCAGCATACATGGCTTCTTCTCTACCTAAACCTTCATTAATATATTTTTGATAAAATCTATCATCAGGTTTATATGGCGCATGTACAGCATATGGCGCCATGTATAAATAGAATGGTCTTTTAAGATAGCGTGCATTATCTAATGCTTTTTTTGCTTCTAGGGTTAAAGCTTCTGACAAAAAGATGTTTTTGCCATGGTACAATTCTAAGCCTGGTACTGCACCGGGTGTGTAACCACCTTTCACTAAGTTGCCAAAATTTTCTGTTCCTAAATAGCTTTTCGGATTACCTGCTGCAGATCCTGCAATGTTAACATCAAATCCAAGATTTAATGGATCAGATCCCATAGTAGGAAATGGTGCCATGTGTGATTTTCCCACATGAATTGTATAATATCCGTTTTCTTTTAAAATTTCAGCTATTGGTGTTGCATATACTGTGTGAGGGGTATCGGGTACAGGACTTAAGCCATTGTAGTTCCATTCAGGAATTTTAATTCCAGGATAAGGAACATCAGTAGGTGTATTTTCATTAAAAGCTGTCCAGTTGGTAACTCTATGTCTGGCAGCATTCATTCCAGTTTGTAAACTAACTCTCGAAGGGGTGCAAACAGAGGTTGCATAAGCTTGCGTAAATTTTACACCTATGGCAGCTAAACGTTCCATATTGGGTGTATGATATTTTTTATTTAGTTCTGTTGTTTCTTTATAGAAGGGTACAGAACAATCTTGCCAACCCATATCATCTACCAAAAAAAATATAATATTAGGCTGTTGTGTTGTTGTATTGGTTGTTGTTTGTGCTTTAACTAAGCTAAAACAGTTAGTCATTAAAAATATACTAGCGTGTATTAAATATTTTTTTTTCATAATTCTTAAATTAATTATGGTTATTGTGGTTTTCTATTGCATTTAATAAATCTGCTAAAGCTTTTACTTTATCGGGATACTTTGAAGCGAGGTTGTTTTTTTCAAATTGATCTACACTAATATGGTAAAGTTGTGGGTATGGAGCATTCGCCATTTCCATGTTTTTATCTTTAAAAATGGCTGCCCAATTATTTGGAGGTATATATTTCCAATTTCCTTGAATAATGGCTAATCCTGTCATTCCTTGTTCAACCAAGCTACTTCTTCCAACTTGTGATTTTCCTAATAAAACATTTAATAAATTTTTACTGTCCGGAGCTGCATCAGTCGGAATTTTTTCATGAAGTAAATCGGCCATGGATGCCAAGAGATCGTTTTGGCCAATTAAGGCATTAGAAACAGTATTGGGTTTAATAACCCCGGGCCATCTTACAATAGTAGGTACTCTTGTGCCTGCATCAAATTTGCTGTATTTTCCTCCACGATAAGGCCCGCCTGGCTTGTGTCCGTGTAATAATACTTCTGCACTATCTTCATAACCATCATTTAAAATTGGACCATTATCGCTTGAAAAAATAAGTAGTGTATTTTTTGCAAGCCCAAGGCTATCTAATACATGTAAAATTTTGCCGGTATTTTCATCTAATTCCAGTAAAGCATCTCCTCTGGCACCCATGCCGCTTTTGCCTCTAAAACGTTCATTGGGTACTCTTGGAACATGCACATCCTGTATCGCAAAATATAGGAAGAATGGGCGCGATTTATTTTTGCTAATAAATTGTATGGCTTTGCTTGTTATTTCATCGCTCATAATGTCATCTTGCCAATAAGCATTATGCCCACCTTTCATATATCCAATTCTACTAACACCATTAATAATTGTTCCACTATGTTGTTTGTCGGCAGGTATTTTCAATAATTCAGGATGTTCTGTACCGATTGGATCAGAGCCAATTGCCTGTTTGTAACTTACCTCAATAGGATCTTTTGGGTCAAGATTAACTACATGATCATTTTCTACATATACACAAGGAACCCTATCGGGCGTAGCAGGAATGATAAAAGAATAACTAAACCCCAAATCATTAGGACCGGGGCGAATACTTCCATTCCAGTCTGGACCATCAGCCCCGCCCAAACCCAAATGCCATTTGCCAATGGCAGCGGTTTGATACCCTGCTTTCTGAAATAAATCGCCAATGGTAAATTGATTTTCCGGAATAATTGATCCTGCATTTCCGGCAGCTATGCCTGTTCCTTTTTTTCGCCAAGGATATTGACCTGTTAACAAACCAAAGCGGGAGGGTGTGCAAGTTGATGATGTAGCATGAGCATTTGTAAATCGAAGACCTTCTTTAGCAATTTTATCAATGTTTGGGGTTTGTATTTTTTTTGCCCCGTAACAACTAATGTCTCCATACCCAACATCATCACTATATATAATAACTACGTTTGGTTTTGCTGTTTTTTGTGCAAAGCTGTGATTAACAATTGAAAATATTAATGGTATGAATATATACAATAATTTATTTTTCATTCTGCAATTGATTTTAAGGTTAAATTAAAAGGTGTTAATAAATTTCCATATGCCTTTACGGAAATACTACCAGGTGATTTTGTAGATTGTATAAATAACATGCATTTGCCGTTAAATGCATTTCTTTCCGGTACTTGAAATGATTTTAAACTTGTTGGATCTCCATTACCTACTGCTTTAAAATTTGCTGCACCGCTTACTTCAAAATGTATTAGGTTGTTGGCTAGAGGACAAATATTACCGTCTTTGTCAACAACTGTTGCCATTATTAATAACATATCAGTGCCATTTGCCAATATTGTTTTTTGATTTACGGTAAGTTTTATTTGAGCAGGTTCTGATGCGGTATGAATTGTTTTGGTTGCAACTACATCACCTTTTTCATTGTAGGCTACAACTTTCAATTCGCCGGGTTCATAAATGGTATTTTCCCAACGTAGTCGATAGCTATCTAATAAATTATTTTTATTAAATGTTTTTCTTCCATAACTTTTTCCATTAATAAATACTTCGGCTGAAGCATAATTAGTGTACACAAATACCGGAACTTTTTCACCTTCTTTACCTTTCCAATTCCAATGCGGTAAAATATGTAAGACTTTTTTATTACTCCAGTGGCTTTGATATAAGTAATATCTATCCTTAGGTATTCCACACAAATCAACTATGCCAAAATAAGAACTTCTGCTTGGCCAATTATCATTATAAGGTGTAGGCTCTCCCAAATAGTCAAATCCCGTCCAAACAAATTCACCTGCTACAAACGAATTTTCTTGATTTTTCCATTCTGTATCCGGTAACTGCGACCAACTACAATATTCTAAATCGTACGCCGATGATTGGTTATCTGGCCATACTTTCATACTGGCAGGATTTGCGGGTAACTTAAATGCACCTCTTGAACTTACTGTTGAACCTGTTTCACTTCCATAAATAACCCAGTTTGGGTGTTTTTGATGAAGTTTTTCATAAAATTCAGGTTTGTAATTCCAACCAGGAATATCAACTGCATCAGCCAATTTATTATTGATTGCTGCCTTCATATTATTAATGCCTGCGGTAACGGGTCTTGTGGGGTCGAGTGTATGGCAAATTTGAGTAAGAAACTTTGCTACGGAGGCACCATTGGGTTCATTTTGTTCTTTTACTTCATTGCCAATACTGTACATAATTACTGAAGGATGATTTCTATCTCGCTGTATCATGGCTTCAAGATCTTTCTTTGCCCAATTGTCAAAAAGCAAATGATATCCATTTTTTACTTTTTCCGCTTTCCACTCATCAAATGACTCGTCAATGTAATAGAAGCCCATCTCATCACATAATTCAAGCATTTCAGGTGCATGTGGATTGTGTGCGCCGCGAATTGCATTACAACCCATTTCTTTTAAAAGTTGTAGGCGATATTTTAATACTGATTTATTAATTGCCATTCCTAATGGCCCTAAATCATCATGCAGACATACGCCCTTTAATTTTACTACAGAGCCATTCACCTCCATACCTTTTTGAGGTGAAAAAACGATAGATCTAATTCCAAACGTTGTTTTATATTCATCAATTATTTGATTATCTTTTTTAATACAACTAATACTATAATACAACACCGGTATTTTCGCAGACCATAATTGTGGTGCCTTAATTTTAATTTGTTGAATATTGGTTTTTACGAGTGAAGGAGCAATAATACTCTCCCCAACTTTTTGGTGTTTGCTGTTATATATTGTTGTAACAAGTTGAAGGTTGGGTGTGGCCGTATCACTGGTTTCAATGGTTGTTTGTACGCTTATAGTTGCTTCATTTTTCGATATGGCAGGGGTAGTAATATAAGTACCCCAAGGTGCAATTCTAAGCGTATTTGTTTTAACTAGTCTCACATTTCTGTAAATACCTGCTCCAGGATACCATCTTGAAGATTCCGGATAGTTTTCTAACCTAACTGCAATAACATTATCGCTTCCAAATTCAATAAAGCGGGTAATGTTAAAGTGAAAAGATGCATAGCCGTATGGCCATTCGCCAACAAATTGGTTATTGATGTACACTTTGGCATGACTCATTGCTCCATCAAATTCTAAATAATAATTGCTTTGTTGATCTGCTTTGTTGAATGTTACATGCAGTCGGTACCAACCAACACCAATGTAGGGAAGCCCTCCGGTTCTGCCGGATCTTATGTGGGCATTATTTTCTCCATCTTCGGCAACTTTTACAACTTGTAAATCATTTTCACTTTTAAACGGACCACTAATTGCCCAATCATGTGGAATGGTCACTTGTTGCCAATCATGCTCATTTAATTCATTTTTTGCGGCATTTGGAATGTCTTTATTAATAAATAACCAGCCTGATTTTAATTCAGTTACTTTTCTTTCAGATTGAGCG
>Ga0310345_10001819_pt1 | contig 22824 bp, 23 predicted proteins | sample HC15DNA20500_MG_FD_204667 | JGI IMG/M metagenome (GOLD analysis project Ga0310345, IMG submission 204667) | Marine microbial communities from station ALOHA, North Pacific Subtropical Gyre - HC15-DNA-20-500_MG | ecosystem: Environmental > Aquatic > Marine > Oceanic | place: Pacific Ocean: North... | reverse complement strand
ACCGCGGCGATCGCGGCGATCAGAAACCACTGGAAGACGAGTGCGGGTTCCATTAAGAAAGCCTCAATTGGTGAGTGTTGTTCGTGGCGCCCTCAGACGTTCTCCGCCTCATCGGCAGAAACGGCACGGACGATGTGTCGATATCCCTCAGCGCTGATGACGCGCACCTGTGTGCCCTCGGTGATCCACTCCGACTCGGAGACGACATCGATGCGCTCGTCCCCGAACAGCGCGGCGCCTGACGGACGCAGGTCGGTGATCGCGGTACCGACGCTATCCATCAAGTCGTCTCGTACCTCGGCGGACTCGTACCCGATCGCGCGGTCGGTCCGCTGCAACAGGAAGATGCCGCTCTTGGCCAACCTCAAGGTCCTCGGCAGCGTACGTATGAGCGCCCACGCCGAGACGAAGACCAGCAACACAGTCGTCGTCAGTATCATGCCGGCCGACGTGTACTCGGACGCCGTAGGAAGGGAGCCCAGCATGCTCATGAACAGGCCGGCCGCCACGGCCAAGATTCCCGCGACTCCGAAGAAGCCGAACCCGGGTATGACGAGTGCCTCCACACCCAGCAGCACCACGCCGGCGCCGAAAAGGAGCATGTCCTCCAGGCCGGCCAGCCCGACGATCATATGCGAGCCGAAGTAAAGGCTCAGCGAGATCACACCCGCCGCGCCGGCCATGCCGAACGACGGGGTCTTGATCTCCGCCAACAGCCCTAGGAACCCCAGGGACAGCAAGAACGGAGCGACAATCGGGTTGGAGAAGAAACGCACCAACTGCTCAGCCCAATTGACCTTGGACGTGACCACGTCCGCGCCACTGTAGCCGAGCGCGGCCAGCAGCGCGTCGAGGTCCTCGATCTCTACGGCATAGTCGAGCGCTACGGCCTCCGACGTTGTCAATGTGAGCAGCTTGCCGGACTCCACGACACCCTCGATCTCGACGTCCTCGTCCACCATCGCGGCGGCGACTGTGGGGTCGAGACCCTGGGCTTCGGCGAGCGCGCGCATCTCACTGCGCATCGCGGACACGATCTTCTCGGGGGCTTTCTTGCCGGAGCCGTCGACCGGGGTCGCGGCACCGATGACCGATCCGGGCCGCATGTAAATGCGTGACGTCGAGAGCGCAATCAGCGCGCCCGCCGAGAAGGCACGCCGATTCACCAGAGAGTACACGGGAACCTCGGAGTCGGAGAGCTCATCCGCGATGCGTTCCGCGGCGTCCACCCGGCCGCCCGGCGTATCGATGTCGAGCACAATCGCACTGGCGCCCGCGGCGGCGGCCTCGCTCACGCTACGCTCGATGTAAGGAGCCAGACCAAGCTCGATCACACCTGTAACAGGCACGCGGTAGACCGTGTGCCTGTTTTGGGCCGGTACAGGCAGCGCGAGTGGTCCGAGCACGACCGCAGAGGCAAGCAGGCAAACACGTTGGCGGCGGTTCATGATGCGGTCCCTCCCGTACGACGTCCTACATTGAATTCAAGCGCCATCACGTACCATCAGCCCTCTAGCATAATACGCTCGTCTGATCGCGCGCACCCAATCCTGTTCAGACAGAGCTTCCCGCCCACCCCGGAGAAGACGGTCGAGACGCTCAAGATCCTGTTCGGAGTACGTATCAGCCGCCGAGATGCTTCGGCGCTGGGCGTCCACTTCAGACACCATCGTCCTAGCGACCGCTTCCGGTCCGACCTCACGCAGCGCATCGGACCCGCCGAGCAACTGCACCATGGCGTCTTGGAGATTCTCGGCCCGCAGCGCGTCGAGCGCCAGCACGTGGGCATTCGCGGCTTCCGAAATACGGACGCGGATGCGTTGCGGCAGCTGGTCCTGGGGTAGCTGCAGGGCATGTCTAACCCCCTCGGAAAGTCCGTCGAGCTGCTCGCCGATACCGCCGCGGCTGAGCTCTGGAACGAAGAGCGTCGCCAGCGCCGAGTACGCGCTGCTACGCACCTGTCGACCCTCGTCACCGGGCAGGTCCCAGGAGGTCAGCCAGCGCACGAGCGCGTCCGCCGACTCGGGAGCTGCGTCATCCGGCACGGTCCACGAGCCCGGATGGGGAAGGTCGACTCCGAGCGCGAGCGCCCCGGCGGTCTCCCCCGCAACGATGCGAGCCAGCGGGTCGGTCGGCACGTCTTCGCACCCAAGTAGCGTCCCGACCACAGCAGCCATCATCACAAACGAGCCAGGCCTCAGAAGCCGTGGAGTGTTGGGCAAACGGAGTCTCATACCTAGAAGTTCGCGCCATCGACCGCCCCGTGGCTACCCTGGGTCGGCCTTTCCTCCACGACATCCGGCATGCCGAGAGGCCGTGAACCCCACGTCACGACTGACGTTTCGCCGGGTCCGAGGGGCGGAACACCGGCTCTCCGGCGTGTATACGGTGCGCCCCTAAACATGATCTAAAGACTTGAGGTAGCGCAGATGTCCGCGAAGGTACTGGTTCAGTACGAGGTGCAGAACGGGATCGCGATTCTCACGCTCGACGATCCACCCGCAAATACATATACGCACGAGATGATGCGGCAGATTGACGAGAGCGTCGTAAAGGCTCGCTTCGACAAAGCGGTCGAGGTGATCGTGATCACCGGCGCGGGTGAGAAGTTCTTCTGCGCCGGCGCAAACATCGGAATGCTCTCCGAAGCGGACCCCGACTGGAAGTATTGCTTCTGCCTGCACGCCAACGAGACGCTCAATCGCCTCGAGCACACACCGAAGCTCGTGATCGCGGCACTCAATGGCCACACGGTCGGCGGCGGTCTCGAAATCGCGATGGCCGCAGACATCCGGATCGCGCGTAAAGACGCGGGCAAGTGCGGCCTTCCTGAAGTCGCGCTAGGCGTGCTTCCGGGCACGGGCGGCACACAGCGCTTGGTACGAATGGTGGGCAAGTCGAAGGCCATCCAATTGATGACCGAAGGCTCGACCTTCGGCTTCGAAAAAGCGCTGGAACTCGGGCTCGTGAACGAGATCTACGAGAGCGAGGACCGCGACTCGTTCCTGGCAGCAGTGCTCGAGTATGCGGCACAGTTCACGACGCCCAACAAGGCGACCAAGGCCGTCGGCCTCATCAAGCGCTCGGTGCAGACGGGCTCCGAAATGCCCTTCGAGCTCGCGCTCGCGCTCGAGCGTGAACTGCAGGCACAGCTATTCGCGAGCGACGACGCCACGGAAGGACTCAACGCGTACATCGAGAAGCGGAAAGCTGAATTCCAAGGCAAATAGCCGGGACCGGAACGACATGGCTGAAGCTTGGATCGTCGACGGGGTACGGACCCCGATTGGAAGACACGGTGGCGCGTTGGCGTCAGTTCGTCCGGACGACCTCGCCGCAGTGGCCATCAAGGCTCTGGTGCAGCGGACCGGGATCGATTCCGAGTCGATCGACGACGTGCTCTTCGGCTGCATCAACCAGGCAGGCGAAGACAACCGAAACGTCGCCAGGATGGCGCTCCTGCTCGCGGGTCTTCCGGTCACGGTGCCGGGGCAGACCCTGAACCGCTTGTGCGGCTCGGGCATGCAGACGGTGCTCTCCGCGTTCCATGCGATCTCGGCCGGCGAGGGCGACGTCTTCATCGCCGGCGGCGTGGAGAGCATGAGTCGCTCACCGTTCGTGATGCTCAAGCCGTCCGTGGCGTACCAGCGCGGCCATCCGTCGATGGCGGACACCGTGCTCGGGTGGCGCTTCCCGAATCCGAAGTTCACGCCGGAGTGGACGATCGGTATGGGCGAGACCGCCGAGATCGTCGCGCAGGACCACAACGCGTCCAGGGAGGCTCAGGACGCCTTCGCCGCCGAGAGTCAGGCGCGTGCGGCCGCGGCAATCGCCGCCTGCAGATTCGCCGACGAGATCGTCCCTGTCTCGGTCCCACAGAGGAAGGGAGACCCTGTCATCTTCGATGTCGACGAGCACCCGCGCCCCAGTTCGACGCTCGAGGCGCTCGCGCGGCTCCGTCCGGTCTTCAAAGAGGGGGGCACCGTGACCGCGGGCAACTCCTCCGGAATCAACGACGGTGCCGCCGCGCTCCTAGTCGTCTCGGCCGAGCGCGGCAAGGAGTTGGGTCTGGAGCCCATGGTGCGAGTCGTGGGTGGCGCGGTCGCGGGCGTGGAGCCACAACGGATGGGCATCGGGCCGGTTCCGGCGACGCGCAAGGCACTCGACCGAGTGGGATGGAGCGTCGACGACCTGGACCTCGTCGAGCTGAACGAGGCGTTCGCGGCTCAGGCGGTGCCATGCATGTCCGAACTCGGCCTCGACCAAGCGATCGTCAACGTGAACGGAGGAGCGATCGCGCTCGGTCACCCGGTCGGCTGTTCGGGCGCACGGATCGTCGTAACGCTCTTACACGAGATGAAGCGGCGCGGCATCAAACGTGGGCTCGCGACCATGTGCATCGGCGTGGGCCAGGGAATCGCGAGCCTCTACGAGGCGCCGTGAGCGCAATCCACACCGTCGCGGTGCTGGGCGCGGGCACCATGGGGCACGGCATCGCGCAGATTTGTGCCATGGCTGGATGTGACGTCCGCCTCTTCGACGTCGACAAAAAAGCAGCGAGCTCGGGCGCCGAACGCGTGCGCGCGAACCTCGACAAGGGAATGGCGCGCGGCAAAGTCACCGAGGAAGAGCGAGACAGCGCACTGGCCCGCATCTCGACCGCAACGGTCATCGCGGATGCCGTGCACGGCGTCGACCTCGTCATCGAGGCCGCACCGGAATTGGTGGAGCTGAAGGCGAAGATCTTCGCCGAGGTGGACGGCGCCGCGCCCGACCATGCGATTTTGGCGAGCAATACGTCCTCGCTGTCGATCGGCGAGATCGCCGGAGCCGTCTCGGACGCCAGCCGCTTCGTGGGCATGCACTTTTTCAATCCGGTGCACATCATGAAGCTGGTCGAGGTGGCTTGGGGCCCTGAGACCTCTGATGAGACACGGGACGCCGCGGTGGCCTTTGCGCTTCGGCTCGGCAAGCAGCCGATCGTGGTGCGCGACGCGCCCGGTTTTGCGTCTTCGCGCCTAGGTATCGTGCTCGGCATGGAAGCCATCCGTATGGTCGAGCAGGGCGTCGCGAGCCCCGAGGATATCGACAAGGCGATGGAGGTCGGATACCGCCACCCCATGGGCCCGCTCAGGCTCACTGACCTCGTCGGGCTGGACATACGCCTCGGCATCGCCGAATACCTGCACGCCACGCTCCAGTCCGACGCATTCGAACCCCCTCCCCTGCTCCGCAGCATGGTGGCCGAGGGCAGGCTCGGAAAAAAGAGCGGGCGCGGCTTCTACGACTGGACCGAGTAGCGGCAGAGCGTCTGCACGGGCTACCATTGCATGGTTGCCACTGCAAGGGAGGACCGATGCGCGCTACGACGGTTGCTTGCCGACGCGGCGATCGCGCGCGTGCGCGATCGATGAGGACCGGCGCTTCGCTTCCGCGAGTCGCGCTGGCAATGGTGGCGCTGATCGCCTCGATCCTGACCCCAGCAGGATCGCTCCGGGCCCAAACGGTGCGTGGCAGAGTCCTGGATGAGACCAACGACATTCCGGTTCCGGGAGCGAGCGTGGAACTGCTGACGCGCAGCGGTAACCGGGTTAGTGAGTCGATCGCCAACGACCTTGGCCGTGTCGCGCTCAAGGTCCCGGAAGCCGGGGAGTACTTCGTCCATGTGTAACGGCTCGGTTACGAACCGATGACGAGCTTGCTTCTAGAGATCGGCGTCGACCGCAACTACGATTTGGAGCTCGTCGTACGTCCGGCCCCGTTGCCCATCGGTGACGTCCGGGTCACAGTGCGCGGTGAGCAGGTGCGCCTTTGGGTGCGGCAAATCGTCGGGATGGACCCCTCCTCGCTGTCCGGGAAGGTCGTCATGGGCGAGGAGCTCGAGCGGATCCGCGAGTCGAGCAGCGACATCGTGTCGATGATGAGGTGGGCACAGCTGGCGGCTACGGTGACCTACAGCTTCGACAAGGGAGTCTGCGTCATGGCCCGCGCAATGGGTTGCGCCAAAGTGATGCTGGACGGTGCGCCTTTCCCGCTTGAGTTGTTCGATACCATCGACCCCTACACGATTGGCGCAATTGTCTTCCTGCGTCCCATCGACTCTGGCATCCTCTTCGGCCCCAACCTCGGACGCTCGGGCACCCTTCTGCTCTTTTCGGAGGGCTACGTGTCGCGGGAGCAGACGCCATGAGCTTGAAGACAGCGCGCACACTGACGGTCGTCTACCTGGCGCTCATGACGTTCTTCATCACCTGGCCGGGCCTGCTGCCATTCGCACACGTCGAACCATTCGTTCTGGGCCTCCCCTTCAGCATGGCATGGATCGCGGGCTGGGTTTCGGGCTCGGTGCTCGTGCTCTACCTGCTCGATCGAGTCGAGCGACGGTATCGCTCAGAGGGAGATCCAGCTCGAGGGAGGGATCGCTGATGGAGCGATGGGTGCTCATCTCCATCATCATCGCGGCATACTTGCTGCTTACCCTCACGGTCGGCCTCTTGGCCGGTCGGCGCTCTTCGGACAGCGTGGCTGGGTTTGTCGCGGCCGACCGCAGCTTCGGGCTGGTGGTGATGTACTTCGTCACGGGGGCGTCCGTCTTCAGCGCGTTCGCCTTCCTGGGAGGCCCAGGATGGGCATACTCCCGGGGCGCGGCCTCATTCTACATCCTCGCGTACGGTGCGCTGGGCATGGCTCCGTTCTATTGGATGGGGCCGCGCGCCGCATCGCTCGGCCGCAGACACGGCTACGTGACGCAAGCGCAGCTGGTCAAAGGCCGCTTCCCCTCGAAGAGCCTCTCGTCTCTCATCGCACTGGTCAGCCTCGTGGCCTTCGTGCCGTACATCACGCTGCAGATGCGCGGTGCCGGCATCGTGATCAATGCGGTCACCGACGGGCACGTGCCGATTTGGCTCGGCGCGGCGGTCGCCTACGGCATCGTCATCGTGTACGTGCTCTCGGCCGGCGCCATGGCGGTCGGATGGACCAACACGTTCCAGGGCATCTTCATGGTCGTGATCGCCTGGGCGCTGGGGCTCTACCTACCGTTTCGGCTCTACGGCGGCATCCGTCCGATGTTCGAGCGCATCGCTTCGGAACGGCCCGAGCTTTTGGAACTGCCGGGACTCACCGCAGCCGGCGAGCCGTGGAGTTGGGGTGCGTACTCGACGGTCATCATCGTCAGTGCCGTGGGGCTGATGATGTGGCCCCATCTGTTCATGAAGGCGTTCACCGCAAAGGACGACGACACGCTGCGCCGGACGGTGATCCTGTTCCCGACCTTCCAGCTCTTCCTGATCCCGATCTTCCTCATCGGCTTTTCGGGTGTGCTCTTCGCGGGGGAGCCGCAGGCGCCCGACTTCATCCTGCCGTTCATGATCCTCGAGACCGGCCTGCCGGCGATCGTCGTCGGGCTCTTCTGTGCCGGCGCGCTCTCGGCGTCGATGTCGACCGGAGACGCCCTCTTGCACGCCTCCGCGTCGGTACTGGTGCAAGACGGCGTAACGCAGTACGTGGAGCTCGACGATCGCGCCCAGAGAAAGCTCATGCGGAGCGTCGTCTTACTCACTGGCGCGGTCGCGTACTACTTTGCGTTGGACCCGGATTCGTCGCTGGTAGTGCTTCTCCTTTCGGCCTATGCCATCATCTCTCAGCTTGCGCCTCCCGTGGTAGCCGCGATGTACTGGAGGAGGGCGACCACCAGTGGGGCGATCGCGGGGCTGCTCGCGGGTCTGGCAACGGCACTCTTCTTCTACTTGAACCCCGAGCTCAGCCCGTTCGAAATGCATGAAGGTGTGCTGGGTCTCATCGTGCACGTGCCCACGCTCATAGCCGTCAGCTTGATGACACCGCGACAGGACCAAGGCCATCTGAAGGGCTTCTTCCAGTGAGCGATGAGCGCCTGGAGGAGCTGCGTGTGAAGATCCGGGCGGTCGATCGCGAGCTGGTTGCGCTCATCGGCCGACGGAAGGACCTCGTCATCGAGATTGGAGAGGCCAAAGAGGCGCTCGGGCTGCCGGTGCTCGACCCGCCGCAAGAGGCCAATGTCGTGCGCAGGGCAGCCGAGCTCGCGCGCGAACTCGGAGTCGATGAAGAACTGACGCGAGACGTGATCTGGAGGATCATCGCCTCGGCGAGAGATACGCAGGAGGGGCGGACCCGGTGGGGCCCACCCCTTCCGCATGACTCAGGCGCTCCGTCTGCTCCGGGAGCCGACGAAGGCTGAGAGCTGACTGGGTCAGTCGTCGGCGCGTCTCGTCATCAGGTCGCGATTCAGGAGCGCCACCACTTGGCGGGCGTCCCCGACGGGGACGCGTACACCGTACATCTCATCGGGAGGCGTGACGCGTCTCATCAGGTGCGGGTTGAGGTCACGCAACACGCGCTCGTCCACTCCGAGGCTCGCGGCCACACTTGCCAGCGTGGTGCCTCCGGGGACGAAGGCCCGATCGAAGCGGTACGGATCGGAGAAGTCGACGACAAAGCCGTAGGCCTCGGCGTCTTCCGCGAGAATCGTGGCGGCCACGAGCCTAGGCACGTAGTGCCGGGTCTCCCGAGGCAGATGATCGAGAACTTCCCAGTAGACGTCTTCGTCGCCGGTACGCCCTTCGGCATGCAGGTTCAACACGCGCTCCACCCGCCCCGGTCCGGCATTGTACGCGGCGGCGGCGAGGTACCAAGAGCCAAAGCGATCGTGAAGCCACTCGAGGTAGTCCAGTGCGGCGTCGGTGGCTCTCACGGGATCCCGTCGCTCATCGACCCATTCGTCCACACGCAATCCGTACTGCAGGGCGGTAGGGCTCATGAACTGCCAGAGGCCCACGGCATAGACCTTGGAAACGGCCCGCGTCTTGAGTCCGGACTCCATCATCGCCAGGTAGAGCAACTGCTCGGGCATGCCGCGCTGGCGCAACTTCCCGCGCACGAGCTCGTCGTACACGCTCCGCCGCTTCAGCAGCGTCTCGAATTCCGCCCTCTGTGTGGTCTGGAATCGCTCCATCCAGCGCTCGACACGTGCGTTTACGTGGAGCGGCAGGCGTGTGCCGAGCGCCTCGAGCGTGACCGCGGGCACGAGGGTCGCCACTGGCTCGATCTCACGCTCGCCGCCCATGAACAAAAAGGGCGCCAATAGGACCGGCATCGCATACCACCATCTATTCGTACGAGTCAGCGACTCGCGGTGCTTCTGCGTTGACATAGTGAACCTCCTTCCATGTCGCCTGTCCCCCATGCGAGTATCGCAGGATTGTGTTGTGAATCGAAGTCCAGAGGAGGAATTCAGGCGGTACCGCCCGCGCTGAGAGCGCTAAGCGAAGAGGTCCGGCCCAGTGGCTACGCCACCGGGACCGGACCCCTATTCGCGGCTGGCAGAACTATTCAGCCGTGGAGCCCGACGGGTAAACCGATACGACCTTCCGAGCGCGCATGCGCTCGTATGTCACGATGCCGTCGACGCGCGAATACAGCGTGTCGTCGCTACCGCGGCCGACGTTGCGGCCGGGATGAATGCGCGTGCCGCGCTGGCGCACCAAAATGGAGCCAGCGGTGACTTCCTGCCCCCCGAAGCGCTTCACTCCTAAGCGCTGCGCGTTGCTGTCACGACCGTTGCGGCTGGAGCCTACCCCTTTCTTATGTGCCATGAGGTCCTACCCGTCTATGCGAGCTGGTTCGAGAAGCGCACGGGCGCGCCGGAGACGCGCTATGCGAGCGCGATTTCCTCAATCTTGATCTCCGTGAAGTTTTGCCGGTGGCCCTGCTTCTTCCTGTAGCCTTTGCGGCGCTTACGCTTGAAGACGATGATCTTGTCGGCACGTCCGTGGCGGATCACTTCCGCCTTCACCGAGGCCCTATCCACGGTGGGCGTGCCCACCAGGATGTTCTGCTCACCGTCGCCGGCAAGCAGGACGTTGTCGAACGTGACCGTATTCCCAGGCTCGATATCGAGCGAGGGAATGCGAAGGCGGACGCCTGCTTCGACCCGAAACTGCTTACCGCCCGTCTGGAATACAGCGTACATAGTGACTTCCTGAGTGCCTTCTTGGCTTTTTTTGATGCAGAGCCTGTAAATGTCGATCCGATCAGGAATGCGGTCAAGACGTCGCCGCCAGAATTCGCGCGGTCGGGCCCGTCGTCAGGCCGCCACGTACTTGTTGGTGACGTCGGTCTCGGCGGGGCCGGACAGCAATCTGAACTCATCGAGCCTCATGAGGGGGTCGTCGCGTAGATCGAGTCGCAGGCGAGTCCGGTTGCGCAGCCTCTTCAACAGCCCTGGTTCCTCCTCGATCACCCTCAGCGCCACCCCAGGGTGTACTCGCACGACGATCTGCTTCTCCTGCTTGGAGGATGCCGCCCGGCGCAGCGAGCGCTCGATCCGGCGAACCACGGTCGCAGGTGTGTAGACCCGCCCCATCCCGCCGCACAACGTGCATTCGGACGTCAAGGACTGATAGAGCGAGGGGCGCACGCGTTGTCGCGTCATCTCGATCAAGCCTAGATCGGAGACCCCGAACGCCTTCGTGCGAGCTCGGTCCTTCCCCAATTGTGTACGTAACTCGTTCAAGACCTGGTCGCGGTGGGCCTGGGACTCCATGTCGATGAAGTCGGCGACGATGATACCGCCGATGTCCCGAAGCCGGAGTTGCTTCGCGATCTCCCGCGCAGCCTCCAGGTTCGTCCTCAGGATCGTCTCGTCGGGGTCCTTCTTGCCCTTCCCGGTGAAGCGGCCTGTGTTCACGTCGACCGAGACCAGCGCCTCAGTCGGCTCGATCACGATGTGCCCCCCGGACTTGAGGTGCACGCTACGCTGGAACGCCCGCTGAATCTCTTCCTCGATCCCGAATTGGTCGAAGAGGGGTTCGGGACCCGAGTGCTGGTGGATGCGACCCTGAAGGTCGGGATCCACGCTCTTGACGTATTCCAGCACCTCGTTGTACATCGGCTCCGAATCGATCCGGACCGCGTCGAACTTGTCGCTGAACAGGTCGCGGATCACGCCGCTGATTAACTGCGCCTCGCGGTGTACCGAAGCTGGAGCTTTCCGGCCCTTGGCGCGGTTCTGGATCTTGGTCCAGCTCTCGTGCAACAGCTTGTACTCTCGGGCCAGCTTCTTCTTGGTGACCTCTTCGCCGACGGTTCGCACGATCATGCCGCCGCTTCCCGGTTTCACGATCTGCTTCCCCATCTTGCGCAGTTTCGAGCGCTGGTCACGCCCCTCGATCTTTCTGCTCACGCCCACGTGTGACGTATAGGGCATGTACACCATAAAGCGGCCCGGCAACGAAACCTGCGCGGTCAGGCGCGATCCCTTGGTGCTGATCGGCTCTTTGGTGACCTGCACTAGGATGCTCTGACCCTTCTGGACGTTTTCCTGGATCGGGGGATACTTCTTCGGGCGTCGGCGACCGCGTACACGGCCTTGATCGTTACCGTCCCCATCCCCATTCTCGGCGTCCGGGTCTTCGTCGTCGCCGTAGTTCAGGTCCGAGACGTGAAGGAAGCCGGCCTTCTCGGCCCCAATGTCGACGAAGGCCGCTTGGATGCCCGGAAGCACTGCTTCGACCTTGCCTATGAAGATGTCGCCGAGCAATCGCCCCTGATCGGGACGGTCCAGCATGACCTGGACCAACTGCTGGTCTTCCAGGAGCGCCACCCATGACTCTTGCGGGGTCGCGCTCAAGAGGATTTCTCTCCTCAAAATAATACTCCGTTGTTTCTGTCGATCCGCGTCTCCCGAACCGGTGCCGTCCGCGTCCCGAACCCTCCCACCTCGGTCTGGTGAGCGAGTCCGGCGACCGTCTGGCCCTCGGCATCCCGGGCGCGGTGGCGTCGGCGTTCTCGGGCTCCTCCCGAGGCTGTGCCGGCCCCCTGCCGCTGCGGGTCGAACTGTTAGTCTGTTTCCGCCCCCACGGGCTCTCGTGAGCTCGCCAGGGATGGTTCTTCGATTCGGTCCGTCATCAGCTCGGCAACGATGTGCCTACCGATCACCAACCGTTGAATTTCACTTGTACCCTCGCCGATCTCACAGATCTTAGCGTCGCGCATCATGCGCTCAACGGGGTAGTCACTCGTGTATCCGGCACCACCCATTACTTGGATGGCGCCCAACGTGGCACGCATGGCGAGTTCGGAACAGTACAGCTTCGCCATGGCCGCTTCTTTCGAGAACGCAGCGCCACGGTCCTTCAACCAGGCAGCGTGGTATACGAGATGCCTTCCAGCCTCGATCTCCGTGGCCATATCCGAGAGCCGGAACTGAACCTGTTGGAATTCCCAAACCTTACGGCCGAATTGCTGCCGTTGGTTCACGTAGCGCAAAGCGGTCTGGAACGCGCCGTCGGCCAGGCCGAGGCTGAGCGCGGCTACTCCGATACGTCCGGCATCGAGCGTCTTCATGAAGTTGATGAAACCAAGCCCTTCTTCACCCAGACGCTGTTCCACCGGCACGAGCACGTCGGAGAAAAGTAACTCGCGCGTATCCGAAGCCCTCCAGCCCATCTTGTCCTCTTGCTCCCCCGCGCTCAGGCCCTGCGAAAACGGCAAGTCCGGCCGGTGGCCCCAGCCCACCGCCTCTGCCCGCGCAAGGTCCACGGTCGGTTTGCAGACGATGAAGCTCGAAATGCCCCGACGTCCCATGTCAGGGTCCGTAACCGCCGTCGCCACAAAAATCTCACCCACACCCGCATGGGTGATGAAGATCTTCGATCCGTTCAGGCGGTAGCCACCCCCCTCACGCACGGCCCGGGTCCGCGTGCTTCCCGAGTCCGAGCCCGCCCCCGGTTCGGTGAGCCCAAAACCGCCGAGCACTTCACCGCTGGCCAACGGCGGTATGAACTCCCTCTTCTGGTCCTCGGTGCCAAAGGCCACGATCGGTGAGGTGCCCAGGGTCGTGTGCGCGGAGACCGTGATCGAGTGGCTGGCGTCGAACTTGGCCAGTTCCTCCACTACCAGGATGTAGCTCATGTAGTCGAGGCCGAGGCCACCCAGCTCCTTGGGCACGGGAACTCCGAAGAGCCCCATCTCGGCCATCAACTTGGCGTTCTCCCACGGGAACTCTGCGGTCTCGTCGAGCTCTCGAGCCACCGGAGCGATCGCGTTCTCCCCAAAACGGCGTACCCGCGCCTGTAAGGCTACGTGGTCCGAGTTGAGGTAGCGATGCATGGAAGCTCGTTGATGGGAGGTGTGTTCACGTGGGATGGCGGCGGTCGCAAGCATGACATGTACGCGGCGACGCCTCTCCAAAGTAACGAAGAAGCGCGGACCGTCGGCATCCCCGTGCCCGCGCGTACCGTTCGACGGCATCGAGCTTGAGAGTGGCAGACCGGCGCAATTCGTTGGCCTAGGTGAAATCCGCCCGTGCATGCACACCTACGCGGATTGGGTCGGACACTCCATTGAGCGGCGCGGTTGGTGGTGTGTCAGGGAGATGTCAGGATCGTGCAACGCTAGGTCCGCCTATCTGTGCCCAAGTCAGCTGCGGTACTGCAAGGATCAGTCCTCGGCGTCGCCCTCTTCCTCCGTCGATCCTGGTTCACCGCCCTCCGCAGCATCCGATGAAAACGGGAAGCGCAGCAGCGCACCGGCGACCAAGACCGCAATCGCCGCACCCGTCAGCCAGCGCTGCTCCAGAAAGATGCCCATCAGTGCCATGGCCGCACCCACCGTGAATACGCGCACCTTCCACTCAAGCATGTGACCGGGCTTGCTCGACCGGCTGAGGAAGAGAGACACTCAGTCTTCCGATTTCTCTAGGAAGCGCCGAACGCCGTCACGGCACTCCTCGCTCATGCGCGATTCCACATTGACTTCGGCACCGCGGCGGATGCCGGACTCGAAGTCCATACCGTCGAGATCGTAGAGAAGCTTCTTGGTGCGGATGAGTGCGGCGCGAGGCTTCTGGCCGAACACCTGCAGGTACTGCTTCACGTTCTCCGTGTGGGTGAACGCAGGAAATACTCGGGTCACGATCCCGATGTCCTTCGCCTCCTGGGCAGAGATGCGATCGCCTTTGGTGACCAGCTCGAAGGCCTGCACCTCCGGCACTTTCCGGCGGAGGATCGCCATCACCATCGCGGGCACGAAGCCGAGGTGGATCTCCGGATAGCCGAACTCCGCGTCGTCGCGCGCGATCACGATGTCGCACGCGGTAGCCAACCCGCAGCCGCCCGCGAGTGCACGCCCCTTTACCAGCGCGATCACCGGCAGCGGGTGCCGCCGAATCTGGATGAAGAGCTCACCGAGCGAGAGCGCGTCTTCAAGATTCTCTTCCTGACCCAGCGTGACCATCTGCTCGAGCTCCGCGAGGTCCGCCCCGGCACAAAAGTCCTTCCCCCGTCCGGTGATCACCACCACCGTCGCCGCCGGATCATCCGCCGCGCGCGCGAGAAACGCCTTGAGCGATTTGACCATGGCCTGGTTGAGCGCGTTACGCTTGTCCGGTCGGTTGAGCGTGAGCGTCACGATGCCGTTGTCGACGGTGTATGGCAGGACTGGGAACGCGTTCACGGCGTACGCTCGCTTCTTCGCATTGCCCCGTCAGCCGGCATGCGGCCCCGCCCTTGCACGGCGCGCGCGACTTCATCGGGGACTTCGATCTCAATTCTCAACAGTGCCGTACTGAGCACCTTTCCTTGCGCATCGTTCATGAGCGACATGGTGCCGCCACCTCCCAGAGCACCGTGCAAAAGGAAGTTGAGCGCCCCCAAGTTGGGAAGTTCGAACCGTTCGACGTCGCCGCGTACCATCGATCCGAAGTGGGCCTTCACACGGTCGGTCGTGAGTTGACTACAAAGCAGATCATAGTGCTCGGAGTCATAGGCGATCACTCCCACGTTGGCGTTGTCACCTTTGTCGCCTGAGCGAGTGTGGGCGACGTGCACCAGCTGAACTCGAGCCATGGGTGTCACACCTCCTTCACGTCGACGACCAGGTGTGGTTCGACCACCGAACGCTCGATGAGCGCCGGCCAGTACGCCATGATCTCCTGAACGCGAGGGCGTCCGCCCGCGAAGCCGGTCACCGACGGCGGCCCAGTCAGTACCAGCGGTGCGATTTCACGGGTGAATCGTTCGACAGACGCGCGCTCGTCGGCTCGCACGCCGACGCGAAGTTGGACCTCCGGCAGATCGGCGGGCGGCTCGCCGGCGAGCGCACCGTGCGTCGAATCCCAGCCGACCAACTCGGTGCGCATTTCGTCAAATCGTAGTCCGAGTCGGTCCAGACGCTCGCGCAGAACCCGATCGGCCGCCTTCGCCTTGGCCGCCGCGTCCGGCCACGAATAGGTGAGCGTGCCGGTGGCCTTCCAACCGGCTGAGTACGCGATCGACACCTTCAAGAAATCGGTTCGGGCCCGGCCCGTGATCCCGTGAACACGAACGCGGTCATCGCCCTGATCATCGAGCTGGATGCTGGTGAAGTCCGCGATCACGTCTGGTGTGATGTACGTGGTCGGATCGCCCATCTCGTAGAGGATCTGTTCGGTCACCGAAGCTCGCGTGACCCAACCGCCGCTGCCGTGGTGCTTGGTCACCACGAATGCGCCATCGGCGCCAACCTCGACGATCGGGAAACCGACCGCCGCGAGGTCCGGAACCTGCCACCAGTCGATCATGCAGTTGCCACCGGTGGACTGGGCTCCGCACTCGTTGATATGGCCGGCCACGACGCCAGCAGCGATCTGGTCGACATCGTCCACGGGCCATCCGAATTCATGCATCAGTGGGCCGTAGGTGAGCGCCGTGTCGGTGCTGCGTCCCGTCACGATCACATCCGCACCGAGCTCGAGCGCGCGCACAATGGGCGCCGCTCCTATATAGGCATTCGCACTCTGCACTCGCTCGTGTACCTCACAGAGAGGAGCGCCGGTCTCCATGTGTCTCAGCTCGTGCCCTTCCCCGAGAAGTGAGTCGAGGCGATCCATCAGGTCGTCACCGGTCACGAGGCCGACCTTCGCGCACCCGGCGACACCCGCCGTACGTCCGGCCTCGGCGAGCGCCTCGGCGCAGCCCCTGGGGTTCACGCCCCCGGCGTTGGTGACGACCCGCACCCCTTGCTTGATGCACGCCGGGAAGATGCGCTGCATCAGCGGCACAAAGTCCCGAGCATAACCGGCGTTCGGGTCGCGAGCGCGCTGCTTCTGCATGATGGACATGGTCACCTCGGCGAGGTAGTCCAACATGAGATAGTCGATGGGTCCGCCCTCGACTTGGCGCACGGGCGCCTCGAGATCGTCGCCCCAGAAACCCTGTCCACTGGCGACGCGCACGACACGACCGTTGTCGCTCATTTGGCTACGCCCGGGATCTGAAAGGCACCCAGGTGCGGGCCTGGGTTGTGGAGCGCGGTGCGAAGCAAGAGTGCCAGCGCCGGCCGTAGTTCTTCGGGCATGACGATCTCGTCCACGAACCCACGGGCTCCCGCGAAGCGGGCGTCGAGCTGCCGGTCGTACTCTGCCCGGACCTCGTCCATCCGCGTGGTCAGGTCCTCGTCGGGGAGCTCGCCTGCCTCCTTGAGGCGCTCGATCTGGGCGCTGAAGAGCGCCATGACCGCGCTCTCGCCCTCCATCACCCCCATGCGGCCCGTAGGTAGCGAGAGAATGAAATCCGGATCGAAGCCCTGCCCGGCCATCGCGTAGTACCCGGCCCCTGACGCGTGGTTGAGGGTGAGCACGAGCTTGGGCACCGTGGCGGTGGCCATTGCTTCCACGAATTCCGCTCCGGCCCGAATGATTCCGGAGCGCTCGGCCTCCCTACCCACCATGAAGCCTGAGACATCCTGAATGAACAGAATCGGCGTCTCGTGGTGGTTCATGGTCTCGATGAAGTACGCCACCTTTCTCGCGCTCTCGGTATACACGATGCCACCGAGCCGCGGGGGACCGTCGGGGTTCTTGAACATACCCCGGGCGTTAGCGATGACCCCGACGGGGTGGCCGTCGAGGAACGCCGTACCACAGATCATCTCCGGCGCGTGGCCGGGTTGAAACTCGTCAAGCTCCTCACCGTCCAAGATGCACTCAAGCACGGCACGAGTGTCGTAGGGGTGGCGATGATCGTCTGGCATGATGTCGTAGAGCTCGTACGCCAACCGTTTGGGCGGGGTTGCGGTGCGCACCGTGACCACGTCGCTCTTCGGTAGCTCGGCGACGAGCTGTCGCAGCCGAGCGATACACGCCTCGTCGCTCTCGACCATGTAGTGCGCTACCGCGCTGACCTCCGTGTGCACGCGCGCACCGCCAAGCTCCTCTGCGCCCACGACCTGGCCCGTCGCCCCTTTCACGAGGTTGGGCGCACCGAGCCCCATGAACGACGTGCCCTCGACCATGAGGATTACGTCCGACAGCGCAGGCAGGTAGGCGCCACCGGCAATGCACGGCCCCATGACCGCAGCAAGCTGGGGCACGCGCAGATAATGCCGCATCACGGAGTTGTAGTAAAAGATGCGCGCGGCGCCGTACTGACCCGGAAACACGCCACCCTGGTACGGGAGATTGACGCCGGCCGAATCCACGAGATAGAGAATCGGGACACGACAGCGCATCGCGACTTCCTGAGCCCGCAGGATCTTGGTGATCGTCTCCGGCCACCACGACCCCGCCTTGACCGTAGCGTCGTTGGCGACGATGACGACCTCGCGCCCAGACACGCGTCCGACGCCGGTGACCACGCCTGCACTCGGTGCCGCCCCGTCGTAGAGGTCGTAGGCGACGAGAAGCCCGATCTCGAGCCAGGGCTCCCCGTCGTCCAGCAAGAGCTCGACTCGCTCACGCGCGGTCAGCTTCCCCTGGGCGTGCTGGCGCGCGATACGCTCGGCGCCACCCCCATCGTACAAGCGGTCACGGAGCTCTCGTAGATCGAAGGAAAGCTCTGCCATCCGGCCGCGGGGGCGGCGAGGGTCGGTCACACCGCCTCGTGCGTAGAGAACCACTCGCGGATGTAGTCGATCGCGGCGGTCGTGGGCGTGCCCGGACCGAACAGCTTCCCGATTCCCTGCTTGTCGAGCGCCGCCATGTCGTCCTCAGAGATGATACCGCCGCCGGTGAGCAGGACATGATCGGCTCCGGCATCGTCGAGCAGTGCCCTTACGCGGGGGAAAAGCGTCAGATGCGCGCCGGACAACACCGACATCGCCACGACGTCGACGTCCTCTTGAACAGCGGCGCTGACGATCATCTCAGGCGTCTGGTGCAGACCCGTGTAGATGACCTCGAAGCCGGCGTCTCGAAACGCAGCAGCGATGACCTTCGCCCCGCGATCGTGGCCATCCAGTCCAGGCTTGGCTACGAGTACTCGAATTTTGTGAATGCTCTCTGACATGGGCCTCCCGGCTCAGAAGAAGACAGGCTCCTTGTACGAGCCAAAGACCTCTTCCATGGCGTGTCGAATTTCGTAGAGCGTGCACGACGCGCGGGCACAGTCCAGAATCGCTGGTACGAGGTTCTGCGCGCCCGAGCTCGCCTGGCGCAAGGCAGCGAGAGTTTGATCGACGCGCGCCGAATCCCGGCTGGCACGCAATTCCGCCATGCGGGCGACCTGAAGCCGCTCGACCGACTCATCGATCTTCAGACGATCAATCTCGATCTTCTCGGAGCCTTCCATGAAGTGATTCACGCCCACGACGACGCGCCCGCCGGACTCGATCTCGCGCTGCTGCCGCATGGCAGACACGGCAATCTCACCCTGAAACCATCCCTGTTCGATGGCAGGTACGACACCGCCCAACGCGTCGATCTCGTCGAACATGTCAAGCGCTTCGCGCTCGAGTAAATCGGTGAGCGACTCCACGTAATACGATCCAGCGAGGGGGTCGATGGTGTTGGTGACGCCGGACTCGAACGCAAGGACCTGCTGCGTCCGCAGTGCGATGCGCACCGCCTTCTTCGTAGGCAAAGCGAGTGTCTCATCCATTGAATTGGTGTGCAGCGATTGCGTGCCACCCAACGCGGCCGCCATCGCCTGGTAGGCGACCCGCACGATGTTGTTCTCGGCCTGTTGTGCGGTGAGGCTCACACCAGCGGTCTGCGCATGCGTGCGCAACCGCCAAGACTCCGGCTTCTTCGCACCGTACACGTCCCGCATGCGCCGCGCCCAGATGCGCCGCGCCGCACGCAGCTTGGCGATCTCTTCGAAGAAGTCGTTGTGAATGTCGAAAAAGAAGGAGAGGCGAGGCGCGAAGCTGTCCACGTCGAGACCTCGCGCAATGCCGCGCTCGACGTACTCGAAGCCGTTGCGCAGTGTGAACGCAAGCTCCTGCACCGCGGTCGACCCAGCCTCTCGAATGTGGTAGCCCGATATCGAGATCGGGTTGTAGTTGGGCGTGTTCTCGCTGCACCACTCGAACATGTCGATGATGCATCGTAGGGCGGGCTCCGGGGGGAAGACCCAGGCGTGCTGGGCCTGGTACTCCTTGAGGATGTCGTTCTGCACCGTGCCGCGCAGGACCTCGGCGGAGATGCCCTGTCTCTCGGCCGCGGCGACATAGAAGCAGAAGAGGATGATGGCCGGACCGTTGATCGTCATCGAGACCGAGACCTGGTCCAGCGGAATGCCGACGAAAAGACGTTCCATATCGTCGAGCGACGAGATTGCGACGCCACAGACCCCCACTTCTCCCAACGAGCGCGCGTGGTCGGCGTCGTAGCCCATGAGCGTGGGGAAGTCGAAGGCGACCGACAAGCCGGTCTGGCCGTGCGCCAGCAAGTACTTGTAGCGCTCGTTGGTTTCCTCCGCCGTGGCAAAGCCTGCGAACTGGCGCATCGTCCAAAGACGGGTCCGGTACATCGTGGGGTATGGACCCCGTGTGAACGGAAACTCACCGGGGAGGCTGAGATCGTTCTCGGGATCGCTGCCTTCGCGATCGAGCTCGGTGTACAGAGGCCTGACCTCGGCGCCCGAAGAAGTCGAGAAGAGCGCGTCCCTCTGGGGCGTGGCGTCGTAGGTACGCTCCCACTCCGCCAGACGCGCTCTCAGGTGCGCGAGTTCCTCCTCCTGCTCGCGCACGAGGTCCGCTAGCTCGCGCGTCCCCGGGACATTTTTCTCGATCGTCGACATTCGTACTCCTCAACAACACTCGTACAGGTTCCCGCAGCCCGGCAAAGATCAATCTAGCCGCGAAAAGGCTTCAACGCAGAAGGCCGTCCAGGATTCGGCGCGCGACGGAATATGGCGTCTCCACGCGCTCCGCGATGTCATCGAGCGCCGATTCGAGCAGTTCGGTGGCGAACTCGGAGCGCCGAGCCACTCTCCGCATCTCCCGCTCCACTACGTCCTGAACTCGGGTCCTGGCTCGAGCCCGACGGCGGGCCTCGAGTTGACCACTGGCGTGTAGCCAGGCGCGGTGGGCTTCGACCGCCTCGAGCAGCTTGGGCAAGCCCTCGCCGCTCTGGGCAACGGTCGAGAGCACCGGAATCGACCACCCCCCTTGCTCCGCAGCCTCCGCGTCGGTGGCGCGCTCCTTACGGAGGGCGTTCGAGAGATCCACGCCATGGTGCGCCGGTATGTCCTTGAGCGCGTGGCCCGCCTTTAGGTGTAGCGCCTGTCGGATCTGCTTCGCGAGCCGATCCGCTCCCGGGCGGTCCGCCTTATTCACGACGAAGATGTCGGCGATCTCCATCAAGCCCGCCTTCATCGCCTGGATTGCGTCTCCGGACTCGGGCACCAGCACGACGATGACCGTGTCCGCCGCTGCGGTGATCGCGAGCTCGGTCTGGCCGACCCCGACGGTCTCGACGAGCACGCGATCGAAGCCGAAGGCATCCATGAGGTCGAGCACTTCCTTGGTGGTGGTTGCCAGCCCGCCCAGAGAGCCCCGCGTGGCCATGGAGCGGATAAAGATTCCGGGATCGGTCGTCAGGTCGTTCATCCGGATCCGATCTCCCAGTAGCGCGCCTCCCGAATAAGGGGATGTAGGATCGACCGCGATCACTCCGATGCGCTCGTCGTGCTCCCGGTACGACGCGGCCGCGCCCGCGACCAAGGTCGACTTGCCCGCTCCGGGCGGACCCGTGAACCCCACTCGGCACGTGCTCGGCCCAACAGTCAAGACGCGGTGCAGGAGGTCCTCGAAACCGTCGCGCTCGTCTTCAACGATCGAGATCGCACGAGCCAACGCCGTCACTTCCCCGCTGAGGAATCGCTCGAGCACTGAGCTCAAGGCTGGTGAAAGCCCCCCGGCTTCGTGACTCATCTCATCCTCATAGCAAGAGTTTCGATGCCAGGCCCAGCAGCAGGAAGAAACCGCACAGGTCGGTTAGGGTGTGCACGAAGACCGACGACGCGACCGAGGGGTCTACACCCACGCGGTCGAGTGTCGTCGGGATGAAGGCGCCGGCGAAACCGGCTACGACCTGATTCCCCCACATCGCCAAGAAGACGACCATACCCAGCATGGGGTCGCCGTCCAGCACGAAAGCGATCACTGCGATCCCGCCTCCCAGCACGGCGCCATTGACGAGACCGATCAGGATCTCCTTGGCCACGAAGCCTCTGGCAGAGCCTGATCCCTGGATGGTGATCCGGCGTATGGTCACCGCCAGCGACTGCGTGCCCGAGCTCCCCCCCATCGCCGCAATGATGGGCGCGATGAACACGAGCGTGATCACCGCGTCGATCGTCTCTTCGAACAAGAGGATCACCGAAGCGGCCAGTGAGGCCGTGAGCAGGTTCAGCAGCAGCCAGGGCAAGCGAGTCCGTACCGACTGGGTCCATGTGTGCTTGAGCTCGTCTTCGTCCGTGACCCCGGCGAGACGGAAAATATCTTCGGTCTGCTCGGCCTCGATGACGTCGATGACGTCGTCGAAGGTGATGCGACCGAGCAGCTCGCCGGCCTCCGTGACGACCGCGATCGCGGCAAGGTTGTAGCGTGCGATCAGCCGCCCCACCTGCTCTTGATCGACGTCGGGCATAACGGTTGCTACAGGATCCTCGACCAGCGCTTCGATGCTCTCCTCAGGGTGGGCGATGATGAGATCGTCGAGTCGCAGTGTGCCTAGGAGCCTGCGGTCCGCGTCGACCACGAAGACCGTATAGAAGTCCTCCACCTCCTGCCCCTGCGCGCGGACTTGCTCGATCGCTTGGCCCGCGGTCAGCCTCGCTTCTACCTCTACCAATTCAGTGGTCATGAGCCCGCCGGCGGTCTCTTCGTCGTACTGCAGCAAGCCCTTGAGCTCGCCGGCCTCAGCCACGGACAACTCTGCGAGGATCTTGCTCTGCTCGTCGGGCTCGAGCTCGCTGATGAGGTCGACCGCGTCGTCGTCAGGCAGATCATGCAGCAGCTCTGCACCCTTCTCGGGCGTGAGCGCGGCCAGAAGGTCGCCGCGCTCCTCGCCTTCCTCCATCTCGGCAAGCGTATCGGAGGCAAGTTCGGTCGGCAGCGCCGAAAGCAGTTCGATCTGCTGAGCCTCGTCCAGCGACTCGACCAGATCCGCCAGGTCGGACGGATGAAGCTCGGCCGCGTGCTCACGCACGCCTGCAAGGTCGCCACGGGCCGCGAGGGCCTGCAGGCGTTTTTGGCGCTGCTCAATGTCGTGCTCAGACGTGCCCATTGAAGAAGATCCCCGAGGCGCGTGACGCCCGCAAGGCAATGGGGGACAGCCGGCTAGCAGCCCGCGGTAGAATTACAGTGGGCCGCGCGCAAGGGTCTCGCGAGTTCAATAGCAGGCACGACGACGAGTCGTAGTTGTTCTACGGCGAGGAGGAGTAAGGACCTATTGGGCCGCGACCCCCCTGCGCCCAACACCATGTTTGGCAACGCTTTACTGTGTGTGGGTTGCGGTGCCACGGCCCCATCTCCGTCGTTGGGGCTCCTAGCCGTAGCGACGGCTATGGCGTCGTCGCCCCG
>Ga0310345_10001818_pt1 | contig 22825 bp, 34 predicted proteins | sample HC15DNA20500_MG_FD_204667 | JGI IMG/M metagenome (GOLD analysis project Ga0310345, IMG submission 204667) | Marine microbial communities from station ALOHA, North Pacific Subtropical Gyre - HC15-DNA-20-500_MG | ecosystem: Environmental > Aquatic > Marine > Oceanic | place: Pacific Ocean: North... | reverse complement strand
GAAACAGAACTTCCATCTTTTAACTTAACTTCTGCTAAGCCAAGCTCTGCAAATTTTTCTGGAAGGATTTTCTCTTCCAATTCTCTTAATTTTGTTATCGCTCTATCAAGAGATTCTTGACAATCTTGTACTATTAATGTTTGAGCTTCTATGTCTAAAGCTAATTTAGAAACCGCCTTTAACTGATCATCTGATAAATCCATTGTATTTAGTCCTCCAAATTTCTTTCTGTTCTAAATTTAATTCATCTGCCTTTTGTTTCGTCAGAGAATTAATCTCCTTTGGCGGAATAACCTCAACCAAAGCATATCTATATATATTGCCTCCTCCTCCCCATTGGAAGTGTAATAAATATTTTGGTTCTTTATATAAAGTTATATTTCTTGGATCAAAAGCTGCTAATGTCATCTATTTTCTCCCAAATATATTACACTTAACTTTATAATAAAGTCTTTCTTGTCGATCCCATTTAAGAAAATTTACTTTTCCATTATTGAAATCGCTTGCTATCGCACTAGCGAGACCTATTGCAATCGGGTCTCCCATCGCTAAAAGATAATCGTCGTCATTATAATCCTTTAAACCTTTAACCAACCTTCGTACAGTTGGGGCAGGTGACAGAACTATATTTCCAGGTGGCAGTAGCAATACTAGTTCTCCAAATTTCTGAGCAGGCATAAGGTTACGATTTTTAACCTCCTGCACTACATATACATTATTCATTCTTCTTTCTCATATATCTTTTGAGTAATCTCATTCCAGCGCCAAGGTTTTCCCCATATATAGGCTCTAGAAAATTCACTCAAGTTAAATTTAATCTTATCACTATTAATTGAATTATACACTTCTTTTATTAAAATATTACTTCTAATTAAATAAAGTAGTTCATTTTTTCTAATCAATACCTTTACATTCTCTCTATTTTTCTTTGCTTCTTGCATAAAAGCTAACTGAGAACTTTGAAAATAGACAGTCTGTCCAGAGGCAATTTTTAATTCTAACCACACCATAACCCCACGATGACAAGCATGGATGTCAGGTACTCCAGCCATTCCTAAATTTTCTATCCGGCATAAATGACCTGGAATATTCTTACGAATTAGCTGCCATAAATCTTTTTCTGTCACCTACATTCTCCCCACGATGGGCCTTTCTCTAATGTTACCTTTAAAGGCACCTCTAATTCTACACAGTTTTCCATGATCTGGGCAATCTTTTTTAGTTCGTTTTCATCTTTATAAGAAATATCTATTTCATCATGTACCTGTAAATGAGGGACAACATTTAATTCAGTATATAAGTCTAACATAGCCTTCTTTGTTAAATCTGCTGAGGCGCCTTGAATAAGAGCATTTAGCGCCTTATGAGTATAAGCTCTTCTTAAAGGTCTACCTTTCCACACTTTTTCTGCATCAATCTTTCTTAAAGGCATTTCCTTGTTAGGCCATCTTAAAGTAGAATCAGCTGGCTCCCAATAGTCAAAATGTCTTTTTCTTCCAAGAAGAGTTTTAATCTCACCTCTATATAAGGCAGCTTTAGAGGCTTCATGCATTAAACCTTTTACAAACGGAACATTGCCATGATATTTCTCCAATAGAATAGTTGCAGCATTATAATTTAAATTAAGCATCTGTCCTAGCTTAAATGTTCCCATTCCATACATAATACCTAAGTTAATTGTCTTCGCAGTCTTTCTATCTATATCTGCCATTTCTGCTACTAATGTATGGAAGTCGGCTTCCTTTTGTTTATAGGCTTCACAAGCTTCTTTTGAACCTCTAATGTTACGCAGCACAGCATAATGAACTAGCATCCTAGGTTCTTGTTGATTATAATCTAAGCGAGCCCACTGGTGTCCTTCTTCCGGAAGAAATAATGACCTAACCAATGGGCCCCAATACTCGTCTCGAGCCGGAATCTGCTGTAAATTAGGGTTACTAGAACTAAACCGTCCACTTCTAGTCCCTTCAGAATCTCTTCTTAGTTGATGAAATTGAGCGTGGATACGTCCTTTAACAGACATATCAAGGCACACTTTTTTTATAAAATCTCTCCTCATCTTATTAACTTTTCGAAACTCAGCGACCATTTCCAAAAACGGATCTTTGCTATTACCCATAAATTCTGCAGTAAATGAAGGATTGCCAGCTTCAGTAACTGGGAACCAGGTTCTAGTTTTTTCGCAAGCTAATGCAAGTTGCTCGCTGCTCCAAGGTTCAACAGGAAATCCGGCTTTCTCACGAAGCTTGACTAGCATCTCTCCTTCTTTCTTTTCATACCTAGAGTTTAATTGTTCTGCCTTATCTATATTAATTCTTACACCCTTAAATCTCATATCTAATATTAATGGAATTAGTGCGGTCTCCAATCTAAAAATTTCTTCTAATCCATTTTCTTTTAAAATTTCAATTTGTTTTTGAAATATCTCCAAAGTATTTACAGCATCAATTTCAGCATATCCACCTACGTAGTGAGGAGGTAATTGCCACATATCTTTTTTAGGATCTAAGTTATAAGCTTCTGCGGCTGCCTTTAATAAGGTTTCATCTTTTCCACGTCCCAAATATCTTTGACTAAGAACTTCTAAGCTATATCCTTCTTTTCTTTCTTCATCTATTAAAGGCTCGGCTACTTGAATATCATAAAAATGACCTTTAACATTAATACCAACGGAACGCAGCCATTCTAGATCATAAAGAATATTAGCGCCAACTTTAAAAATATCAGTCTCTAATTGCTCTTTTAACCAAGCAAGGACTTTTTTCCTATCTAAATTTCCGCCCCCTTCATGACCGATTGGATAATATCCCTTAAACCCTGTATCAGTAGCAAGAGAAACTCCGATAAGCTTACCATCATTTCTTACGCCACCAGGTCCCATTGTCATTAGGTTTGGGTCACAAGTTTCACAGTCAAACGCAATCAGCTTAGCTTTTGTCAAGTCCGGGAAGTCCGGTGGAGGGGTCCACCTTGATTCCGGAGTCCACAACGGCATTTGCCGGGGTCCATAATCGACGGGCATTTTTCCATATCCTTTTCGCATCTAAGTTAATATATTCCTCATCAAACAAAAGTTCTCGACAAGACGTGTTTAATAATAATTTAACGCATGTAATGCACGGACTTAACGTCAAATAAGCTTTACTAATCTTTTGAGTATCTCTGCACTGTAATAAAGCGTTTTGTTCAGCATGAATTGCCTCACATTTATCCAGTCCCTTTCCACTAGTATATTTTGCACCTGGACATGGTTTAGTAATACAATGTACTTGGCCTTTTCCAACTCCATTATAACCAGTGGCAACAACAAAATTATTGTCATCGATAAGTATGCAGCCAACTTGTCGTCTTACACAAGTACTTCTGGTACTAACAAGATGCGCCATTGACAAGAAATATGAGTCTCTACTTGGACGTCGCATCAAATATCCTTCTTATAATATACATTCGTATAGCAGACAAGAAAAAGTAAGTTAATGTGATTAATCCAGCTTCATTATAAGTAAAGGTAATACCAAAGAAGTACGGCATCCCAAACAGTGTGAAAGTATAACTAATCACTAAACCTACTGTTACTTGAGTCATTGACTCAATGAACGACATCAATCTTGTCTGCATTTATCTAACAAATCTCCATTCTCAGCTCTTTCAATAAGCCACTCTACCAAGTTATGTGGGCTATTAAAACCTATAAAAGGGTTCTGTGACTCAGTTACTAGAACTATTTTTTCGTCATAGTCGCCAGAACGCAATTTCTTTACCTTATCGAAATCGTCCCAATAAAGATGTTGACTCCCAGCATTAATATAGAGCATACCAAGTGTCAAAGAATAACCTTTCCTATGTTCCCACAATAATGAGAGATAGTGCGAGATCATGGTAAAGTTAAACACATCATATGGCCATCCCAACCAGATATCACTCGATCTCATGGTCGCAATGCAATGAAGTCTTCCATCCCTTATTAAGAACTGTAATGCAACAGTGCAAGGAATATCCTTACTTTGTCTTGGATTCTTACGCCACAAAGTCATTACTGCCTGTCGAGAAAACTCATCCTCAACCAAACAGTCTACGATGTATGTAAGTTGATCCACGACCCTCGGTCCATAAGCACCGGAGAAGAAATATCCATCATCAGAAAAACTAGCGATTTCCTTTGAGAATGGTTTTAAACTTGCTACAGTATTTCCGCCAATCAAAATGGTAGCGGCTTCTGCAGCCATGAATTTATAACCTAATTTTCTCTCCTTGTACGTTACAAATGGATGAGACATTGGAACTGCTGTCTGAAAATTAACGTGCTCTCGGGTGTCTAAGTCTTTTGGATTGAACTCCTTTCCCGTATTGAGCAAGTGCAGGGCAGTATGATACCAAACATCATTTGCTGTCATATTATCACCTCCTTCAAATCATTATATAAAGGGTCCCCCGTCTTTAGGCTACCTAAAAATCTCCTATAGTACTGAGGGTGTTTTAAAACCGCATGGGTTTTAATCTCGTTTTTATCTAAAGCTTCTTTTGCTTCTTTTCCTAATGCAATAATCTTGATATGACCATTTGCAGCCTTAGGAAATCGTAAATCAAGTTGTCCTGTTATTGGATGATGTATATTTGTCCAAGCACAATTTCTTTCTTTGATCCACAATTTATTTAATATAGTTGTAAAGCTTAAACTGCAATTTCCGTATTCAAAAAATGGCCAAAATAATCTTTTATATTTAGGGTTCACTTTATCACCTACAAATAGATATTTAGCAAATTGCTTATGTCCTAAGATGTTATGCTCATTTGGATTTAAAGCAGTTAGCCACTGTGTCATTCTCATCTTTTTTGCGGCATGCATAATCATATCAATAAACATATCTTTGTGCGCACCCCACTTTTCAATGGTGTAAGGTAAAAAATAAGGAATCTCTTTAGCGCCTCCATTAAGAATAATTTGATCAATATAATTTCCTTTATCTTTATGGTCTTTGTCTCCATTATAAAACTTTGTGTATAGCTCGCTAACTTCTTTAATATCTTCATACATCTCTGTGCGCTCTTCTTTCATCTTTTTAAATCTTTTAGCAGTATTTTCATCAGGCAGGCACATCACGTAAACTGCACCGTATTTTAAACCGGCTCGTTCTAAGAACCTTCCTTGAAGCGGCCAAGCACTACCACCTCGATATATACTTGCATAGCAGCCTTCACTCGGCCACCAACGATCAAGAATGACGTTATGAGTTACCGCTGCTTTTCCAGCAACCCTAATTGCCGCTGTATGGTAATCAAACATCCTGTCCTTGTATCTATAACCAAGGTGGAAATACTTAGTTTTTGGATACTTCTCTATAATTGCCTTCGCGAGAGTAGTCTTACCTACTGCATCGGGGCCATCTAAAACTATTATTCGCATAAGTCTTTTAAGACAGGTGCTTTCCAGCCAACTGGCTTTACAACATCTATCTTTGATCGTTTTGTTTTCATTCTAACTTTCTTCATATTTGTTTCATGGACTCTATCCCAGGCCTCTTCAAAATCAAAGCCCATAAGATAGGATGTGCCTAACGCCACATATACAGTATCAACTAACCCATCAAGAACCTGCACTTTATCATTTTCATAAATTCCTTTGAGTATCTCAGCAAGCTCCTCTTGTTGGTGACTGCACCTAGCCAGCATGATTTCCTCTTCAAGCATTCTTGGGCGTCCAGCATATCCAAGCAGAAACTTTCGATGAAAGTCTTCTACGTCTCTGTAGAAACTTCCTTTTCTTCCGCGTTTGTACATTTTACTAACTCTCTCCAGTGTGTAGATGAACCAAGTCTGCCCTCAATCTTATCTATTGGTCCAAAGTTCCTTTCTTCGAGCTTTAATCGTCCACAAAATTGAGTCTCCCAAAGACAATTTCGGGAGTGTTGCGGGTAAAGCGGGGCAAATATCGTTGCGATATAATTGCTATCGTAATATTCTTTTAATTTGTCAAACATCTCTTCAGTCTTTAGATCCATGTGGATGCGATAATCTTTAATTGAGGCAAATGTCCCCCAATGATCTAGAATCTTGAATCCCATATGTTCTAAGAGAGAACCGAACGCCTCATAGGTCATCTCATTAACATGGTTTGCGGCGGCCCCTACCTTTTCATCCCAGCAAGGGGTCGAGAACCAGCATGTATTATCATCACTGACATGCTCGCCAATGTTGCCAAGTATTTTAATCGCGGTCCACGGCTCAACATGCTCTAGGACTTCAAAACAAGTAACATAGTTAGGTTTCCACCCTTCTCCCATTTTCATCTCAAACCATAATTTAAGGTCAAGGAGTGAAAAATCTTCATTCTGAATAAGTTTAGGTTGAAAGGTAGTCTTTTCAAACATCGAAGGAATTTCCATCGCGTTGAAATCCACACCTAAATATGACATAGGTGCGAGTCTCGAGGTCATTAAGGTACGAGCCAATGGCATGTCCTTTCCACATCCCACATCTAGAATATTGGCTTCTTTGTATCTTTTCTTGAGACTAAGATATTTCACCACATGCGTCCAGCGCAAGCAATGAGCAATATAATCCCTATGGAGAAAACCTCGAGCCTCGGCTTGTACAATACTCAGATGAGTATTGTCGATCTCTTTGCCTCTTGCATTAGCCATTGTTAGGCCTCTTTGTCAAAATCAGAAAACCAGCATCAACTAAGAGTTTCTGGTAATATGTTAAAATTCTATTTGCCCCACCCTTTTGCTTCGTCTTGACTAGTGTCTGCATGGCTTCTAAAAGAGCTGGCCGTTTTAATGCGCCCGCCTCTAAGAGAATCTTAGCAATATTGCGTGCTTGATTGGGTAAGGGAGGCCGCCTCTTATTTACATCTTCTATAGTGAGCATCGACGGCATTTGATAAACCCACTTATTTTTTGTCTTTCTTCTCATATCTTTCTCCTAAAAAGAGGGGGGCTGGAAACGGGAATCTCCGGAGCTCCCCTTAATTTAACATGAACATCATTTCAAAACAAGCACAAAGAGAAACAACTTATCCGAATAACTCCGTCGTGTTAACTCTAAGTACTTAATATATATAATAATTCTTCCAATAATAAAAGTAAACATTTATTTTACCTCTTTTTTAAAAAAAGAAGTGTACTTATAAAATCGGATGAAATATAATTATATTATATGATAATATATAGAAAGGAGAAAAAATGTCTTGGAATATTAAATCTTTTGATGCTGTCAATCAAGACCCTGGCTTAGGGGAAGATATGGTAGTTGAAAATCGTGGCGATATTGTGAAACATCTGCAGCACCTTATCTTAGGTGATAACTTCAGAGAAGTTTTAAAAGAATATGGTTCAGATGGCCTTCTTACAAATATAGGTCGGCATTCTGATGTCCATCCTACCGAAAACTTTTCAATGTACTACTCGCCTATTGAAAGTACATTCATTAAGGAAGACAGAGTATTGAATAAGTGGGCAATTGAAGCACGCTTAAACTTTATAAAGTGGTCCCAGGAAAAAAGAGGTGAGACTATCGAAATTCAACGTCGAATGCCTCAATTTGTTGGGAATGTTTGTGTGGTGCAATTTATACCAAACTCATCGCACATTGCAGTGACTCACGGAATGACCCTTGCTGAGCATCAGGGTGAGTTTGAAGAGCACCCTTACCATCAGAAAATCTTAGAAGAGTGCGATGGGATTACTGATGAAGTTAATAAACTTACAAAAAAGTTAAGGAATACAATCGATGAAAAATCGGAAGCTAAGGCGTCGTGAGAAAATGACACCTGACGATACTTATCGAAAGATAAGGGTTAATGGGGTAGAGCATGTACTCTACCCTACACTTTACGTGACGATGAACCGACGTGTTTTGGCAGCGCGTATTGGTAGGGACGGGGAATTTGTCCGCAAGGATGGAGAACTTGTTCCTTACCAAGCTGCGGGATATGTTGATATTGAACGCATCCGTAAAAAACAAGGAGATGCATAATGAAAAGTCATACTGACTGGGAACAGGAGATAAAAATGAACAACGTCTGGAAAATAGTTAGCTGGACAGTTGCCGGTATCTGGTTCTTAATATTAGTCTACGTAATCTTACAGGTTTGGGACTAATGTTGACGTTTTTAAGTTGGTTATTTTCGCCACTTTTACTGCTAGCCGCGGGCCTCGTCCTGATATTTATATTAGGAATATCCGCGGCATTTGCGGTTGTATTGGCGATTATTGGCTCAAAATGAGCCCCAATACTATATACCAATAATGAACTTTATTATGTAGAATCAATGGTTTAGGCCATCGCAGGAGAGATAGTTATTGGTCTATTGGTAACTTTACAACAAAAAAAATAAAAAAAAGTTCAAAAACCCCTATATACTAACACTTTAGAAGTGTAACTTTGAAGTGTCCTTTATTTTGTAGCCCTCAATTTAGGGGAAGAACTAGTCGTATAGTTCTTCGGTATAATCATCTGTACTAATCTTAGTCCGTTTGTCGTATCTCCTATCTATATAATCGTAATTCTTTTTATATTCTCTTAGTTTTTCTCTCAACACTTCGATGGGGGCATTACGATAAGCCCAACCCAACAAAGCATCGTCAAGGTAACCGATATTTAAATCAACTGCTGTGTCTCGTTTCGCAGATGTGTTCCTCCAAACCTCCATTAGTTTGGTTCTGGTTTTCGTTCCATACCTTAGTTCCATTTTAGTACCTCACTATATTGGTTGTTTCATCATGTCTTTTTTCTAATTTGTCTTCTATTTTTAACTCCCATTTACGAAACTTCTTGTGAAGTTTCAAAAGTTGATCATTATATTTTAGGAAGTCAGGATTTTGGCTGGTCTTATATTTTGTGGCATGCGCATATAAAGACTGCCTAATCCACTTTATTTCTCTCATATTAAGTTTCATCTTATCTCCTTTCTTTAATTTAAGTTCAGCGGCGAGTACGGAGAAACCCTACTTTCATCATGAGCCCATATGTTTACTCCGATGAAAGTTGTACGAAACATGGGTAAAGTACTCGCCTCATCACCGGGAAGATTGTTATTTTTTGTATACTAAATCATTAACTACAGTTAATATTACAAAAATCTTCCCTTTACAGGGGGTCGCCGATTTTACTCGGCTATGTTGCCAGGGATTTCACCCACATATATGCAACGCCATTACAGCGTACTGGTTCCATCCCCCATAATCTCTAATAACTTTTTCTAGCTTCCTTCTTAATATAAATAACATTTCCAACCATATAATCTTCAGACAGTGGATTACTTTTTCTCCATAGTTTAGTCGCAGCTACATTAATCGGTAATTGATGAAGTTTGCCTTCTTCGTTAACTATGAGACAGTCACCATCTTCCAGCTGAACACACGCAATATAACCACAGACAAATCTTTGCGCCCTTTTTAAGTCGGGCTCGTCTTCTTTTTTGTCTATCGTCCAGAGTGAGTTAGTAGGTTTCAGTGACTCCTCTGCCTGTAATTTTTCGAACTTATGCTTCATTTTTCAGTTCCTCCATTGTTACCATACCTAATCGTAGAGGCATTACAATGTCAACATTACATTGCATGCAACATCTAGGGTCACCATCCCGCTGTTTTAAGACTTCGTCAGAGAACTCATACGGGTGAGCGCTTTCACCACCCCGCCAGTATTCTTTTCCATTCGCATCAGTCTTTATTTCACATAGACCACCGCAAATGTCGCATTCTATTCGCTTTTTCATCTCAGCCATGTTTTCTCCTTTCTTACTTTATTATCTTTATATATAATAAAGCATCCTAAAATTAAATAATACATCTAATTTTATAAAATAGAAGTTTTAATAAAAAATTGGAAGATTTATAATATATATAATAGTAATAGTATTAATTAGGTGAACTTATGATTTATGATGTGTTTTTTAAGATGCACTTGGAAGACGGGGTTGTTATTGACAATCTTGATATTGAGAACGCCTTCAATGATGTGAAGATTACTGACATTGAGATTGATGAAGAAAAAAGTATTAAAGATGGCGGTAAACAAGGGAAGATAATAATCAAGGTTATAGAAGATTAAAAGGAGAATTAAATGAACAACAAGGAAATGAAGCTTATATCTGATGCACTGAAACTTGTGTGTGAAGATATCGCCTTCAAAAGAATACAAAGTAAACAAGAGCATGAAGATAGCGGTCTGGAGTATACGTTTGAAGATGTCCACCGTATCCCTGCCGAGTTAAATAAGATGTATGAAACTATGACTGCATTATATTTAAAACTAGATGAAGAGTTAAAAGGGAAGTTAGAAAAAATAGAAGTAAAATAGCAGTTTTATTTAATTATTAGAAGATTTATAATTATAATAATAGAAGTTAATATTAATTAGAAAGGTGTTTTTAAAATGGTTGAAGCTGTGCAAACTGCTGTAAATAAATTGGCAGCAATACCAACTAAACATAAAGAAGTCGCGATGGCATTAGAAGCTTTGTTTAGTTTGGCTATTGAAGTTAATAAACAACATAGCAACTACGTTAAAAATTTGGAGTTTGTTATATATGACGAGTTGTCGCAGAAACTTGAAGATAGACTTGGAGATGCTTATAATAATTATATAAGCGGCACAGAGTGGCAGATTAAAAAATAGTAGTTATATTTAATTATTAGAAGACTTATTATTATAATAATTAAAATTAATATTAATTAGAAAGGTGATAAAGATGGAAAAGAAGTATTACGTCAACATTTATAAATTAGAAGATGTAAATGGTGGTACAGCTGTTAAATCTACATTGCAGAGGACTGTGAAGGCGTTTACGGAGAAGACACTAGCTGATGAGTTTTCTGATGAAGTAGAACAACATTTAAGTCTAGCTGCAGATGTCGTTTCAGGAGAATATCGTGGCGGCCATACTGCTACAATTTGCCAAGATGATGTAGGACAGCTGGAGAGAGATTATGTACTTGCAGTTGCTAATACTTGGTTGCCAGGAGGCCGTTGGGCTGAAGAGTCTTATGTAACTGAGGTCGAAGAACAGGCGAAGAAGAGCTAACAGAAGTTTAAAGTATCAGCGGATCAGTTGATACAGAACCAAGAAGTATCCATCTTCTATCAGCCGCGCGCTCCTATCCGGGGGTCCGCGGCCTTTTTTTGTATTCAGAAGCCGCAGCACCCGCCTCGCCGCCCCGTTTACCGATACCGCACCCCTTTTTGAAGTAGCTGAAGCCGCATCGTCCGCTGCCGCCGCACCAGATAAAAAAACCTGGGCCTCTTCAGCCGCCGCCTCTGCACTCCCGGGGCCGGAAAAATAAAAAAATCCTCCCTCGATTAGGTACAAGTTTGGTCGTAGATGACCAGAACCCGTTTGGCAGACCCTTTCGAGGGAGGACTAATTCAGGATGACATTTATCTGAGCCTATAGATCTCTCAATCTACACAGATCAAGTATCCTTATCCTCCAGGTACCCTTCTAGTTAACTTTAGAAGAGGACTTGGATGGTTCCTTGACTTCAGTCTTAACACTAGGATTAGGTGTGCTAAGTAGACCTCTTGCACGGAAGCCGTCCACAGGAAGGTTGCTGTAGTACTCAAAGACGCCCTTCCAAGAACTAGCCATGCCAGAGTGAAGCTGGATGTGTTGTCCCTTATGAGTGAATCCAGCGCAGAGCTCATGCCAGAAAGCAATCATTTCCTCGCGAGAGTACTCAGACACACCCTTAACGATAAGAGCTGTTAGAATAGCTCGTACCTGGGGTGTCGAAGTAATCGCAAGAAGAGACTTACATCCATCAAGGTCCCATACGTAGCGTAGCGTTAGTCCACTTTTCATATGATATTCCTGAATGTAGTACGTGACATTTTATCCTGAGAGTCGGAGCGGTCTGTCACTTAACCGCAGGCGTCGCCTCGACCGCACTTTTCAGCCTTAGCTTACCCTTGCCTATAGTCGATAGACTGACTACAGGCGAGGAGAGCTAGTCACGACTCATTGCTAATAAGTCTTCCGTCATGATACACGTAGCCGTCAAGCGTACCGGCGTAGTCGTAGCCTTCATGCTCGTCTAGTACGCTTACTGGATCAGCCAGTTCCACTAGTAATGCGGTCAATGGCTGATGATAGTGAGATACCCATTTGATCATGATACTTCCTTTCTACGAGTCTTACTCGCCTGGTTTATAAAAAACGTTTGCACAGGCCTCCTAAACTTAGCCATATAACAGGCCTGGGCGTAAAATAGACGCCTAAGCAAGCGCTCTATTTCTACTTACTCGTTTTAGTGGGGAGGATTTTATAAACGGACAAAATAACAATATACATTTATGTTATATTGGGGTATCTTTATCCCTTAGGAGTATAATTATGGATATGAATTTTGGTCTTTTACAGTTATTTGCTCTAGGCGGACTGATATGGTTTATCTTATGGCTGATAAAGTGGAGATATTAATTAGGAGGAAACATGTGGATATTTGAAAGAATGAAAGATATGTGGACTTGGTTCAATGTAGACGAAGGTAAGAAAGCCCTTAAGTGGTTTATTATTGGTTGTATCGTTGTCCTGGTTTTCGGTTATTTTTCGTAGGAGATTAAATGCACGGAGGCAGTAGACCAGGTTCGGGACGCCCGAAGGGCTCACTAGGCACTAAGAGCCTTGTTGTGCTTGAAAAGCTTAAAGAATTGAATTGCGATCCGATTGAGGCACTTGCTAATATTGCCCAGGATCCGAATAATACGCCTGAACTTAGGTTCCAGGCTAATAAGGAGCTTGCCCAATACGTCGCACCGAAAAGAAAGGCAGTCGAGCTTGACGCAACACTAGACGGCGGCCTTAACGTGAATGTGGTGAGTTTTGATGAAACAGAGAAAAAAGAAGAGTAGATATGGATATAACGGTCCCGCACGATTGGAGACCGCGCGATTACCAATTACACCTCTGGAAGTATCTGGAGAAGGGTGGAAAACGCGCAGTTGCTGTGTGGCACAGGCGAGCTGGAAAAGATTTACTATCAGTGAACTTTTGTGCGACGCAAGCTATAAAACGCAAGGGCCTTTATTGGCATTTGCTGCCTACCTACAACCAAGGCCGGAAGATTATTTGGGACGGTATGACAAAGACGGGAAGGAGCTTTTTGTCGCACTTTCCAGATCCACTTGTCGCTGCAGTAAACAACACAGACATGAGGTTGACACTTAAGAATGGCTCTATTTACCAAGTTGTTGGAACAGATAACATTGACAGGCTTGTGGGATCAAACCCAGTCGGTGTCGTGTTCTCCGAATACAGTCTTCAGGATCCAAGGGCCTGGGATCTTATGCGTCCCATCTTGGCAGAGAATGGCGGATGGGCGGTTTTTATTTATACCGCTAGAGGTCGAAACCACGGATATGACCTCTTCAATATGGCAACTAGAAACGAAAAGTGGTTTTCCCAACGACTAAGCGTGGATGACACTCGGGCCGTAAGTAAAGATGCAATTGAAGAAGAACGTGAGGCAGGGATGCCTGATGAGCTTATCCAGCAAGAATTTTATTGTTCCTTTGATGCTCCATTAGTTGGTTCCTACTATGGTAGTTTAATGGCGAAGGCGTTAGCGGAGGAAAGAATTAAAAACGTGCCCTACGAAACTCGGCTCGAAGTTCATACAGCCTGGGATCTTGGCATGGCCGACTCTACTGCAATTATCTTCTTTCAGCGGTTTGGGAATGAATATCGGATTATTGACTACTATGAAAATCAGGGAGAAGGTATCCCGCACTATATTAAATATCTTAGAGACAAAGATTATGTCTATGGCAAGCATATCGCCCCGCATGATATTAAGGTAAGGGAGATGGGTACTGGAAAATCTAGGTATGAAGTAGCCAGAGACTTAGGATTGCGATTTTATGTCTGTCCTAACATTAAAATACATGATGGCATAGAAGCGGCAAGAACTGTCATTCCAAGGTGTTATTTCGACGAGAAACGTTGTAGTCTATTAGTGGAGGCGTTGCGGCAGTACCGTAAAGACTATGATGAAAAGAACAAGGTCTATCACGATAGACCATTACACGACTGGACGAGTCACGCGGCAGACGCCTTCCGCTACCTTGCATTGGGAACAAGGGACTTAAATATTAATAAGCAGAAGCTCCCGACTTTTGCTGAAGGCGAATACGGAGTACTAGGAGGATAAATGGGAGGAATGTTTGGAGGTGGTAATGCGCCAAGTGTACCACCAACGCCAAAGCCTAAACCTGAAAAGGCGCAGCTTACCGCGCGGCGAAAGGGATATGGCTCTCGGGCAATGATTGTGGCAGGTGAATTAGAAGAAGATCCAAAATATCTGAAGAAAAAAACTATATTAGGTGCTTAAATGGAGTATGGTGATTTAGTTACGCAGATTATTAAGAAACAGGAGTCTTTAAAAAGTTTTAGAACTCCTTGGGAAAATTTATGGCAGGATTGCGCTGAATATGTCAATCCTAATAGGGGAGATTTCTCCTCAGTTCGTTATCGTGCTGATACGACTAGATATGAAAAGATCTATGATACTACTGCACCATTGGCAAATGAACAGCTTGCCTCGGGTCTACATAGTTTTTTAACATCTCCTTCTCAACGCTGGTTTACCTTAACAACTTTTGATGATGAGTTAAATAAAGAATTAGAAGTTAAAGAGTGGCTAGAGTTAACTACAAATGTCCTTTATGATAGAGTCTTCAATCTTCCAAATAGTAATTTCAACAGTCAAGCTCATGAGTTATATCTTGATCTAGGTTCATTTGGTACTGGGGTTATGATGGTACAAGATAATCCTGGGGCTGATATTGTTTTTAGAACTTTTCATTTAGCTGACTGTTATATCCAAGAAAATGATAAGGGGTTTATAGATACTCTTTATCGTAAGTACAAACGAAATGGCAGACAACTTATAGAAAGATTTGGCGAAGCGGTTCCAGAGAATGTTGTTAAAATTACAGAAAAAGATCCATATCGTGAATTTGATGTTATCCATGCGGTAGAACCATCAGAGACTTATGGTGAACCGATTAAGAAACCTACAAAAAAGAATTTTAAATCTTGTTATGTATTAATTGAAGAAAAGGCTCTCCTCGAAGAAGGCGGTTTTGATGAATTTCCATATATGGTTCCTCGCTGGCAAAAAGTTGCTGGAGAGATCTATGGAAGATCACCAGCTATGACGTCCCTCCCTGACATCAAGATGGTAAACCAGATGATGAAAACTATCATCAAAGCCGCTCAAAAAGTTACAGATCCACCTTTACTTGTACCAGATGATGGTTTTATTCTTCCTGTACGAACTGTACCAGGTGGTCTTAATTTCTATCGTGCAGGTACTCAGGATAGAATTGAGCCATTAGAAACTAAGTCAAGACCTGATATTGGATTAGACTTAGTGCAGAATAGACGTGAGCATATTCAGTCTACATTCCATGTTGATTGGATGAATATGCCAGAAGAAGGTCCTCAGATGACAGCTACAGAAGTTATGGCGCGGCAAGAAGAAAAAATGAGAATGATGGGTCCAATGGTTGGTCGTCTACAAAATGAATTTCTTGGACCTTTAATTGAGCGCGTGTATCAAATTCTATCTCGTAAGAAACAGCTTCCTCCTGCACCGATGATGCTGCAGGCTGAAGGATTAAAGGTTAATTATACTTCGCCTATTGCAAAAGCACAAAAAACTAATCAAATGTTTACAGTTACCAGATTATTTGAGACTATGGCTCCATTAATGCAGGTTAAACCAGAATTAATAGATAACTTAAATGCAGATGAAACATTTAGGTATCTGCATCATTTATTAGATGCACCACCACAGATCTTAAATCCCCCAGAAGAAGTCCAGGCAGTTAGGCAACAAAGACAAGAACAGCAAGAACAAATGCAACAAGCTGAAGCCGCGCAACAAGGTTCACAAGCCGTAAAAAATTTAGCCGAAGCTGGAGCAGCAAATAATGCCGCAGAGTAGAATTAGTCTAGAACATTTAAACGAGTTATATAAGAAAGTATTTGATTCAAAAGATGGTCGGTTAGTGATTGAGCATCTTTGTAGAACAGGTTTCGTCTTTGACACTACGCATGTGCCAGGCGACTCACACGAGACGGCTCATCGCGAAGGAATGAGACGGATCGTAATATCTATCCTCAAGTTTGTTGAGAAACGACCTGAGGACTTTAAAAACATGCTCAATATGGAGGTTACAAATGAGTGAAGAAGAAACTGGGTCCGTAATCACGGGTAGCTCGGAAACTGCTCCTACAACAGAAATTGCTGATACACCAACTACTGAAACAGCAACTGTTGATTGGAAAGGTTCTCTACCCGATGATTTAAAACTGGATCCTTCGTTAACTGACATCAAAGATGTCGAAAGTTTGGCTAAAAGCTATGTGCATGGCCAAAAAATGATTGGGAAGGACAGAATTGCCCTTCCTGGGAAAGAAGCCACTGATGAAGAGTGGGGTACATTTTATAATGATTTAGGTAGACCTGCGACGCCTCAAGATTATAAATTTGGTGAAAGACCTACCCTTCCTGAAGGAATGGTGTACGATGATGATTTTGAAAAAGAATATAGAGATATGGCTCATGGTGCTGGTTTGACTACAGCACAAGCTAAAGCATTATATGATAATTATAATGGCTATATGGCAAATAAATCTGAAGTACAAGGTGAAACACTGGAGGCTCAACGAACTGAATGGCGTGACTCACTTAAAAAAGAGTTTGGTAAGGCATATGACGAACGTATAGACTTGGCAAAACGCGCGGTTGAGACTTATGGCGATGGTAATCTTAAGGAATGGCTTAATGTGTCTGGTATGGGTGATAATCCGATGATGGTAAAATTATTTGCTACTATTGGATCAGGTCTAGCAGAAGGTAAATCAGATGCAGGCGCAGATAGAGCATTTGTAATGACTCCTGACCAAGCTCAAGCAGAGATTGCTCGACATAATCGGGATGAAGACTTTACGAAGGCTTATCACGATTCAGAGCATGCGAGTCATGCTGCAGCCGTAGTTAAGATGGATAATCTGTTTAAAATGGCGTATCCAGATGAAACACCAATAACTTAAAATTGTTATTTACGAATTCTTCGACTAGTGATACAGTCGAGGATGATGGGGAACCTTATGGTCCATCCGTCGATGAAGGCATAGACGTAAACAAGCAAGTAATTGTCCGCTTGGGTAGCAGTTACGAATTATATTAATAATACGACACAACGGAGGCACATAATATGTCTATAAATATAACGACAGCATTTGTGAACCAGTATCGTGCTAATGTAGAACATCTTCTACAACAAAAAGGTTCAAGACTACGACCCTTTGTACGAATGGAAACACAAAATGCAGAGTTTGAATATTATGATCGTATAGGATCAGTTGACGCGGTAGAAGTTACTAGCCGTCACAGTGATACTCCACTCATCTCAACTCCTCATGACAGACGACAAGTCTCATTGAGGGATTTTGACTGGGCGGATATGATTGATAGAACGGATAGGATTCGACTTCTTATCGACCCATCTAGTCCTTACGCACAAAATGCCGCTTGGGCCCTTGGCCGAAAAATGGATGACGTGATTATTGAGAACGCTTTTGGTACTGCTTATTCAGGTAAGACCGGAAGTACATCAGTAACTCACCCATCTGGCGATGTTATCGCCGTTAATTATGTCGAATCAGGTTCCGCAACTAATTCGGGACTAACTATTGGAAAACTTAGAGAAGCTAAACGTCTCTTGGACTCACAGGAAAATGATCCTTCTGATCCAAGATATTGTGCAGTGACTGCTCAGCAAGTAAATGATTTACTTCAAACTACTGAAGTTACAAGTGCTGACTACAATTCAGTCAAAGCTTTAGTTCAGGGTGAGATTAACTCATTCATGGGTTTCCTATTTGTTAGGACTGAAAGAGTAGCAACTGATTCTAATAGTTATCGACGAGTTATCGCATGGGCTAGGTCTGGAATGTTACTTGCTATGGGTAAAGATATCACAGCTGATATCGGACCAAGGCGAGACAAACGTAATTCTACCCAAGTATATTGTTCAGCTTCTTTCGGGGCAACTCGAATGGAAGAGGGCAAAGTGTTGGAAATTAAGTGCTCAGAAGCATAATAGGAGGCTAAAATGGCTGTTACTACTCAAAAATCTACCGAGTATACAAACGCTACTGCGACTCCCGTTACATTAAATGCAGCGCACGTCTATCATGGAAGACTAAGAATTGCATTCTTTACACATGATCAAGACGGAACAGGAGACGCAGGTTCATCTGTGGCTCTTTTTTCATTGCCTGCAGGAAATGTAAAAGTGCTTGGATCTTTATCAAGAGTTTATTGTAACTGGACAACTAGTTCAGCTACGCTTGATTTAGGCTGGGACGCTTATACTGACAAAGACGGCGATGCGGTTGCAGCTGATCCAGACGGAATGGTTGATGGTTTGAGCGTTGATACAGTTGGTTATTTCACCCTTGAGGGTGCTTTAGCTGGTATCAAGGCTACTGGTGGAACTTACACTTTTGAATCTCAAGGTGGAGTGGTTATCAGAGCTACATCTCCAACGGCTATGGTGGACGGCGACGATCTAGTAGGCTACATTATATATGTAGTAGACTAATACTCATTGTAAGGGGGTTAGCAATAGCGCCCCTTTACTTTTATTATTAAAGAATTATGGCACAAACAAAAACAGATATTGTTAACAGAGCCCTAGGATATTTAGGCGCAGAATTTATTACTTCATTAACTGAAGATACTAAGGCGGCGCGTTTTGCAAATGAAATGTATGATGATACTAGGGATTGCGTTTTTAGAATGCATCCTTGGAACTCGTGTATTAAAAGAGCAAATCTAGGACTTACATCAACTACCCCTGTATATTATTTTAAATATGAATTTCAGTTACCAGCTGACTGGTTGAGACTGGTAAGACCTGAAGATGATACGATTGAATATAAGATTGAAGGCGATAAGGTTTTAAGTGAGACAAGTGTTTTTAGATGCACATACATTTTTAGAAATACCGCAGTCGGTACGTATGACACCTTATTAATGGATACAATTGCAGCTAAGCTAGCTCAAAATTTAACAATGCCACTTGTACAAGACTTAAGAATATTAGAGTCAATGTCTCAATTATATATGAGTAAATTGATGATGGCTAGAAGTACAGACGCGATGGAAGGTACTCCAGAGGGTCTTGATGCTGATTTCTGGATTGACTCTAGAATTAGTGGTACTAACTTAAGCGATTATAGGTGGAATAAGTACACCACGTAAAATGACATGGCAGATTCATCACCTATCCAAACTAACTTTACTGCGGGCGAGCTCACACCGAGACTAAATGGTCGTGTAGACATAGAGCAGTACTATAATGCTGCATCCCTTATTAAAAATTTTCACGTTATCCCAACGGGCGGAATTGTCAAACGATCAGGTACACGGCATATCGCAGAAATAAAAACTTCTACTGGTTCTAATTCAGGAGCTAGGTTAATTCCTTTTGTATTCTCTAAAACTCAAGCTTATATCTTAGAGTTTGGTCATAATTATATTAGATTTTATAAAGATGAAGGACAGATCTATTCTTCTGGAACTACTGCTTATGAATTGACTACTACTTATACCGCAGCTCAAATTTTTGACATTGACTATGTACAGTCAGCCGATACAATGTTTATTGTGCATCCTGACCATGTACCTAGAAAATTAACGCGTAGTGCGCATACAACTTGGACTCTTACTGATATTTCTTTTTTAGATGGTCCATATCTTCCAACTAATACTACTACAACAACTATGACTCCTTCAGCAACAGGTCTTGGAAGCCGAACGATGACAGCGAGTGCTAGTACCTTTGCTTCTACTGACGTAGGGAGATCCTTGAGAGTTAAAGATTCTAATTGGGGATGGGGAGTAATTACTGCTTTTACTTCTGCTACTGTAGTGACAATAGATACTAAAGCTGTATGGGGCGGCACAGGATCATCTACAGATTGGCGATTAGGCGCTTTTCATAAAACTTCTAGCGCTACCTATCCATCTAAGGTTACATTTTATGAGGAACGTTTATTTTTTGCAGATACGACCGAACAACCTAATACTGTCTTTGGTTCAAAGACTGCAGATTTTGAGAATTTTGCCCCAACTCAAGTAGACGGTACAGTTGCTGATGATGATGCTGTTCAATATGCAATCTCCTCAGATCAAGTCAATCAGATTACCGCAATTTATGGAGGTAGATACCTTGCAATTATGACCAAAGATGGAACCTATAACTTAAGTTCTGGTTCAGCTACAACTGCATTATCAGCATCTACTGTGCTAGCTACCAATGAAACTAAAGATGGTGCAGCTGACGTAAATATTGTCCCAGCTTCTAAGGCTATATTCTTTGTGGGAAAAAACCAGAAAAAAGTTAGGGAGTTTGCCTATAACTTAGATTACGATTCTTATACCTCGCCAGATCTTATGCTATTTTCTGAGCATCTAGGATATGGCTTAATAAAGGAATTGGCTTTTGCTAATTACCCTAATACGACCTTATGGGCACGTCGTGGTGATGGCCTCTTACTTGGAATGACCTATAACAGGGCGCATAAGACCACTGCCTGGCATCAACATCAATTAGGTGGTCGTGTAGGAAGCGCCACAATTACAGTTTCAGATTATGCTAATATTACAGTTGGTACAAAGATTACAGTTACTAAGTCAAATGGAGATTCGGTTATCTTTACATCAGAGGCTAGTAGCGGTGCTGCTCCCGCGGAAACATTAGGGTGGCGACCTAACGAGTCTAATGACACAACTGCTGATAATATTTATACAGCGATTAATGCCCACGCAGATTTTACAGTAGCCAATCCTGCTGCTGCCATAGTTACAGTTACAGAAACTACACATGGCGCCACAGGGCTTCTTAAGCTTTCAACAACAGATTCAACTAGACTTGCTACGACTAATGAAACTATTCCTGAAGTTAAAAGTCTTGCGATTACACCAGGGATTAGTGATCTATATGATACATTATATATGATTGTGCAAAGAACAATTAATGGCGCAACAAAGCAATATGTAGAGTTTATGGAAGAAGAATATCGTGAAGATGATGGTCATGTAGCTGAGGATGCCTTCTTTGTAGATTCTGGATTAACTTATTCAGGGAGTTCTGCAACTAGTTTAAGTGGTCTAGATCACCTTGAGGGTCAAACAGTAAAGGTATTAAATAATGGTGCTGTAGAGTCTGATAAGGTCGTCTCTTCAGGAGCCATTACTTTAACAAATGCAACAACTAAGTGTCATGTCGGTTTAGGTTATGATGCTGAACTTGAAACAGTTAGCCTGGAGCCAAAAAGCCAATATGGCACGACGCAAGGTAAACGAGGCAGGATTGATAAGGTAATCTTTAGAGTTTATGAGACAGTCGGTTTAAAGGCAGGACCAGCTTCTACAAGTGTAAATGTCGTACCATTTAGGACGACAACAAGTACGATGGCTGTGACGACCCCGAAAACTGGAGACTTTGAATTTTTAATGCCTTCAGCCTATACAACAGAAAATAAGCTATATGTAAAGTCTGATACGGTACAGCCGTGTACGATTTCAGCTCTTTTAATTCAAATGTCCACATATGACTGATGATAGTAGTCCCATATCAAGAATGGCATTTTGATCTGCTAGAATTAGAAGGCCCTGAAAAAAAACTTTTAGAGAACTATGGGCCTAATTTAAAGAATATTCATAGAGCATTGAAAACAAGTGGAGCTACTTTTTCTTGGTGGGAGGATAGAAAAATTTTAGGAATTTGTGGGATAATGCCCTTGTGGACAGGAGTGGGAGAAGCATATATGTTTCTTTCCCCTGAATTTAAGAAAAGAAAACTACGTTGTATTAAAGATATAAAAAATTACTTAGATTTAATAACCAAACAATTTAAGTTTCATCGTCTCAATTGTTATGTTATAAAGGACTTTAAGAAGGCGGTAAGATTAGCTGAATTTTTTGGGTTTGAAAAAGAGGCAGAACTTAAACGATACGGTCCAAATAAAGAAGATTACTATTTAATGAGAAGGTTTTTATAAAATGTCAAGTGTTGGAGAAGGCTTAGGTATAGCGTTAGGAGTAGCGGTTGGCGTAGGTGCAATGGCTTTAATGGGCCCAATTGGCGGTGTGACAGTTGGCATGAATATGACTACCTTGGTAATGGGCATGACTGGCGCGATGGCCATGTCACAAATCCAAGCTGGTGTTAATGCAGCTGAAATGCGTGAGTATAACGCGCAAATGGCTGAGCGGAGCGCAACTATCGTACAGCAGCAAGGTGATGCAAAAGCCAAATTGATTAGAAGGCAGCGACGTCATCTTATTGGAAGACAAGCAACTCAATATGCCATGGCAGGAGTTGACGCGCCAGGGGATGAAATTTTTGATGAGACTGATATTCTAGTTAAAGAAGATCTTATTGCCCTTCAAATGCAAGTTGACATCGAAAAGTTTGGATTTTGGGGAGATGCTACACGTCAACGTCTACTGGGCAAACAAGCTCTTCAGCAAGGTATTATGAGTGCTGGCCAAACTATATTAACGACTGGGATGGAACTTGAAATGACCAAGGCAGGGAAGCTAACTGATTTTAACAAGGCTCCAAGATTGACTACAAGTAAAGGTGCTTACTCAACATTGACGCTATATTAAAAGGATAAAAATGGCTAAACGACAAAAATATGGGCACAATATCTCTCGATACGAAAGAGGTGTAGAGCCTGCTGGCAAAGGTGGCGGTCAAGTTAGCGGCTTTAGTGGCGGTGATATTGACAAACTAA
>Ga0310345_10001817_pt1 | contig 22843 bp, 25 predicted proteins | sample HC15DNA20500_MG_FD_204667 | JGI IMG/M metagenome (GOLD analysis project Ga0310345, IMG submission 204667) | Marine microbial communities from station ALOHA, North Pacific Subtropical Gyre - HC15-DNA-20-500_MG | ecosystem: Environmental > Aquatic > Marine > Oceanic | place: Pacific Ocean: North... | reverse complement strand
GTTTAAGTCATCGACGCGGGAAAGCCCGATGCTCGGTCGCAAGCCCGGCGGCACTCGCTCGATGGCGGCAATTACCTACGGCGCCTCGCGTCGGACCAGTTCCATCCGAACGAGCGGGAGGGATCTGCCGTGGTCGTCGGTCTCACGTCGCCCAGTCTCCACGAAGCCACAGGATGCGTAGAACGCTCGGGCACCTGGGTTGGCCTCGTAAACCTCAACCTCCAGCCGGTCGTGTCGAGCCATGGCTTCCGCAACCAGCGCCCGGCCGGCTCCCTGCCGATGCTCGGCAGGATCGACGAAGAGACCGCCGACCAGGTCGTCCAGCAGCGCAAGGAAGCCGATCGTCCGGCCCCGCGTGTCGGCCACCGCTATTTCGGCGGCGGGCATGTAGATGTTCAGGATCAAATCGGCGTCGTAGTCCAGTGTCGCTGCGTCGAGGAACGGATGCCCCACCTCCGAGGCGGCCCGCCAGATCGCAAGGCAACGGTCGAGGTCTCTCGCCGGCTCGTAAGGGCGCAGGTGCAGATGGGTCATGTGAGGGACGTCTCGCCAGTTAGTTCGACCGTATTGGCCTATCTTGTCGCGAGTGGCAGATAAAGGAATTTTGAGCGGCAGCGTCGGACCACGTTGATACGCCAACGGCCGCTTAGGATTCTCGCGAACGTCGGGCCGCGTGGTTCACATTGACTTTGCAAACTCCGCTTGCTGCGCGTCGCTATCGATGGGCCGGACCGCGGCGAACTTCCGCTCCCCGCCCGTCCGCCGGGCCGTCACGAACGGCCCAAACCTGCCGTTCGAGAGTTTTGAAGCCAATTTCCCCTTTGTTTGATCGAGTTGCGCTGCTACCGCGTTGCAGCCGACGTAATGCTCTCAAGAGTGCGAGACATCGCTTCCCAGACCGGCGCGTCGGGCGGGATGTCCCACTCTGCGAGCATCTCTTCCGGCCGCTCGTAGGCCATCGCCGCGTCTGGCCCGGTGTCGTAGACCAGAATCTTTCCCGGCAGATCGAGCGCAGCCATACGGTCCGCCGAAAGCAACTGTGCGCCGATGAGGGGATCGCCGAAGATTACCAATTGGACCTCGCCGATATCCGTGCCGGCTCCGCGGACAGTGGCGCCGAAATCGATCACGCCGAAGACCCGGCCCCCGTGAGCCTCGACCGCGGCTTTCAGGTGGCCGACCGTCTCATCTGCCGAACCGGAGGTCGGCACAATGACGGGTTCGGCGGCGGCGGCCGAGGTCACAACGGTGAGAACGGCAGCCAATAGAATCCTGTTCATCTCTTCATCCTCCTTAGTTGTGTCGAGATCTAAACGCGCTGGCAGCGAACGGACCTAGCGACCAAGTCCGCAACGCGCCTTGCATCGCGGCCCACCCCTGCCACCATGGTGGAGGAGACCGCGTATTGGAAATGCAACCCCACGAAGAAAAGGCCGTCGACGGTGGTTGCCTGACCAAAGCGATGCCTCGGCTCGCCGTGCGCATCGAGCACCGGCAGATCGATCCAATCGAAGCCGGGATGGTAGCCTGTGCACCAGATCACCGTGCGCGGGGCGAGCCTCTGGCCATCCTCGGCAATCACCTCACCGTTTTCGACGCCTGTTACCCTGCCGATCCGCCGAACCCCGGCACGCTGTAACTGGCCCGGTCGTGTGCGGATCAACGGCATCCCGTGGCCGTGCATCTTCCGGCGAAACGCCCTACCCATCGGCGTGCGCACCGTGAGCAGGCGGTGGAAGAGGCCCCGGATGACGAGCCGGATGAGGAACTTTCGGCCCATCAGGCTGGAAATGTCGAAGGGAATGTGACCGACGTTGCGCCCGGCCAGCCAGACCTCCTGTGTCGGAGCCAGATCCATCGCGATCTCTGCGCCGGAATTGCCTGCGCCGACCAGGAGCACCGGACCGGCGCAGACCTGGCCCGGGTGTCGGTATCGGTGCGAGTGCATCTGCACGACATCGGAAGAAAGGTCCGCGGCAAGCTTCGGCAGGCGAGGCTTCTGGTAACTTGCCGCGGCAACGACGACCTGCTCCGCCAGATATGTGCCGGCCGAGCTCTCGACGTGGAAGAGAGAGCCAATCTTATGCAGGCGCTCCGCCCTGACCCCCAGAAGCACCGGAAGACGGTGGTGCGCGGCATACGCCTCCAGGTAATCGGCCATTTCGTCCTTGGTCGGGAAATGATCTCCGTCGCCAGGGAAGCGCATCCCGTCGAGCCCGTCAAACTTGGCCGGCGTGAACAAACGCAGGCTGTCCCAGCGCATCCGCCAGGAGTCGCCAATCCGCCTGGCACTGTCGATGATGACATGCTCGATGCCTTGCCGCTTGAGGTGATAGCTCACTGAGAGCCCCGCCTGGCCGGCCCCGATGACGACGGCCTTATAGCGTGCAGGCGTCAGTGAACGAGTTTTGCCATCGGAGAAGCCACCAGGATCGGTCCTGAGCGCGTTTCCCGCTTCCAGCACATCCGCCAGATGCCGCTCACGCGCCTGTCTCCCTTGGTGCATTGTCATCGCTCTGCTCCAAATGCGAAGGTTTTGTGGAGCAAGCGTAGTTGCCGCCCATCTAGCGTTCATCGTGCAGATGCCCGATGCCGCCGCGAAGGCGGCTGGGGTATTTGCCCCATGTTCAGATCATGCCGCTCTTCAGACCTTTGGCGACCGCCGCGGATCTCGAGGAGACACCGAGCTTGTTGAAGATGTTCTCGACATGCCTGTTCACCGTCTTCGGGCTGAGGCCAAGCGCATGCGCAACGTCCCGGTTTGAGCATCCTTCTGCGAGCAAGGCCAGAACCTCGCGCTCGCGGGCCGTAGGCTCACCGGGCGCCCGCTCTCCGCGAAGCTTGCGGAGCCGTGCGAGATCGGGCTCCGCACCGAGTTCGAGGAAGGTCTTCTCGGCGGCCTTCAACTCCAAGGCCGGGCTCTCGGCATCCCCCAATTCGAGACAGCCGCCCGCAATATCGACGCGCAGCCGCGCGGCCAGGTAAGGCGCTCCGAATGCTGACCAATAGTTTCGTGCGCGGGCCAGTGCGGCTACCCCTTCAGCCGCGTTACCGCGCGCCAATGCCAACGCGCCGCACCCCTGGTCCGCGATGCGCGCCAAAATTTCCGTCCCGAAGAGGTCGGCGATCTTAGCCAGCTCCGTGCAGAGCTCTTCGGCACGGTCAAGATCGCGACAGGCGATGCAGATTTCGATGCCTGCCGGCAGCAGTGCGACCTTGCCTGGCATGTCGGCCGCGGTCTCGATCGCCCGCCGGATCATCGCCGCGGCCTCTTTCTCCCGCGACTGCGCTAGCCTCAGTAGCGCCAGACCGGGCTGCGGGTCGATGCCTGTCTCACCGGCGCTCCGATATTCCAACTCGGCGTCCGTGAATTTTCCACGCAGTCGCAGGATCTCACCACGACGATAAGCGGCGGTGGCCATTGCGGTTTGTTCGGTGGTGCCTTTCAGACCCTCTCCTGCACGCTGCGCCTCAGAGAACGCTTCGGCCCACTTTCCCTCGAGCTGAAGCACCTCGGCACGGTGAACCTGGCAGACCCCGTGGAAGGCCTTGGCCTGCGGATTGCGGCGGCACCAGGCGTCGAGGATGGCGGTCCACTCGCGTGCGCGGACCATCTCCTGCACGCGGCAGCAGGACGCCACGATCTCGCAATAGCATACGCCGCAGACAAGCGGAGAAAGTCGGTCGCTATCCGCGAGAAGCATTGCCTCGTCGATCGGACCATAGCCATCGTCAATTCGGCCCAGTCTGAAAAGAAGGCCCCCCTTGAGGCTGCCGGCAAGCGCCATCAGGTCGTCATCCCCTGCCTTTTCACCAATCGACAGCGCCCGGTCGGCGACTTCGATGGCTGCGTCGTAGTCGCCTCGGGCCCGATGCATGAACACCTTCGGCAGCATCAGATAGCCCCGTTGAACGCAGTCCTGCGGCGTGGCATCGGCGTGCGTTGCCGCGCGGTGGAGCCAGCCCGAACCAAGACCGACCTCGCCGATCATCATGTTCCTCAACCCGCACCAGAAGGCCATTCGGGCGCTGTTCTCATGATCGCCTCGCCTCTCATAAACGACGTACAGTCGTTCCAAGGCAGCCAGCATCTCGGCGTCTCGCGCCGCCAGGCCTGCTGCCCATGCCAGCGCTTCAAGGTCCGGCACATCCAAGGTAGCTTCGGCATCTGCCTGTAGATACAAGTCCGTCGCATCAGCCCAAGAGCTGCTGGAATATGCGGCTCGTGCCGCTTCAATCTTATGATCACAATCCCCAGCCATCCTGGTCCAGAAGAATAGAGGAAATTCCAACTTTTCACCAGTTTGAGCCGCTGGCTGCGTGGTGAGGAAGAGCTACTCAATCATTCGCAAGACCTCGCCCGCCCAAGTGACAAACATCACGCAAATTCCTTGCCGTGCTGAGGTCGACTCACAGCGAACCTTGGGCAAGTGGCGGAGGGGATTGGCCTGATATCCAACCTTCTCCACCTGATACTTCGTTGGCTTGAATAGCAAAAACATCAGGGGCGCTGTGCTGACCCCCCATGTGTTCTCCTACCTCAGCGTCTCCATCTCTTCCTGATCGCGCTACCGGCAGACCTTTTCAAAAATGCCGACGAGGTCACGAAACTTCTGCCGCTGCGCCTCTGGATCGCCGGAAACCATTGCCTCCTCGACGCAATTGTCGGCATGATCCTGAAGAAGCAGCATCTCCACTCATGCCAGCGCGGAACGGATGGCTGCGGTCTGATTGAGGATGTCCACACATTAGCGGTCGTCCTCGACCATCCGGATCACGCCGCGGACCTGCCCTTCAAGCCTCGCCAGACGCTGGAGCGCCCCTTGCTTTCGATGCTTCATCGTCTCGCCGCTCTTGTTCCGCTATCTGCGGAACGGCGAGCCGCTCCCGAAGGTTTCGGGGAACCCCGAAAGCTCCGAAATGTTCAAGTAATGATGCCCCCTAGGGGTATGGGCGCGCACGCGCCGGAGTGCGTCCGGACATCATCCAGAGCTAATTCGCATCATTGGGAGAGATGGATGACGAAAAATTTCGGAGCCGGCCTCGTACTGGGGATCATCGGGACACTCCTTTTTGCCGTCGCCGTCTGGCTGACTGTCGCCTACACGGGCGCCTACAACGTCGCGGCATCGAACCCTCATGCGGATGCGGTTCGATGGACGCTGGACACCACGATGCACCGCTCCGTGGCCAATCGTTCCGGCGCCGTCGAGATGCCGGAATCGCCCTCCGAGCAACTCATCGCCGAGGGCGCAAGGCATTACGCTGAGAGCTGCGCCCATTGCCACGGCGGGCCGGGCGCGGAGCCGGCGGGATGGTCCCGCGTCATGCATCCGGAGCCGCCGCACCTGACCGAGGCCGCCACCGAATGGACTGCCAGCGAGATCCACTGGATCGTGAGCAATGGCATCAAGTTGTCGGGCATTCCGGCCTTCGGGTCGCACCACTCGGCTGAAGAAATCGTGGCGCTTACCGCGTTCGTCAGCGCGCTACCGGGACTAACGGCCGACAACTATGCGGCTCTCACCGGTTCCAGAGAATCAGTCGGCCAGGCAGCCGAACCCGAGAGCGAATAACGAGAAGAGAAGGAACGCGAGACATGTCCTACATCCGCTTCGGCCTGATGATCCTCACCTCAACGGTGGTGATGTTCGTCCTGATGTACCTCAACACCTACGCATGGGAGCACATCTTCTTTTCGGAGACGCGCACCTACATGGCGATCATGATGGGGGCGACGATGGCCGTCATCATGCTAGCCTACATGCTCGGCATGTATTCAAACAAGGCGCTCAACATCGCTATCTTCACGGGCTCGGTCATCGTCTTCGCCCTGACGCTCTGGCTGGTCCGCAGCCAGGTCACGGTCTCGGGCCCGAGCTACATGCGGGCGATGATTCCTCACCACTCGATTGCCATCATGACCTCTGAGCGGGCGCAGATCCGTGACCCGCGCGTGCGCAAGCTCGCCGACGAGATCATCGAGGCGCAGCGGCGCGAAATTGCGGAAATGCGCTATCTGATCGCTGACGTGTCCGGGGGCAACGTGGTGGAGAGCATCTATCAGGACCCGCCGGCCGAGCCAGGCAGCGTCGAGGATGCGCTGTCAAACACCCTCATCAGCACCCTCGACCTCGCACCGATGTCGGAAGCCGAGGCCGATCGCGTGCTCGGGACCACCGCCCCCTGCACCTTCAACCGAAGCCCGGAGACTGACCCGGTTCTGTGGGCGAGTGAGGGCGGTGCGGCCGCGATGAAGCTGAATGGCGTCCTCATCGCCCTGGAGGCGCAGAGCGGTCCGCAGGAGGGTTCGACGACGTTCTCGGCGCCCGGCACCACGGTCACCGTGCGGCCGCTCGGCGACGAGGCAGATAGGCGCCAGAACGCGGAGCTCGTGTTCGAGCTCGAAGAGGGGCTGAGCGTCGGCTACCGCGGCTTCTACGGCTGCGCGGCGGGCTGACGCTCAGCGACCTCCGTTCTTTCGAAGGAGGGCAACATGGCTCTGGACCAGAGCGGCAAGACCGCGAGCCTCTACCGGATGGTCATGCCCGACCATCTCTGCCCGTACGGGCTGAAATCGAAGGACCTGCTTGAGCGGCACGGTTTCAGCATTCAGGACCACCATCTCACGGCCCGCGATGAGACCGAGGCATTCAAGAAGGAGCACGGCGTCGACACGACACCGCAGACCTTCATTGCTGGAAACCGGATCGGCGGCTACGACGATCTGCGCGAGCATTTCAGGCAGGAAGTGAAGGACGAGGGCGAGACCAGCTACCAGCCGGTCATAGCTATCTTCTCCGTCGGTTTCCTGATGGCGCTGGCCGTCAGCTGGTACGCGATCGGCACCGTGCTCAGCATCCGGACGTTCGAGTGGTTCATCGCCATCAGCATGTGCCTTCTCGCGATCCAGAAGCTGCAGGACGTCGAGAGCTTCTCGACGATGTTCCTCAACTACGACCTCCTGGCGCGTCGCTGGGTGCGGTACGGGTACGTCGATCCCTTCGGCGAGGCGTTGGCTGGCCTTCTGATGATCGCGGGCGTGCTGATCTGGATTGCGGCGCCGGTTGCGCTCTTCATCGGTACCGTCGGCGCAGTCTCGGTGTTCAAGGCCGTCTACATTGACAAGCGCGAGCTCAAATGTGCCTGCGTCGGCGGATCGAGCAACGTGCCGCTCGGCTTCGTCTCCCTGACCGAGAACCTAAGGATGATCGCGATGGGTATCTGGATGCCCGCCAGGTTCCTCTGGCTAGGGTAACGGCTCGCCCCCTCGCATTCGCCCGGTCCCGTCGAGCGGAGCCGAGATATTCGTGGAGGAGATAAACAGTGACGCTTCTGCTCGGCTTCGTGTTGGTTGCCGCCCTCGGGATCGGCCATCACTATGAGCTGCTGGGCGTCCGTGCGATGAAGCCGAACTCCAATGAAAGGCCGCAAGGGGCGATCATGGTGGCGTTCGTCGGCCTCCTCGCGCTCCACACCATCGAGATCCTGGCTTTCGCTGTCGTCTACAAGGTGCTGTTGAGCTGGGGCCTGGGGGCCCTTGGGGGCACCTATGACGCAAGCTGGAACGGCCTGATCTATTTCTCCGGCATCAATTTCGCCACGCTCGGCTACACGCAGATCGAGAGCAGCGGGCCAATACGGATCATCAACATGATGCAGTCGCTAGGTGGCTTCATGGTGCTAACCTGGTCGGCGACGTTCCTCTACTCGGTCTGCGAACGGGCCTGGCGCGAGTAGCAGCCGACGATCAGGGGGCCATCAGTTTGCGTCTGATACGCTCTCTTGGTAGCGGCGCTCGCGCTCCGGCCATGTGCTCTTGATGTAGGCAAGCACCGCGCGAATATCCTCGTCGCTCAGAACGCCTCCGAAGCCGGGCATGTCACTTTCATAGCCGCCACCGACGAAAGCGGCCGTGCCTTCCTTAACGATGCGGAACAGCACATCGTCGGGATGATGCCAGGTATGACCGGTCTCGTCATGGGGCGGGGCGGGCAAGCGGCCCTTCGGGCCGGGCGAGCGCCAGTCGGGTTGGCCCTCGAGCTTGGCGCCGTGGCACGAGGCGCAAGCCCCCGCGTAGACCGCGGCGCCGCGAGAAAGATCGGGCCCCTTCGTTCGGGGCCAAGCCAGCGCCACGGCAGCAATTGCGGCGGCAACGGCTGAAATCCAGAACCCTGAGCGCATCGTGACACTCCGTCAGGAAGCCGCACGCCGTTAGATCGGCGTGCGGCTTCGCCTTATTGCACCTCGATCTCGGTCACCGTGAGCTTGCCGTTCATGCGATCCGCGGCGAAACGCACCTTGGTGCCCTCGGACAGACCTTCGAGCATGACCGGGTCGGCGACCACGAAGACCATCTTCATGGCGGGCATATCCAGGTTCTCGAGCGGACCGTGGTCGATCGTCACCTTGTTCCACTGGGTGTCGATCTTGGTCACCGTCCCGTCGGCCATCGGGTGTTCGTCTGCCAGTGCAGGCGTGACGGAAAGAAAAAGGGTTGTCAGCAAGGCAAGACGTTTCATCTTGGCTATCCTCAGAATGGTTTCAGTTGACAGTGAGGGGGCCATGCATGCCGCCCTCGTAATGGCCTGGGATCAGGCAGGCGAACTCGTACGAACCGGGCTCGCCGAAGGTCCAGATGATCTCGGCCTCCTCGCCCGGCTCGAGCCGCACGGCGTTCGGATCGTCATGTTCCATTTCCGGAAACTTCTCCATCATCGCCTTGTGCTCGGCATTCGCCTCCTTCGTGTCCATGACGAATTCGTGGACTTCCTCGCCCTCGTTGACGATGTGCAGACGCACCGTCTCACCAGCCTCGAAATTCAGTTCCTTGGGTTCGTAGACGAACACGAGCTCGACATCGTAATCCTCCTTCATGATGACCTCCACGGTGCGGGTCGGCTCATGGTGCGCCGGCCCGCCGAGGGCCATGTCATGCGTGCCGGCAGACAAGGCCAAACTGGGAGCCGCCGCGAGGATCAGGGCTGTGATTGTCGTCTTCATGAGCTTTTCTCCTGTCTTGCTCGATTTTCATCCGCGCCGCGCCCCACCGGGCGGCGTGAGGATCGTGTCGGGTCGATCATTCGAGACGTGGTCAGGCAACGCGCCCGTCCACTCCCAGGCCTGCGTTCCCGGCGGGTTCTCGTACCATCCTGGATCGGAGTAATCGTCGCGGGCGATGCCTTCGCGCACCTTCACGACCGAGAACATCCCGCCCATCTCGAGCGGGCCGTGGGGCCCCCAGCCAGCCATCATCGGAACGGTGTTGTCGGGGATCTCCATCGACATCTCTCCCATGTCGGCCATGCCGGCAGTGCCCATCGGCATGTAGCCCGGCTGCTGGCGACGCATCAGGCCGGTGAGGCGCGACTTGTCGGTGCCGATGAATGTCGGAATGTCATGGCCCATGGCGTTCATCGTGTGGTGCGACTTGTGGCAGTGGATCGCCCAGTCGCCCTCGTGCACGGCATCGAACTCGTAGGCGCGCATGGCACCCACCGGAATGTCGATCGAAACCTCGGGCCACCGCGCCTCGGGTCTGACCCAGCCGCCATCGGTGCAGGTGACCTCGAAATCGTAGCCGTGCATATGGATCGGATGGTTGGTCATCGTCAGGTTGCCGCAGCGCACCCGCACCCTGTCGCCCTTGTTCACGACCAGCGGGTCGATGTCAGGGAAGATGCGGCTATTCCAGGTCCAGAGGTTGAAGTCCGTCATCTCCATGATCCGCGGAACATACGTCCCCGGGTCGATGTCGTAGGCGGCAAGCAGGAAGGCGAAATCGCGGTCGACCGGCATGAATGCCGGATCGCGCGGATGGACGATGAAGAGCCCCATCATGCCCATCGCCATCTGCACCATCTCGTCGGCATGAGGGTGATACATGAAGGTGCCGGACTTCACGAGATCGAACTCGTAGACATAGGTCTTGCCGGGCGGGATCGCGGGGTGACTCAGACCGCCGACGCCATCCATGCCCGAAGGAAGGATCAGCCCGTGCCAATGAACGGAGGTATGCTCCGGCAGGCGGTTCGTCACATAGATGCGGACCCGTTCACCCTCGACCGCCTCGATCGTCGGGCCGGTCGACTGGCCGTTGTAGCCCCACAGGCGGGCGATCATGCCATCGGCCATGATGCGCTCTACCGGCTCGGCCACGAGGTGAAATTCCTTCACGTCGCCATTGAGACGGTAAGGCAGCGACCAGCCGTTCACCGTGACGACCGGATTGTAGTCGTACCGGTCGGTCGGGCGCGGCGGGACCTGCGTGTGCGGGTTGTCGGTGAAGCTGGCTTCCGGCAGGTCGCGGAACCTGGTCTGCGCTGCGCCCGCATTGGCCAGAACGGCGCCGGCACCCAGGGTCAGCCCTGCGCCCAACATCTGTCGGCGGTTCATCATTCGTCACCTCCATCGGATTTGCCCGCGGTGGCAGAACCGCCCCAGATCGCTGCCGTCACATCGGTTTCCGCCAGCCAGTAGTCGCGTTTCGCCTCGGCCGCGCCGAGTTGCGCCTCGAGCCCGTCGCGGGCGTCTTCGATCAGTTCGAAGGTCGAGGTGATCATCCCGTTGTAGGATTTCAGCGCCTCGTCATCGATCGTTCTCCGCAGCGGCAGGACGACATCTCGCCAGTGACGGGCGATATCGTGTTTGCCCGTCACTTCGAGATGCGCAGCCCGCGCTTCAGCCCGCGCGTTCGTCGCTGCATCGGCCAGCAGGTTCGCGGCCTTTAGGTACACAAGCGCGCCTCGCCGAGACGCCAGCCTGCTCGTATCGTAAAGCGGGATCTCGAACTCGACTTCCACGACTGGCGTGGTTTCCGTCCTGCCGGCATCCCGTTCGGCCTCAACCCCGGCACGGATGGCCACGTCGGACACGGCGCGCGTTTCGCCGGTCAACCGGTATTCGGCGGCAATGGCCTGCAACTCCAGACGACCAGCCGCAATATCGACACGGTTTTGTAACGCGAGCCGCTCGATATCCGCGCGGCTGCGCGGGCGCCCCGGCAGGCTCGGCAGCGCGTCCGGCACGTAGAACGTCACTTGGCCCGGAGAGACACCCATAAGCCTTGCCAATCTTTCCTTGGCAAGCTGGGCCTCCAGCCTCGCATCAGCGCGCTCGGCCGCGATTTGGGCGGTGAAAGCGTGTTCGCGGGCCTGGTCAGCGGCATTCATCGCCCCGGTGCGGCCAAGCTCGACGGCCAGTTCGGATGCGGCGTTGGCCGTGTTCTGTGTGCGGGCGATCAGCGCCGCGGCCTCGAAGGCGGCGACGGCCTCGATCCAAGCCCGGCGCGTCTCGACGGCCAGCGCGATGGTCTCGCCGGCCGCCGCAAGCTGGGCCTGCCGGAACCGCAGTTCCGCGAATTGCGTGCGCGGCTTGACGGTGGCGGCCTGGAGGAGCGCGTTGATGAGCGTGGCCTCCAGCGTGCGCGCGACATCTCCGGCAAGGCCAGAGACCGAAACCCCCAGCGATGGCACCGGGCCCAGCGCGGCCTCCCACACATCGGCCGCTGAAAGGCCGAGCTCGGCATAGGCCGCTTGAAGGCCGCGGTTGTTGAGCAAAGCCACCTGCACGGCCGTCTCGGCGCTGATCGTCCTGCCTTCGAGCATGGCTCTTGAGCGGGCTTCGGCCGCGGCAATTTCGGTTGCGTTCTGATGCCAGCCAGGGGTGCCGATCTGCGCAATTCGGCTGCGGTCCGCGACGGTTGCAAACCCGGCACGGGGCTCGCTGACACGGGCAATCGTGGCCGTATCCGCACAGGCCGACAGCGTGGCGACAAGTGCGACCGATCCGATCAATCCGGCTTTCATGTCAGCGGCCCGCCTGCGCGTCGTTCACGCCGCGCCAATCGGCGGGCTCGGCGACCCGATAGCCGCCATAGCTCACGGCAGGCGCAGCAGGCGCGTAAGCATGCGCTGTTGCCGTGACAGGGCCTTCGGCCCCAAGGGGAAGTGGATCAAGCTGCCCACAAGCGGCAAGACCCAGCGGCACGATCGCCGCAATTCGGAATATCATCGGAAAGTCCCTCGCGTGTTCTGGTCATTCCGCAGCAGCCATCAGCCGCCGCGCCGGGGTTCGGAATGATCAGACGCGTGGAGGGCGGCGCAGGCCTTCCGGCATTTCCGCGGCTGCCAATGCCTGGCTCTGCACGGGAAAGCCCGCACTCAGCATCAGGCGCAAATTCACTTGGCGGGCTGACGGCGCTTCAACCGCCACGACGCAGGCATGCCCGACACAATGGTCGGTCAAATGGGTCGGGCTAGCGGTATCGAGCTCTGCGGACGAAGCCTCGCCGTTATGGGCATGTCCGTGATCATGCGCTGTCTCAACGGATTGTTGATCGTTGCAGTCGAACATCGCAACCGCGTTCGCTGGCGAGAGGAAAATCGACACCGCGACAACCAGCGCGATGCAGGCAATCCCGAACCTGCGAATCAGATTTTCCATGAATCTTTCGTATCCAGTTGCGACTCGTGTGCCAACTGACATTTGCTTGAAACCTCGAGCTCTCCGGCCGGGTCATGACCACGCTGCACGCGAACGGCTCCTAAAGGTCGATACGCCGCAGCCGCAGGGCGTTGCCGATGACCGACACCGACGACAGCGACATTGCCGCCGCCGCGATCATCGGCGACAGCAGAAGCCCGGAGATCGGGTAGAGCACGCCTGCAGCGATCGGTACGCCCGCGGCGTTGTAGACAAAGGCGAAGAACAGGTTCTGCTTGATGTTGCGCAGCGTCGCCTTCGCCAGCTTGCGGGCGCGCACGATGCCGACAAGGTCACCGCCAAGCAGCGTCAGCCCGGCGCTTTCCACCGCCACGTCGGCGCCAGTGCCCATGGCGATGCCGACATCCGCGGCGGCTAGGGCGGGCGCGTCGTTCACGCCGTCGCCCGCCATGGCAATGGCCGCCCCCTTGGCGCGCAACTCGTCGACCAGCGCCTTCTTGCCCTCCGGCAAGACATCGGCGCGGACCTCGTCGATGCCGAGCCTGGCGGCGACCGCCTCTGCGGTGCGCTGGTTGTCACCCGTCGCCATGATCACGCGCAGGCCCTGCGCGTGCAGCTCGCGAATTGCGGCGGCCGTGCTGTCCTTGATCGGGTCGGCGACGGCGACAAGACCGGCCAGCTTGCCACCGATGGCCACGAACATTGCGGTCTTGCCTTCGGCACGAAGGGCATCGGCGGCCTTGTCGGCGCTCTCGGTATGCACGCCGAGCGATTGCATCAGCGCGGCATTGCCGAGCGCAACAGGCTGCCCGCCCACCTTGCCCGTCACGCCCTTGCCGGTCACCGCCTCGAAGTCGGTGGATTTCTCCATAGCCACACCGCGGTCGCCGGCGCCGGCAACGATGGCTTCGGCCAGCGGATGCTCCGAACCGCGTTCCAGCGCCGCCGCCATGGCCAGAACCTCGTCTTCCGACCAACCGTCCTCGGCGTGGACATCCGTCAGCTTCGGTCTGCCTTCCGTGAGCGTGCCCGTCTTGTCGACGATCAGCGTGTCGACCCGCGCCATGCGCTCCAGCGCCTCGGCGTCCTTGATGAGAACACCAGCCTGCGCCCCACGCCCCGCGGCGGTCGTGATCGAGATCGGCGTGGCGAGACCGAGCGCACAGGGACAGGCGATGATGAGCACCGAAACCGCAGACGCAGTCGCGAAAACGAGAGCCGGGCTTGGGCCGACGAAGAGCCAGACGAAGAAGGCGAGGATCGCGACGCCAACGACCGTGGGCACGAAGACCGACGACACCTTGTCGGCCAGCCCCTGGATCGGCGCGCGCGAGCGTCGGGCGCCGGCCACCATGTCGACGATCTGGCTCAGCACAGTATCCGACCCGACCGCTACGGCGCGGATCGCCAGGGTACCGTTGTTGTTGATCGTCCCACCGGTGACGCGGTCGCCCTCGGTCTTTTCGACCGGCACGGATTCGCCGGTAATCATGCTCTCGTCGACGGAAGACCTTCCCTCCACGACCTCGCCGTCGACCGGAACGCTGTCGCCCGGACGCACGCGCAGAAGGTCTCCCTCCATCACGTTTTCCAGCGGGGCGTCGTATTCCGACCCGTCGGGCAGGATGCGCCGCGCGGTCTTGGGCGCGAGGTCCATCAGCGCGCGGATGGCGTCGCCCGTCCGCTCGCGGGCGCGCAGTTCCAGCACCTGGCCGACGAAGATCAGCGTGACGATGACCACCGCCGCCTCGTAATACGTGCCGACGGTGCCGTGCCCCATGCGATAGGCTTCGGGAAAGACCCCTGGCAGGAAGGTCGCGACCAGCGAATAGAGATAGGCCGCCCCCACCCCAAGCGAGATCAACGTCCACATGTTCGGCGAGCGGTTCCTGATCGAGTCCCAGCCGCGCTGAAAGAACGGACGCGCCGCCCAGAGCACGATCGGCGTCGCCAGCAGGAATTCCAGATAGACGGCGATCCGGTGCCCGACCCAGTCGCGCACCGGCAGCCCGACCATCTCGCCCATCGTGAGGACGATCAGCGGCACCGCCGCGGCGACGCTCACCCAGAGCCGGCGCGTGAAGTCGACCAGTTCCTCGTTCGGGCCGTCCGACGGCACCATCGGTTCGAGCGCCATGCCGCAGATCGGGCAGGCGCCGGGCTCGTCGGCGACGATCTCGGGATGCATCGGGCACGTCCACTGGGCGCCCTGCGGCGCGCGCTTCCCGACCTTTGCGGCGTTACCCGATGCATAGAACCAGGGATCGGCGTCGAACTTCGTCCGGCAGCCCTCCGAGCAGAAATAGTAGGTCTCGCCGCCATGGTCGCGGCTGCGCGACTCGAACTTGATCGTGACCGACATCCCGCAGACCGGATCCTTCGCCTGCGGCCCGGTCCCGGCCTTCGCATGGCCGCAAGATGTGTGCGCGTCGTGGTCGTGATGGTGGTGGGCGTGCGGTGTCATTTCAGCCTCCTGACCGAGATGACACGCAAGCTAATTCTTCCAGTCACTGGAAGGTCAAGCGGTTTCTTTCGGCATGATCTACCGGGAGCTTCCGCAACCCGTAAAGGTCTTGACCTTCCAGCAGATGGAAGGCCTATAACCCGTTCCAGAGGTACTGCACATGAACATCGGCGACGCGGCGGAACTGAGTGGCCTGCCGGCCAAGACGATCCGCTATTACGAAGACATCGGCCTGGTAAGGCCCAACCGTGGCAATAACGGGTATCGGGATTTCAGCATCCGCGACGCCCACACGCTTGCCTTTCTGGGCCGCGCCAGATCCCTCGGCTTCACCATCGAGGAATGCCGGGTTCTCCTGTCGCTCTATGAGGATCGCAGCCGGGCGAGCGCCGATGTGAAGGAGATCGCCGAGCAGCACCGTGGGCGGATCACTCGGAAGATCGCCGAGCTCGAAGCCATGCGCGGCACGCTCGAGACGCTGATTTCGCATTGTCACGGAGACGACCGTCCGGATTGCCCGATCCTCGACGATCTCGCCGGCGCGGAGCATGTGGCCCGGTGAGCAGGCGCCTCGCATATGCCGGCATCTTTGCCGTTCTTGCCGTACTCATCTGGTACGCTGCCGCCGCGCGCGATGAGGGCGTGCAAGACGTCGCTACCGCCGCCCCCTCGATCCCCGACCTGACGCCCAAAGAGCAGGCCGGCCAGAGGCTGTTCGCTGACAATTGCGCCGTATGCCATGGCGAGAACGCCGCCGGCACCGATCAGGGCCCACCGCTCGTCCATCCTATCTACGAGCCCGGCCATCATGGCGACATGGCCTTCGTGCGCGCCGCGATGCAGGGCGTGCCCGCGCATCACTGGCGCTTCGGCGACATGCCGGCCGTTGAAGGTGTCAGCGAAGAAGAGGTCTTGCAGATCACGTCTTATGTCCGCGCGATCCAGCGCGCTAACGGAATCGAGTAAACAGACGGGCGTAGGGATACCACGCATCTAATCCCTCACCATCTCGCTTCCGCATCCACGATGGGCTGCGCGCCGCGAAGGCGCGCACCATAGTCGACGTGGTGCGGCAGGCCGCCCCTCCGAACCGCGTTGCACTACGTCGCCCAGACGCTGACGTCATTGCCATCGACGACAGCGCATCGAAGAGGCCTTTACTCATCGCGCATCGTCTGAGATACGCCGGCATCAAGCTCCGCTCCAGCTGGAACATGCTTCCGGCGTGCGTGTGCCGGTGGTGGGGTCGGAGCGCCCATCAAGGACACCATCGGCCTCCGCCGGCCTATCCGAACCGGTGAAGGCAAACTCGGCCCCTCAACGCGCTGTCGCGGATGCTGGTGCCGAGCAGCGGCGCACCAATTTATTTCTCGCCCCCATAGACCGCGTCGCGGATCTCGGTCGGGAACGCACCGATGACGCCGGCTACGGAAGTGTTCGTCATCACCAGCACTGTCAGGTTCCGGGCCGGATCAACAAACCAGTGTGTGCCAAGCACGCCGCCCCATTGCCAGGTGCCCGCGCTTTGGGGTGATCCGGCAGCCTCGGGATCGACCAGGACCGCTGCCCCGAGGCCATGCCCCCAGCCGGGGCCTTCGGACAGGGCGCGAAGCTCGCCGATCTGGTGCGTGGTCAGCATGTCCGCCGACGCCCGGGATAAAATCGGCGCGCCGCCCTGCCGGATCGCCTCGAGGAAGCGCAGATAGTCCCGCGCCGGGCCGCTCATGCCGCCGCCGCCCGACGGCCAGGCCGACGGGTCCAACGCGCGCGACGGCGAAACACGAACACCGACCGGAATCATTCCGTCTTCCTCCAGGATCTCGGCCCGCTCGGCCCCGTCCCGGTAGGCGGTGGCGAGCCGGTCCGGATCTACCGCGATGAAGGCGGTCTCGGTCATGCCGAGCGGCTCCGTGACGTAGCGAGCGACGGCCTGAGGCAGCGTCATGCCCGACGCGGCCTCGATCACGGCCCCGAGCAAGTCGGTGGATACCGAGTAGCGCCACTCCGTCCCCGGCTCGTAGAAGAGCGGCACGTTTGCGATTGCGCGCATCGCGTCCTCGAGCGTTCCTTGCGAGCGTTCCAGCCCGGCGGGCATGCCACCGTAGATGGCCGGGTCCGCATCCGGTTCGAAGAACGGGTAGCTGAGGCCTGACGTATGCGTCATCAGCTGGCGAAGCGTGATCTCCGGCACGCGCCCGTCGGGCAGTGCCGGGGTGAAGTACGGCAGCCATTGCGAGACCCGGTCCTCCAGCGACAAGCGCCCCTCTTCCACCAGCGCGAGCGCCGTGGCGGACGTCAGCGCCTTGGTCATGGATGCGAGGCGAAAGATCGTGTCATCAGTGATCGGGCGCCCCGCTTCTCGATCAGCAAAGCCGGCATTAAGGCGATAGATCACCTCGCCGTCGCGCGCCACGATGGCGGTGAGGCCTGCGATCCGCTCCGAACTTATCCAGCGGTCGATCACCGCGTCGAGCCGCCCGGCCATGCCGGCATCGGCCAGTGCCGGCGAGTTGCAGAGGGCCGCGGCAGTCAGGCCCGCCGCCAGGACACGCCCGGCGGCTCCGTGTCTTTCGGCGTTTGTCGTTGTCATGCTTTTTCTCCTTGTTTCAGCATTGTTCAGCCGGCGGCTTCGCGCCGGGCCACGAACCAGACATTCATCGGGTCATGCGGCAGGACGTGGCATTCAACCCTCTCGAACCCGGCTTCGCGCAGAAACCGCTCGGCCGTCTCCCAGCCCCACATCGTCCCCAGCCCCTCGCCGCCCTGACCGATGGACACGGGCGTGCAGTGGACGGTCGAGACGGCGTACAGCAGCGTGGCGAAGGGGAAATCCCGGTTCTCCTCGAGGGCGGCCGAGGCGCCGATATCCTGCATCAGGTAGACGCCGCCCGGCCGGAGCGAGGCGTGGATGCCGGTCACCAGGCAGAGCGGGTCTTTCTGATCGTGAACGGCGTCGAAACTGGTCACCAGATCCCAGCGGCCCGGCTCGGCATAGCCGGTCAGGTCGCGGGTCTCGAACCGGATATTGGCGAGCCCCTCGGCGCGGGCCCGTTCGGCCGCGAAGCCGATGGCATCGGCGCAGAGGTCGTAGCCGACGAACCGGCTGGCCGGGTAGCGCCGGGCCATGGCGATGAGCGCCGCACCGCGCCCGCAGCCGGCGTCGAGCACGTCGATGCCCGCGCCAAGCCGGTCGCCGAGTTCCGGCGCGAGCGGCAGAACATGATCGAAGAGCCCGGCGGCGACCGTCTGGCCGCTATCCTCTGCCATGATCTGATGGAAGCAGGGATAGTCGTCATATCGGGTTCCCTCGCCGGTCTGAAAATTGGCGATGGTCCTGTCCTCGACCTTGCCGAACAGCGCGACGTGTTGGGCGTAGACCGCGAGATTTCCCAGCGGCGCCTCCCCGGCCAGACAGGCGGCGTGCTCGGGCGGCAGACGGTAGCGGCGGGTCTCGGGGTCGTAGTCGACAACCCCGGCCATGACCATCACGGCGAGCCATTCGCGCACGTAGCGTTCCGTCAGCGCCGCCGCCGCGGCGATCTCGGCGCTGGGTGCCGGGCCTGACCGGCTGGCCAGCGTCTCGAACAGGCCGAGCCGGTGACCGAGCGACATCATCGCCGCCGCCGCGCCGGCATCCAGCATATCCGCCACCCGCCCCGCGAAAGCCTCTGCACGGCTGGCGTCAAAGTTCATCTGATGTTGTAGGGTCATGAAGTGATCCTCTCTCCGATCGCGTTGCGGCGTAGCTACAGGCGATTCCGCATGGTGCGTGAGGGGCAGATTCGCCGGAAAAGTGCGATTCCGGCCATTTCCGTTGACGCAATGCCTCGAAATACGATGTGCAATCGGCCATGATCGGCCCATGTCCGACCAACCGCCCCTGTTGACCGTGAGCCTTCTCGTCCTGCCGGAATCCTTTCCCGGCGCGCTCTACTGCCTGCACGAACTGCTCGGGCAGGTCGGGCGCACGTGGCAGCCGATCACGGGCGAGCCGGAGGTTGCCAGATGCCGCTTCGTCCCGCGTCTGGTGTCAGTGTCAGGCAGGCCTGCACCCTCGCCCTCAGGTCCGACGATCGCGGTCGAGGCGCCGCTGCATGCCCCGCCCTTACCAGACATCGTGATCGTGACCGATCTGGGCCTTCCCGCCGACTTCGACCCGCGAGGCCGATGGGCCGAAGAGGCAGGCTGGCTGCGCCGGATGCATGCCGGCGGCACGGTCGTCTGCTCGATCTGTTCGGGCTCTCTGTTCCTGGCCGAAGCCGGTCTGCTGGACGGTTTGGAGGCCACCACGCATTGGGCCGCCGCGCCGCTTCTTCGCGAGCTCTATCCATCGGTAAAGCTTCGCACCGAACGCATCCTGTGCCCTGCCGGACCGGGGCATCGCATCGTCACCGCCGGCGGCGCCTCGACCTGGAGCGAGCTCGGCCTCTACCTCGTGGCGCGGTTCGCCGGCGAGACCGAGGCGCGGCGCATGGCCAAGGTTTTCGTGCTCGGCGACAAGTCGGACGGCCAGCTACCCTTCGCCGCAATGGCGCGCCCGCGCCAGCACGACGATGCCGCGATCGAGAGGGCGCAGGTCTGGATCGCGGACAACTACGCGGTGGAAAACCCGGCAAGCCGCATGTCCGAGGTCGCCGGCCTGCCCGAACGCACCTTCTCGCGTCGCTTCCGGAAGGCCACGGGCTACAGTCCGGTGGCCTATGTGCAGGCGATGCGGCTGGAGGAAGCCAAGCAGATGCTCGAAACCACCGCGATTGCGGTCGATGCCGTCGCGGCCGCCGTGGGCTACGCAGACCCGGTCTTCTTCCGCCGCATCTTCAAGCGCGAGGTGGGCACGACACCTATGCGATACCGTCAGATGTTTGCGAGGATGGGGGCAGGTTTCGCCACAGGCTGAACGCCTATTGCTGGGCCGATCGTCACGCTTGAAGTCTCGCAAGCGGCAACGGCCGTAGTTGCATGACGAAAAGCGCCATGCCAAATGAATCGGATGCTGATCGTACGGTGTTGCCTGCTCCTTCTGATGCTGACTGCCCTTCTGCCTTGGGGGGCTTACAGCGCGCGTTTCGTCTCGGGCGACCCTGCCGTCCTGACGCTCGAGACCGCCGACGAAGCTGAGCGTGTGTCGCCCGCGACCCGCAAGTGCCGCACCGCAAACCTGCCCGGCTCGCCTTGCGGGCCCGATCTTGTGGAGCCGTCGGGGATCGCAGCCAGCCACGCGCCGGCCATCATCCGTACGGTCTACGGCCGAGGTGCCTGGAGCGCCGTCGAGCGGGTTCAGAGGCCCCCTACCGGACCGCCCCGCCTTTCGTGACCGGATCATCGGCGCTCTGCGCCTCTCCTGTCACGAAAGAAAGGTTCTCACATGCTGACCCGTCGTACCTTCGTCGCCATGGCGGCGGCAGGCCTGTCTGCCTGCGTCAGGCCCGAGCCTGACACCGTCACCCGCGCGGCACCGCCGCAATACCCTCCCCTGCCGGATTTCTACGGTGCGATCACCGATGAGCCCTACCCCATCGCGGCCATCCCCGAGGGTTCTCTCGCGCCCGAATACTGGCGCCAGGAGGTTGCCAACCCGTGGCCCGAGCGACCGCGTGGCTCGATCGTCGTCGATCCCGACGCTGCCGTTCTGCACTTCGTCGAAAATGCCGACCGCGCCACGCGGTACGGCGTGAGTGTCGGTGCGGCCGGCTTCGCCTGGGAGGGGACGGCGCGCCTTCAATTCTGCCGCAAGTGGCCGCGCTGGAAAGTGCCAGAGACGATGATCGCCCGGAAACCGGAGCTCGAACCCTATTCGGTGGCGAACGGTGGCATGGATCCGGGGCCGGGCAACCCGATGGGCGCACGGGCGCTCTACCTGTTCCAGAACGGTGTCGACACGCTCTACCGCATCCATGGCGACGCCTCGCCCCGGGAACTCGGTCATGCAGTCTCCGCGGGTTGCATAAGGATGCTGAACCATGACGTGATCCACCTGCACGAACGCGCCGTGCACGGCGCATCGGTGACGGTCCTGCCATCGATGAAGCCGGATGGATTGGGGCCGCTTTATTGACCCTGGCGCAACCGCCGGCACCCTGGGACCAAGGGGCCTGAGCGTCCGCTCGCCGCACGCCTGCGGCGGGCGCGACCTTGGCGACCGGCGGCCGGGGGCCGTCACGACATGTGCACGGTCTCTCGCTACGCCTCTCCGGACGTTTCGGCTTCGAAGCCCGCTTTCTGCCAGGCCTTCCAGCTTCCCGGCACGTTGCGGACCTTCTCGAACCCATTCGCGGCGAGAATGCTGGCGGCGATGCTGGCCCGGAAGCCGCTGGCACAATACGTCGCGATCTCCGACGTCCGGTCGAGTTCATCCAACCGATCGCGCAGCTCGCCGAGGAAGATATGGGGGGCCTCGGGGATGTGTCCCTGCTGCCATTCCTCATCCTTGCGCACGTCAAGCGGCAGGGCGTCGCTCTCACGCAGTTCGTGGACGCTGAGCTGAGGAATGCAGCGGAGATTCAGCCCCGCCTCACGCCACGCGCCCATGCCACCGGCGAGATAGCCGCTGATGCGGGTGAAGCCGGTGCGCCACAGCAACCGCAAAACCCCCGCCAGCTGCCTGTCATCCTCGAGCACGAGACAGATCGGCCGCTCCGGGTCGAGAAGCCATCCCGCCCAGACCGACAGCTCCGGCCGAGCGCCGATGTTCAGAGCGCCTGCGATATGCCCGCCGCCGAACGACAGCATGTCCCGCACGTCGAGCAGCTGCACCCCCTCTGCCTCGATCGCTTCGGCGAAGGCGTCCGGCGCCAGGCCCGGCACATGCGGCAGATTTCCCAGCACCTCCGGTCCCGCGGCATTGACCTTCTTCAGCCGCGGATAATGCGTCGGCACCGGCGGCGCGTTCTCGTTCATCGCGCGCTTGAATTCCTCAAGCTCGGTGATCGCGACGTACTTGTTTTGCGCGCGCTCGTAACCGATCGTGCTCGACATCCTATCGCCGATGTCTGGACCGCAGGCCGAACCGGCCCCGTGGCAGGGATAGATGATGACCCCATCGGGGAGTTGCATGTAGAAATCCTGCGTGGTGCGGAAGAGCGCCTCGGTCAGTTCCTCGGTTTCCTCGTCGCCGAGCAGGTCCGGCCGGCCGACGGAATCGACGAAGAAGCTGTCGCCCGTCAAGACGCCCCAGGGATCTTCCGTGTCTCCTTCGTAAAGCAGGTACGCCAGGTGCTCGGGCGTGTGCCCCGGCGTGTGTCGCGCCTCGATACGCAGGCCGCCGAAGGTAAAGGTGTCTCCGTCCCGAACCTGGTGATGTTCGAAGTCGTATTCCGCGCCCCCTTCGACGCTGACGCAGAGCTTCGGCGCACCCCCCAGGCGCGCGACGAGTTCGCGTGCGCCGCTCAGGAAATCAGCATGGATATGGGTCTCGAACACGTGGGTGATCGCCAGGCCGTACCCTTCGGCCAGGTCGAGGTACACGTCTGCGTCAGGCCGGGGATCGATCACCGCCGCCGTGCCGGTGCTGTCGTCTCCGACGAGGTAGGAGCACTGAGCGACGCCATCGGCCAGGATTTGCTCGAATCGAAGGGTCATGCGAACTTCTCGGTTCCCTGGAAGCCTGGACTTCACCAACGCGAGGTTCGTGCAGACGTTCCTCGTTTTTCCATCTGCTGGAGGGAGAGAGCGCGCGGGCGGCTCCAAGCGTGCACTTGATGGATACCGAGGCTCTTTTTGAGATCCAGAAACGTCGCACGTCGGCCCATGCCACGCCGCCACATCCTCAAGCGGTTATCAAGAATAACATACTTCTGTTGGACCACGCCTGATCGGTCTGGCGCCTCAGAAGTGGGCTTTTTTCTCTAATTCCGGTCCCGTGAAAACTACGGTTACGCCGCCGGTCGAGGGGGTCCCACCGAGAATTTTCGGGTACCCCCCGGGGTCCGCAGAGAC
>Ga0310345_10001816_pt1 | contig 22849 bp, 21 predicted proteins | sample HC15DNA20500_MG_FD_204667 | JGI IMG/M metagenome (GOLD analysis project Ga0310345, IMG submission 204667) | Marine microbial communities from station ALOHA, North Pacific Subtropical Gyre - HC15-DNA-20-500_MG | ecosystem: Environmental > Aquatic > Marine > Oceanic | place: Pacific Ocean: North... | reverse complement strand
ATTCCTGCCCCTTCTCGCTATGCCCGATCAATGGCCGGATCATGGGCTCGGAACCCGAACGCGGCGATGTCGTCGTCTTTCGCCATCCCACGCGTGGCGTCGATTTCATCAAGCGCGTGATCGGTCTACCGGGCGATACGGTGCAGGTCCGTGGCGGGCGCCTGTGGCTGAACGGCGCGGAGGTGCCGCTTCAGCGTCAGGACGATTTCATCGAGATCAAGGAACAGCAGGGCCCGCAGGGCCTGATCCCGCGTTGCACCAACGATCCGGTCCCCGAGGGCGGCGAATGCGTCAAGGAACGCTTTACCGAAACCCTGCCCAATGGTGTCAGTCACGACATCCTGAACATCGTCGATGGTTGGGTCGCCGACGACACGCCCACCTTCACCGTTCCCGAGGGGCAGTATTTCTTCATGGGCGACAACCGCGACAATTCCGAGGATTCGCGCTTTCCCCAGGAGGTCGGCGGACTGGGTTTCGTACCGGCCGAATTCCTGATCGGTCGTGCCGATCGGATCATGTTCTCCTCGGCCGGACGCTCGCTTCTGTATTTCTGGACCTGGCGCCCGGACCGGTTCTTCAAGGCGGTCGATTGAGACCGGGCGCCGATATCGTGGGTTTCATGACCCGGCTGGGCCATGATTTCGCGCGTCCCGAATTGCTGGTGCGCGCGCTGACCCATGGCTCGATCGCCACGGCGACGCGGCCCGACAACCAGCGGCTGGAATTTCTGGGCGACCGCGTGCTGGGCCTGGTGATGGCCGAGGCGCTGTTTCAGGCCGATCCGGCCGCCACCGAGGGCCAGCTCGCGCCGCGCTACAACGCGCTGGTGCGGGGCGAGACCTGCGCCGCCATCGCGCGTCGGATCGGGCTGGGCGAGGTGCTGAAGCTGGGCCGGTCCGAGATGATGTCGGGCGGCCGCCGCAAGGAGGCCCTGCTGGCCGACGCGATGGAGGCGGTGATCGCCGCGATCTATCTGGATGCGGGTTTCGATGCCGCCCGGCAGGTGGTCCTGATCCTGTGGCGGGACCGGCTGGACACGCTGGAAGACGATCCCCGCGACGCCAAGACCGCGCTGCAGGAATGGGCGCAGGCCAACGGGATGCCGCCGCCCGTCTATGAACAGACCGCGCGCAGCGGTCCCGATCACGCGCCGGTCTTTCACGTGACCGCGCGGCTGGCCGATGGTCGCGAGGCACAGGCGCAGGGTGTGGGAACCAAACGCAGCGTGGAACAGGCCGCGGCCCAGGCCCTGCTTGCCAGGCTGGAGGACCGCTGATGACAGATCCCATCACGCGCGCGGGTTTCGTCGCCCTGATCGGCGAGCCCAATGCCGGCAAGTCCACGCTGCTGAACCGCATGGTCGGCGCCAAGGTCAGCATCGTGACCCACAAGGTCCAGACCACCCGCGCGCGCATCCGCGGCATCGCCGTCGCCGGCGCCGCCCAGATCGTCTTCGTGGACACGCCGGGCATCTTCCGTCCGCGCCGCAGGCTGGACCGTTCCATGATCGCCGCCGCCTGGGGCGGGGCCGCCGATGCCGACATCATCCTGTTGCTGGTCGAGGCTCATCGCGGCCTGACCGAGGGTACGCAGGCGATCATCGACAACCTGAAGGCGCTTGAGGTCAGGACGCCGGTCGCACTGATCATCAACAAGATCGACCGGGTCAAGGCCGAGGCGCTGCTGGCCCTGTCGCAGCGGCTGAACGCGGAATTCGGCTTTGAACGAACCTTCATGATCTCGGCCGAAAGGGGACATGGCTGCGACGATCTTCGCGACTGGCTGGCCACGACCCTGCCTGCCGGACCGTGGCTCTATCCCGAGGACCAGATCGCCGATCTGCCGATGCGCATGATCGCGGCCGAGATCACGCGCGAAAAGCTGACCCTGCGCCTGCACGAGGAAATTCCCTATCAGTTGACGGTCGAGACCGAGGGCTGGGAGGAGAAGAAGGACGGCAGCGCGCGGGTCGATCAGGTGATCTATGTCGCCCGGCAGGGACACAAGGGCATCGTTCTGGGCAAGCGTGGCGAGACGATCAAGGCGGTCGGTCAGGCGGCCCGCGCCGAGATGGAGGAATTCATGGATCGCCGGGTTCACCTGTTCCTGCAGGTCCGCGTCCGCGAGAACTGGCAGGACGAGGCTGAACGCTATGGCGAGATGGGCCTCGATTTTCGCGACGGCGATCCGGGCCGCTGATGCCCGAGCCCAGGCTTGCGGCGGGGATCTGGGTATCCGCCTATCTGGCGCGGCTGGGGCTGGCGAACATCCCCGCCTATGTGATCGCCCATGGCGATGACACCGCCGGCGCGGTGCTGGTCAAATGCGTCCGTCCGGATGGCAGCGCCCGGCTTTACGCCCGCGAATGGGACTTCGACACCGATACCCGGCCCTGGCAGTTGACCGGCGAGGGGCCCGAGGCCCGGATAGACGAGACCATCCGCCGCCAGCGCGGTTTCGATCCCGATCTGTGGGTGATCGAAATCGAAAGCCGCGATGGAAGAACCCTGCTGGACGAGGTCGGGCTGGACTGACGCCCTCGCGCCTGTGCCTTGCCGGGTCCGCAACCGGGCCGCCTCGCGGTCCCGTCTGGCGTTACCGCGATCTGCAGCATATGCAATTCGCATGGGCAGATCCTCGAACATCGATTCGCCGCAAGGCTTCACCTATGCGCTGGCCGCCTATCTGAGCTGGGGCCTGCTGCCGATCTACATGAAGGCGCTGGCGCATCTGCCCGCGATCGACGTGATCGCGCATCGGATCCTGTGGTCCCTGCCCATTGCGGCCGCGGTGCTGATCTGGCAGCGCCGCACCGGGGATCTGGGCGTGGCGCTGCGCGATCCGCGTCTGCTGGCAATGGCCGGGGTGACGGCTGTCCTGATCTCGATCAACTGGCTGACCTATGTCTGGGCGGTGGGAAACGGTCATGCCCTTGACGCGGCGCTTGGCTATTACATCAATCCGCTTTTCAGCGTCGCGCTTGGCGCGGCGCTGCTGGGCGAACGGTTGAACCGGCTGAAATGGATCGCGATCGGGCTGGCTTTCGCCGCGGTCGTGGTCCTGAGCATGAAAGCCGGGCGGCTGCCACTGACGGCGGTGGTGCTGACACTCAGCTGGGGCCTTTACGCCTATTGCAAGAAAAGCCTGCCGCTGGGTCCCAATCAGGGCTTCACGCTGGAGGTTCTGTTGCTGAGCCCGCTTGCCCTGGCCTGGCTGGTCTGGCGATCCGCGCAAGGCGGGGCGTTCTTCGGCACCGGCACGGGCCTTGACATGTTGCTTTTGCTGGGCTGCGGTCCGGTCACCGCCATCCCGCTGCTGTTTTATGCCAACGGCGCCAAGCTGCTGCGCCTGTCCACCATCGGTATCCTGCAATACATCACGCCGACGATGATCTTTCTTGTCGCGGTCCTGCTGTTCGGGGAATCCTTTGGCATCGCGCGCATGATTGCCTTCCCGATGATCTGGATCGCGCTTGCGGTCTATACCCTGTCGCTGCTGCGCGAGGCGGGCGACAGGCGGCGCGCGCGGTTGCGAGGCGTCTGAAATCGTCTTGCGCCGCCTGCACGCGGCCTTGCCCTGGGTCTTGCCGATGCGCCGGCGCCGTGACAGCCTGATACCTTGTCCAAGCGAGAGAGCCATGACCTTACCCCGACAGCGCGTCACCCTGATCACGCTTGGCGTGACCGATCTGGACCGGTCGGCGGCCTTTTATGCCGATTGGGGCTGGACGCCGCATCCGGCCTCGCAAGAGGGCGTCCTGTTCTTTCAGATGAATGGCGCGGTTCTGGCGCTGTTCGGACGCTCCGACCTTGCCGCCGATCAGGGCCGCCCCGATGCGGATCTGGGAACCGGCGCGATCACGCTGGCGCAGAATTGCAGTAATGACGCGGAAACGGATACGGTCTTTCAGGCCGCGCTTGCAGCCGGGGCCGGCTGCCTGAAAATGCCCGAAAAGGTGTTCTGGGGCGGCTATTCCGGCTATTTCGCCGATCCCGACGGCCATGTCTGGGAAATCGCGACAAATCCGTTCTGGCCGCTGGCCGAAGATGGCGGGCTGACCCTGCCGCAGCCCGGCTGACACGGGGCGATGGAATGGCAAGCCGAGGGCACGGTGCTGGCGCGCAGGCCGCATGGCGAATCCGCGGTGATCCTTGACGTGTTGACGGCGCGGCATGGTCGGCACGCGGGTCTTGTGCCCGGCGGCGTCTCGCGCACGCGCGCGGCGATGCTGCAGCCGGGGGCGCGGCTGGATCTGCGCTGGCGGGCACGCCGGGACGATCAGCTTGGCCATTTCGCGGTCGAGCCGGTGCGGCTGCGCGCGGGGATCATGGGCGATCCGCTGGCGCTGGCCGGCCTGAACGCGATCTGCGCGCTGCTGGTCTTCGCGCTGCCCGAACGCGATCCCCATCCCGATCTCTTCTTCCGGACCGAGGCGCTGCTGGACGCGATCGAAACCGGCTCTGACTGGGGCGTCGCCTATCTGCAATGGGAGATGCGGCTGCTTGACGAGATGGGTTTCGGGCTGGACCTGTCATCCTGCGCGGTCACCGGCGCGACCGAGGGGCTGGCCTATGTCAGCCCGCGTTCGGGCCGCGCGGTCAGCCTTGCCGGCGCGGGGGAATGGGCCGACCGGTTGTTGCCGCTGCCGCCGCTTCTGGGCCGGACGGGCGACGACCGGCCCGAAGGCCGGGCGCGGGGGCTGACGCAGGGCCTGGCCATTACCGGTCACTTCCTGCGCAGCCGAATTGCCGCCGAACTGGTGGGGCGGCCGCTGCCCGCCGCGCGCGACCGGCTTGTCACGCGCCTGCTGCCGCCACCGGCTGGCACGGATTACTGAGTGCCGCGTGCCTGTTCCAGTGCGCTGACGCCGCTGGTGTCGCGCATCCCGCGTTCGAATATCAGCCAGGTCGAAGGAGACTTGACCCGCAGCACGCCGCCGTAGAAATCGGCCGAATTCGCCTGTTGCAGCACCGAAAGGAAACGGGTTTCCAGCTTCATGTCCTTGCAAGCCACCTTCGTCGCCACGATCGGCGACAGCGCAATCGCGGGCAATTCCGCATTGTTCGTGGCCGAATAGCCGTTGCAGGGCGCCTGGCCGGAGAGCCGGTTCTCTTCAACCACCAGCGTCACGTTGCGCAGCGGCACGGTCTTGCCATCCATGCCGACCAGCACATAGCTGCCACCGGGAATGAAGCCGCGATCCTCGCCGGGCGCGGAGCCGCCGGGCGCGGTGGCCGGCGCGCAGGCGGCAAGCGCCACACCGGCGAATGTCAGGGCGCCGACAAGGGCGAAACGGCGGGCGGGACGGGACATGGGCGATCTCCTTCGGGCCGGAATCGGAAACGAACGCTTCGAAACCGCTTTGGTTTCCGAAGTCTAGCCTGAAACGGCCGGGGTCAAAAGCCGTCTCGCGATGACCTGGGCCTGTATTTCGGCCGCGCCCTCGAAGATGTTCAGGATCCGGGCATCGCACAGCACCCGACTGATCGGGTATTCCAGCGCAAAGCCGTTGCCGCCGTGGATTTGCAAAGCATTGTCGGCACAGGCCCAGGCCACCCGCGCGCCCAGCAGCTTGGCCATCCCCGCCTCCAGGTCGCAGCGATGGCCGTGATCCTTTTCCCAGGCGCTGTGATAGGTGAGTTGCCGCGCGATCATGATTTCGACCGCCATCATCGCCAACTTGTCGGCGACGCGCGGAAATTCGATCAGGGCCTTGCCGAATTGCCGGCGGTCCAGCGCGTATTTCAGGCCCAGTTCCAGCGCGTTCTGGGCAACGCCGATGGCCCGCGCGGCGGTCTGGATGCGGGCCGATTCGAATGTCTGCATCAATTGCTTGAAGCCCTGGCCGGTGGTCCCGCCCAGCAGGTTCTCGTCGCCGACCTCGAATCCGTCGAAGCCCAGTTCGTATTCCTTCATGCCGCGATAGCCCAGCACCTCGATCTCGCCGCCGGTCATGCCGGGGGTGGGGAAGGGATCGTCGGCGGTGCCCGGCGTCTTTTCGGCGATGAACATCGACAGGCCGCGATAATCGTCGCTGTCAGGATCGGTTCTGGCCAGCAGCGTCATGACATGGGCGCGCGCGGCATGGGTAATCCAGGTCTTGTTGCCGGTCACCTTCCAGACATCGCCTTCCCTGACTGCCCGCGTCCGCAGCGCGCCCAGGTCGCTGCCGGTATTGGGTTCGGTGAAGACCGCCGTGGGCAGGATTTCCCCGCTGGCCAGTTTCGGAAGCCAATGTTCCTTCTGCGCGGCGGTGCCGCCGCCAAGGATCAGTTCGGCCGCGATCTCGCTGCGCGTGCCAAGGCTGCCCACGCCGATATAGCCGCGCGACAATTCCTCCGAAACCACCACCATCGCCGCCTTGGACAGGCCCAGACCGCCCAGATCTTCGGGAATGGTCAGTCCGAAGACCCCCAGTCCGGCAAGTTCCTCGACGATCTCGATCGGGATCAGTGCGTCCTGCAGATGCCATTGATGGGCATGGGGAACGACCCTGTCATCGGTCCAGCGGCGGAACTGGTCCCGGATCATCTCCAGGTCCTCGTCCAGGCCGGTTGCACCGAAGGTGGCGCTGCCTTGCCGTTCGGCGATCATCCGCGCCAGGCTGGCGCGCGCCTCAGGGGTGTTGCCGTTCATCAGGGCGCGGGCGGCGTCCGAGGGACGCCACGTCACCCCCAGATCCGACAGCCGGGCGAATTCGTTCTGGCTCATCATGATGCCGCCGGCGATCTGGGTCAGGTATTCGCCGAACCCGATCCGGACGATCAAGTCCTCCATCTCGCCCGATACGCGGGCCGACCAGGCCGACAATTGCGACAGCGATTCGACGTAGGTGGCCAGCCACGACAGGGCATGAGCCGCGTGCTGATGGACCTCCAGCAGCGCCGAATCCACCTTGCCCGTCGGTGCGACCCTTGCGCAAAGGGTCTCGACGGCGCGGGCCTGAAGGGATTCGATCTCGGACAGGACGGTGGCGGTCGTTTGCATGTCTTTCATCGGGGCATCCTCTTGCGGCGTCGCGGCATAGCTAGAGCCTTCGCAGGCGCAGCGCAACTATAATGCGCAAACCCAGTCTTGAAAGAACGAAAATGTCTGATGAATTTGCCGCGACGTGCCATTTCCATTCCCGTGTCGCGGGTCTAGCGTCGCGGTCATGTTCGGGGTCGAACCATGGCAGATGCTGGCCGTCGTCGCAGTCACGGCCTTTGCGGGTTTCGTGAAGGGAACCATCGGTTTCGCCATGCCGGTGATCATGCTGTCGGCCTTCGGCTCGATCCTGCCGCCGACCACGGCGCTGGCCGCGCTGATCATTCCGACGCTGGTGACCAACATCCAGCAAACCTTGCGGCAGGGGCCGCGCGAGGCCTGGCGTTCGGTCCGCGATTTCCGCTGGCATATCACGATGCTGCTGGTCTTCATCGCCGTCTCGGCCGGCTTTGCCCGCGCCATTCCGCAAAGCATCATGTATGCGCTGCTGGGCGTGCCGATCGTGGGCTTTGCGATCTGGCAATTGTCGGGGCGTCCGCTGGTCGTGCCGTCGCATCACCGCCGAAGGGCCGAGATCGCGACCGGCATTATCGGCGGCCTTTATGGCGGGATCTCGGGGATCTGGGGACCGCCGCTGATCGTGCTGCTGATGTCGCTGGGTGTCAGCAAGCGCGAACAGGTCCGCGTCCAGGGCGTCGTCTTTTTGCTGGGCGGGATGGTGCTGACGGGCGCACATCTGGCCTCGGGGGTGCTGAACGCGCGGACGCTGCCGCTGTCGGTGCTGCTGGTGCTTCCCGCCTTTGCCGGAATGCTGGCCGGCTTCGCCTTGCAGGACCGGCTTGATGTGGTGCAGTTTCGGCGCTGGACGCTGGTGCTGCTGCTGGTCGTGACCGGGCTGAACCTGGTCCGCCGCGCCTTCGAGACCGGGATATGAGATGATTGACGCCGCCGACCTGACCGCCCGCCTGATCCGCTGCCCTTCGGTCACGCCGGAAGAGGGCGGCGCCTTGGTCCTGCTGGGGGACATGCTGCACCAGGCGGGTTTCGAGACCCACCGCATCGATCGCGGGGGCACGCCGAACCTGTTCGCCCGCTGGGGCGCAAAAGGCCGGCCGGCTCTGGGGTTCAACGGCCACACCGATGTCGTGCCGCCCGGAGATCTTGGATCCTGGACCCATCCGCCCTTCAGCGGCCATGTCGAGGACGGCCTGATCTGGGGGCGCGGTGCGACCGACATGAAATCGGGCGTCGCGGCCTTTACCGCGGCCGCCATCGATTTCGTCACCGAAACACCCCCCGACGGCGCGGTGATCCTGACCATCACCGGCGACGAGGAGGGCCCGTCGACACACGGCACCAGTGCGATCATCGACTGGATGGAAGAAAACGGCGAACGAATGCAGGCCTGCATCGTCGGTGAGCCATCGAACCCCGATGCGATGGGCGAGATGATGAAGATCGGCCGGCGCGGATCGGCCACCTACCGAATCCGCGCCACGGGGTTGCAGGGCCATGCCGCCTATCCGCATCGGGCCAGGAATCCGCTTCACACGCTGACCCGCTATCTGAACGATCTGATCGCCGCACCGCTGGATTCGGGGTCCGACCATTTCGAGCCGAGCGGTCTTCAGATCGTGTCGGTGGATTGCGGCAACCCGGCCTCGAACGTGATCCCCGAACGTGCCTCGGCCGTGGTCAATATCCGCTTCAACGACCTGCATACCGCCGCCTCGCTGGCCGAGGAGCTGACCCGGCGCGCCGCGGTGCTGGGCGACGAAACCGGCGTAGTCCTGAACATCGATGCCGACGTTTCGGGCGAGGCATTCGTGACCGAACCCGGCCCCTTCGTCGATCTGGTCCGCGACGTGGTCGAACAGCAGACGGGACGCCGGCCGATCCTGTCCACCTCGGGTGGAACCTCGGACGCACGGTTCATCAAGGATCTTTGCCCGGTCGTGGAATTCGGACTGGTCGGCCATTTCATGCACCAGGTCGACGAGCGCGTGCCTCAGGCGCAGGTCCGTCAGTTGAAGATGATCTACCAACGCATTCTGGAAAGATTTTTCGCATGAAGATCGAGGAGACGCGCGATCTGGACCGCTGCCGCGCCCTGCGCCGAAAGGTCTTCATCGAGGAACAGGGTGTCGCGGAGGCCGAGGAATGGGACGGGCTGGACGGGCAGGCGCTGCATCTTCTGGTCTGGCAGGACGGCACCGCCATCGGCACCGCGCGGATCCTGATCAAGGACGGCACCGGCAAGATCGGCCGCGTCTGTGTCCTGCCCGAGGCGCGCGGCGCGGGCCATGGCGCGGCGCTGATCCGGGCGGCGGTCACGATGCTGCAAGCCCGCCCCGGCATCACGCGAGCCATGCTGGGGGCACAGACCCATGCCATCGGCTTTTACCAGAAGCTTGGGTTTTCGGTTTGCGGTCCCATCTATGACGATGCCGGCATCCCGCACCGGGACATGAGCCGCGATCTGTGATTGCGTTTCTTCCGCCATCCTGACAGGGCGATCTTCATGACCCAGCTACCCGACAAGCAGCAGATCCTGGATTGGGTTTCGGACCATCCCGACGCCAATTCCAAACGCGACATCGCGAAAGCCTTCGGCATCAAGGGCGCGCAGCGGATCGAGCTGAAACGCCTGCTGAAGGAACTGGAGGCCGAAGGCCAGCTGGAACGCCGCCGCCGTCACTATCTGGACGCCGAAAAGCTGCCTGCCGTGACCGTTCTGGAATTGCTGGCCCCGGACGGCTCGGGTGATCTGTTCGCGCGTCCGCTGGAATGGCGCGGCGAGGGGCCCGTGCCCAGGATCCTGTATACGCCGCGCCAGACCGACCCGGCACTGGGGCGGGGCGAGCGGTTCCTGGCCCGGCTGGTCGAGGTCCACGGCGAGGATCATCAATATCAGGCCCGTCTGATGCGCCGCATCACCGCCGCACCCAACCGTATCACCGGCATCTTCCGCAAGGACACCGAGGGCGGCCGCATTCTGCCCATCGACAAGGGCCAGGACAAGGAATGGCGGATCCGCGCCGACGCCACCCAGGGCGCGCAGAACGGCGAACTGGTGCAGGCCGAACAGGTCGGGCCCAGGGCGCGGATGGGCCTGCCCCAGGCGCGGATCATCGAACGGCTGGGCGATCCGTCGGCCCCGCGGTCGGTCAGCCTCATCGCCATCCATCAGCACGGGATTCCCGACGAATTTCCCGAAAAGGTGGTCGAGGAAGCCGAATCGCAAAAGCCCGCCACGATGAAGGGGCGCGAGGATCTGCGCGACCTGCCGCTTGTGACCATCGACCCGTCGGATGCGCGCGATCACGACGACGCGGTGGCGGCCATGATCGAGGATGACGGCGGTGCGACGATCTGGGTCGCCATCGCCGATGTGGCCCATTACGTCCGGCCCGGCTCGGCGCTGGATCGCGAGGCATGGACGCGCGGCAACTCGACCTATTTTCCCGACCGCGTGGTCCCGATGCTGCCCGAGGCGCTGTCGGCGGATCTGTGTTCGCTGCACGAAGGCGTGGACCGCCCGGTGATTGCGGTCAGGATGCGGCTGGATGCCCAGGGCAACAAGATCAGCCACAATTTTCATCGCGGGATGATGAACAGCCGCGCCAGCCTGGCCTATGAACAGGCGCAGGCGGGCGCGGACGGGGATCCCGATCAACAGACCAGACCGCTGATGGACAGCGTGATCAAACCGCTTTGGCATGCCTACGGCCTGTTGCGCGATGCGCGCGCGCGCCGCCAGCCGCTGGATCTGGACCTGCCCGAACGGCAGATCGAGCTGACCCCGGATGGTCGCGTTAGATCGGTGAATTTCCGCGACCGCTTCGATGCGCATCGCCTGATCGAGGAATTCATGGTCCTGGCCAATGTCGCCGCGGCCGAGGAACTGACCCGGCGCCGACGGCCGCTGCTGTTCCGCGTGCACGAGGAACCCAGCCTCGACAAGATCGACGCGCTGCGCGAGGTGGCGCAGGCATCCGGCTTCAACCTGGCCAAGGGGCAGGTGCTGCATACCAGCCACCTGAACCGGCTTCTGGCCCAGTCCGAGGGCACCGATTTCGATGAACTGATCAACATCTCGACCTTGCGGTCGATGACGCAGGCCTATTACCACCCGGAAAATTTCGGCCATTTCGGGCTGGCGCTGAAAAGCTATGCGCATTTCACCTCGCCCATCCGCCGCTATTCCGACCTGATCGTGCATCGCGCGCTGATTTCGGCGCATGGCTGGGGCGGCGGGCGCGGGGGCAGGGCGGACGGGCTGTCGGATGGCGACATGGACCGCCTGTCAGAGACCGCGACCCATATCAGCGAGACCGAGCGCCGGTCGATGGCGGCCGAACGCGACACCACCGACCGCTATCTGGCCGCCTACCTGTCCGAGCGTGTGGGCACCGAGATGACGGGCCGGATCAGCGGCATCCAGCGATTTGGCGCCTTCGTGAAACTGGACGAGACCGGAGCCGACGGCCTGCTGCCGATCCGCGACCTGGGCCGCGAATATTTCCATTTCGATCCCGATGCACAGAGACTTCTCGGCGCCGATACCGGATTGGAAATCGCCCTGGGCCAGCGTGTCACGGTGCGCCTGACCGAGGCGGTGCCGGTCACCGGCGGGCTGACGCTGGAATTGCTGGAACTGGACGGCAAGGCACTGCCCGCAGGTCCGCGAAAGGGCAAGAACAAGGGCGGCGGCGCCCGGCGCATGTCCACTCAGGCACGTCTGTCCGAGGTCAGGCGCGCGGCCAGCCGACGCAGGAAACGATAGCGCAATGGCCGCGGCCCGGCGCGTTTTTTGCGACGAACCTGCCGAGTTGGACCGGGGGCGAAGGGGCCAAGGGCCCCGAGGCTATAGCAGATACAGAAGGCCCCCGATCACCAGGCCGGTGATCAGCAATTGCACCACGCAGAAGCCCATGATGTCGCGCGGTTTCAGCCCGGCAATGCCCAGCATCGGCAGCGCCCAGAACGGTTGCAGCAGGTTCGTCCAGGCATCGCCCCAGGCCACGCCCATCACCACGCGCGGAATATCGGCGCCAAGCGCCTCGGCCGCGGGCAGCATGACGGGCGCCTGAACCGCCCATTGCCCGCCCCCCGAGGGAACGAAGATGTTGACGATTCCCGCGCTGATGAAGGCCCAGAAGGGCAGCGACTCGGCGGTCGAGATCGAGACGAACCATTCCGACATGCTGGCGGCCAGGCCGCTGCCGGTCATGATCGCCATGATCCCGGCATAGAAGGGAAACTGGATGACGATCCCGGCGCCGCCGCGCACACCCTGGTCCAGTGCCGCCAGCAGGTTTCGCGGCGTGCCATGGCAGAGAATGCCCAGGAACAGGAACAGGAAATTCACCGTGTTCAGGTTGATGCCGCCGCCGCCGAGGAAATAGATCGCCAGCCAGACCAATCCGGGCAACCCGATCAGCCACATCAGGATCGGGCTGGTTTCCAGCCGCTCGGCGGGTGTGGCCCTGCGTTCCGCGGAGGCCGGTCCGGCATCCTCGCCAAGTTGCGCCGGATCGACAAGGACCTGTTCCTCTTCGGTCGGCAGCATCGCACGATTGACCAGCGGAACGGTGATCAGGATCGCGACCGCGATGGTCAGATTCCAGGCCGAGAAGATCGTCTGCGAGGTCGGAATCACGCCGATCTGGTTTTCGGTGAAATGGCCCGGCGTCGCGATGGTCAGCGGGATCGAGCCGGACAAGCCGCCGTGCCAGATGACGAAGCCGGAATAGGCCGCCGCCACCAGCAGACGATAATCGACGCGGACCTGCCGTGCGAGTTCCTTGGCGAAGATGGCGCCGACAACCAATCCGAAGCCCCAGTTCAGCCAGCTCGCGGCCAGCGACACCACACTGACCAGCACGATCGCCGAGCCGCGCGAGCCGGCGAAGCCGGCGATCCATTGCAGGACGCGGCGAACCGGAGGCGAACTTGCAAGGATGAAGCCGGTGACCAGCACCAGCAGCATCTGCATCGAGAATTGCAAAAGCTCCCAGAAACCGTCGCCCCAGATCCGGATCAGCGTCACCGGATTGGTGCCCTGTGTCGCGACCGCCGCGATCGCCGCGATCAGCGTCAGGACGATGACGAAGATGAAGGCATCGGGCAGCCAGCGCTCCATCATCCGGGTTGCGGGGCGGGACAGGGCTCTCAACATGCTGGCTCCTTGCTTTGTATCGAGGTCCGAGGCTGCGTCAGCCGGGGCGCAGGCGCAACCCATGGGTGATGTTCGGTCAGGCCGCCGGGCCGGTCGCGGCCCCCGAGGCCAGCCGCCATCATCAGAGGCCGGCCTTGACGGGACCTTCGAGGATGGCCGGATCAGCTTTCGCGGAAGGCGCGGTTGAAATAGTCCGCCAGCGGCTTCAGCAGATAGGCCATGGGGCTGCGTTCGCCCGTCTGGATGAATACCTCGACCGGCATCCCCGGGATCAGCGCCATGTCGCCCAGCTTCTCGAGTTCTTCGGGCGGAATCGTGACCTCGGCGCGGTAGTAAGGGGTCCGGGTGCCCTCATCGACCAGTGCGTCGGCCGAAATCCGGCCCAGCCGTCCGTCAATTTCGGGCGTCGTGCGCGACGAGAAGGACGAGAAGCGCAGCACGACCGGCTGGCCGATCATCACCTCGTCCACGTTGATCGTGGCGATGCGTGCGCCGATGACCAGCGGGCGGTCCTGCGGTATGATATACATCAGGGGCTCGGCCGGCCGGATGACCGAGCGGGGCGTCGTCACCTTCAGATCGTAGATCAGGCCGGCGACAGGGGCGCGGATGTCCAGCCGGCTGATCTGCTCGGTCAGGCTGCGGCGGCGTTCGGCCAGTTCCAGTTCGCGATAGCCAAGGTCGCGCAACTGGGTTTCGGCATCCTCGCGGCGTTGGGCCGTCATCCGCAGCCTTTCGACGTCGATCTCGGTCTGCTTGGTTTCCGAGGCCGCGCGGCTGGCCTTCAACTCTCCGATCTGGCCATCGATCCGGGCCGCCTCGCGCTGAAGACCCAGCACGCGCGATGCCTGCGCCAGTCCGCGATCCAGCAGGCTTTGCTGGTCCTTCAGTTCCTGTCCGATCAGGTCGCGCTGCTGGCCCATCGCGGCAATCTGCGCGTCGATCCCTTCGACCTGCTGGGCCACCTGCTGCGATTGCTTGGCAAGCTGGTCCAGCGATTGCGCCTGCGTATCGCGGCGGGCCTCGAACAGGCTGCGCTGGCCCGCGATCAGGTCGTCAAGGCTTGCGTCCCTGGCGGCCGCCTCGGTCAGCGGACGCGGAAAGGTGATCTCTTGCGCCGCCGCGCGTTCGGCCTCGAGCCGGCCGCGTCGGGCGAGGATTTCGAAATACTGACCCTCGACGATGGTCAGTTCGGTTTTCACAAGCGAGCCGTCCAGCCGGATCAGCAGATCGCCGGCGGCGACGGATTGCCCGTCCGTGACGGCGATTTCCTCGACCACGCCACCATCGGGATGCTGGACCACCTGTCTTTGCTGTTCGACCTCGACCTGGCCCGGCGCGACGACCGCGCCCGCGATGCGGCTTTCCATCGCCCAGAGACCGAATCCGCCGAACAGGATCAGGATCGCCAGAAGGCCGACCATCAGCGGCCCGCGCACCGGCCAGCGGCCTGGATCGGGCGCCGCGATCGGGCGCGGTGGTGGTGGCGGCGAGGGCGGCGGCGGCGGCGCGGGGGTCTGGGCTTCGCGGGTTCGGACCAGTTCGCGAGATTCGCGGGGCTGATCGTCGCGCACCCGCGCCGGTTCGGGGGCCGGTGGCTTCGCCTGCTGCGGCGCGGCGCCCTGCGCCTGGGCGCCGACGCCGATTCCGATCCCGGCCAGCGAATATCCGCTGCCTTGGCGCGGCCCGGCCTGATCCGCGGCGGTTTCGGGCCTGTCTTCGTCCCGCCGGCCTTCTTTCCGCCGGCCTTCGTCCTCGTCACTGTCCTTGCCCGGATCGGGCGAAGGCGCTGGCTGATCGGGCGTCAGAAGCAGCGGCTTCTGCCTGCCGTTCTCGCGATCCTCGCGGTCGTCGTCGCCGTTCTCGTCGCTCATGACACACCTCCGACGCGGCCGGATTCCTGCGCCTTCCTGATCTGGGCCGAGTTCTGCACCATCTCCTGCAACACCTTGTCGCGCGGCCCGAAGGCACGGCGGACGCCCTGTTCCATTACCATCAGCAGTTCGCATTCGTTGATCGCGGCGGGCCGGTGCGCCATGATCACGACCGCGCCGTTCTGCGCCTTGACCCTGCGAATCGCCGCATTCAGCGCCTCGGATCCCTGATTGTCGAGATTGGAGTTCGGTTCGTCCAGAACCAGCAGCACCGGATCGGGATACAGGGCGCGGGCAAGGCCGATCCGCTGGATCTGGCCCCCCGAAAGCCGTCCCGAGCTTTGGCTGATCCGGGTATCATAACCCTGCGGCAGATCGAGGATCATCTGATGCGCCGCCGCCGCCTGCGCAGCCCGGACCACGCGGGCGGGGTCGGGTTCGGGCGACAGGCGGGCGATGTTCTCGGCGATGGTGCCGTCGAACAGCGTCACCTGCTGCGGCAGATAGCCGATCAGGTTGCCCAGAACGTCGGGATCATACTGGTCCAGCGTCGCGCCGCCCAGCCGGACCGAGCCGGCGCCGACCGGCCACGATCCGATCAGCGCCCGCGCCAGCGTGGTCTTGCCGGCGCCGGACGGGCCGATCACGCCAAGCGCCTGACCGGGCCGGATCTCGAAACTGACGCCGCGGATCGTCGCGATGTTCTGGCCCGGCGGGGCGACGGACAATTGCCGGACGTCGATATGCGCCTCGGGGCGGGGCAGGGGGGTGTGTTCGACCTGCGGCGGCTGCCGGGTCAGCAGCCGCGACAGCCGGTCCCATCCGTCCTGCGCCGCCTGGAACAGCGCCCAGCCGCCGACCAGTTGCTCGATCGGGGCCAGCGCCCGGCCCATCATGATCGAACTGGCGATCATCGCGCCCGGCGTCACCTCCTGGCGCAGCACCAGAAGCGCGCCGGTCGCCAGCATCGCGCTTTGCAGAAACAGCCGGAAGCTGCGCGAAAACACGGTGAAACCCGAGGCCCGGTCGGCCCCGCGCACCGACTGCACCTGCGCCTCTTCGCGGGCCTTGCGCCAGCGCGCAAAGGTGGCGCCGCGCATCCCCAGGGCGCCGATCACCTCGCCCTCGTCGCGATAGAGATCGGCCATCCGCTGCGCCTGCGTCGACGAGGCGTTCGACTGCTGCAACGGGGCCTTGGTCATGATCCGGTTGGCGATGGTCGAGACAATCAGGATCAGCCCGCCGATCGTCGCCACCGCCCCCAGCAGCGGATGGAACATGAAGACAGCGGCCAGAAACAGCGGCGCCCACGGCAGATCGAACATCGCCAGCAGCACCGGCGAACCGATGAATCGCTGCACCGAATCCAGATCGCGCATGCCGCTGGCAGCGGCGGCCGATTCGTCGCCGGTGATGGCGCCCTCGCGCAGGGCGGCGGTAAAGACGCGACCTTCCATCCGGTCCTGAAAGCGCGCGGCGATCCGCTGGGTCACGCGGTTGCGGGCCAGATCGACCACGCCCATCAGCAGAAACAGGAACACGACCAGCACGAAAAGCGCCGTCAGCGTCTCGACCGAGCGCGAGGCCAGCACCCGGTCATAGACCTGCAACATGAACAGCGGTCCGGTCAGCATCAACAGGTTCACCACGGCCGAGAACAGCGCGACGGCAAGAAACAGCGGGAAACCCGCCGATCTGGCCTTGCGCAGCTCCTTGCTGCCGGAAAGGGGATATGGCGGCTTGCTCATTGATCTGCCGTCCTTCACGTTCGGAACTGCTGCCATCGGAACCGGGCGGCTTGCCGCAGGCTCGCGGCACGATTATCCGAACTGGATGGTTCCTGTCATCCCCGGACGGCCCCTTATGCCGTAAAACAAGAAGGTTAGAAATCCATTTGCGCCCGATGACCCTCTTTCAGAACGCCGGTATCGCCCTGATCGCGGCGGTCGCGCTGGCCGGATGCGCCGCCTCGCCCCGGATCCAGGACGGAATCGTGATCAACGACCCCTACGAGGCGCAGAACCGCCGGGTCCATGATTTCAACAAGGCGCTGGATGCGCGCGTGGTCGGGCCTGTGGCGAGGCTGGCGTCCTCGGGCGCCGGGGATCCGGCCGGCGCGGGCCGCGCCAAGCCCGTCGATCTGGTCATCAACATGGGCTCGAACCTGTCGCTGCCGGGCAAGGTCTTGAATCAGCTGCTTCAGGGGCGACCCGGCCCGGCCGTGCAGAACACCTTCCGGTTCTCGGTCAATTCCACCCTGGGGATCCTGGGCCTTTTCGACCCCGCCGGCCGCGATTTCAACCTGCCCGAACGCGACACCGACTTTGGCGAGACGCTGGCCGTCTGGGGCGTTCCCGAGGGCGCGTATCTGGAATTGCCGGTCCTTGGCCCCTCGACGCAGCGCGACACGGCGGGCAAGCTGGTCGATGCGCTGATCGACCCGCTGGGCCAGGTGCTGAACCGGGACGAACTTGCGCTGGGCTTCGGGCTGCGCCTCGGCTCAAAAGCCGGTGAGCGGGCCCGTTTCGGAGACACGGTGGATAGCGTATTGCAAGGCAGTGCTGATAGCTATGCGCAGACGCGGCTGATCTACCTGATGCATCGCCGCTACGAGATCGGACAACAGGAGGCGACCATTGACCCCTATGACGACAGCCAGGCGGCGGCCGGCGCGGATGCAGGTTTCATCGACCCCTATGCGCCCTGACCGACGCAACGTCCTGGCGCTGATCGCGGGTGGCGCGGCGCTGATTCCGCTGCGTCCGGCGCTGGCGCTGAGTGCCGACGCCGCCCAGGCGATGATCCAGAAGACCGTGTCCGAGGTCTATGCCGTCATCAACAGCGGCCAGCCGCCGGCGCAATTGTATCGCCAGTTCGAGGCGATCTTCGCGCGCCGCGCCGATGTGGACATCATCGCCCGCACCGTGCTGGGCCCTGCCGCGCGTCAGGCCGGCCCGGCGCAATACGCCGCCTACGAGCAGGCTTTCCAGGGCTATATGGGCCGAAAATACGGCAAGCGGTTTCGCGAATTCGTCGGCGGCCGGGTCGAGGTGGGGGCGGCACGCCCGCTGAAAAGCTATTTCGCGGTCCGCTCGACTGCCTATCTCAACGGCCGCGCGCCGATGGAGGTGGAATGGCACGTCTCGGACAAGGGCGGCGGCATCCGCTTTTTCAACATCATCATCGAGGGCGTGAACATGCTGGCCAGCGAACGGTCCGAAATGTCCGCGATGCTGGCGCAGAACAGGGGCGACCTCGCGGCGCTGACCGCCGCCCTGCGACAGGCCGGATAGCCCGCCCGGCCCTTGCCGTCAGACGAACTGCTCGCGGATCAGGCGTTCCTCCAGTCCGTGACCGCTGTCGAACAGAACCCGGTGCCGGATCTCTGCGGCGCTGCGGATCTGGACCCAGACGACGTGACGGACCGATCGTGAATCGGCGTCTGCCATGACCGGGCGGCGTTCGGGGCTGAGAACCTCGATCGCGATTCGCGCTGTCTTGGGCAGCAGCGCGCCGCGCCAGCGGCGGGGACGGAAGGGGGCGATGGCGGTCAGCGCCAGAACCTCGGAATCGATGGGCAGGATCGGGCCGTGGGCCGAGTAATTGTAGGCGGTGGAACCCGCCGGCGTCGCCAGCAGCGCGCCGTCGCAGACCAGTTCCTCCATCCGCATCTTGCCATCGACGTGAATCCGCAGCTTCGCCGCCTGCGGACCCTCGCGCAGCAGGCTGATCTCATTGATGGCCAGCGCCTCGTGGATCGATCCGTCGGCGCAAGTGGCGCGCATGTGCAGCGGGTTGATGACGGTTTCCTCGGCCGCCGCCAGCCGTTCGGGCAGACCCTCTTCGGCGAATCCGTTCATCAGGAAGCCGACCGTGCCGCGGTTCATGCCATAGACGGGCAGGTCGCGGCCCTCGGTGGCGTGAAGGGTCTGCAACATGAAGCCGTCGCCGCCAAGCGCCACCACCACCTGCGCCCGCTCCAGCGGTGCGTCGCCATAGCGCGCGCCCAGCGTCGCCAGTGCCGCCTGGGCCGGCCCGGCCTGGCTGGCGGTGAAATGAATTCGTGGCGTCATCCGCGTTCCGTCCCCTCGTGCGGGCGCAGCATCGGCCGCGGCCGAGCCGTTGACAAGCCCCGCAGCGCAGGTCGCAGCGGGTCCGCGCGCGGTCGTTTTGACACTTTCCGCAGGTCTGGCCATGCGATAAGACAGCGCCATTCCCGCCGCCCCTCAGCCATGCAAAGGACGCGAGACTGATGAACGCCCCCACCCGCGAATCCGGTTTTTTCACCGATGATCTGGCCAGCAGCGACCCCGAGATCGCGAAGGCGATCCGTCAGGAACTGGGCCGGCAGCGCGACGAGATCGAGCTGATCGCATCGGAAAACATCGTCTCGAAGGCGGTGCTCGAGGCCCAGGGCTCGGTCCTGACGAACAAATATGCCGAAGGCTATCCGGGCAAGCGCTATTACGGCGGCTGCCAGTTCGTCGATGTCGCCGAAACACTGGCCATTGAACGCGCCAAGCAGCTGTTCGATTGCGGTTTCGCCAATGTGCAGCCCAACAGCGGCAGCCAGATGAACCAGGCGGTGTTTCTGGCGCTGTTGCAGCCGGGCGATACCTTCATGGGACTCGACCTGAATTCGGGCGGCCACCTGACGCACGGGTCGCCCGTCAACATGTCGGGCAAGTGGTTCAACGTGGTCAGCTATGGCGTGCGTCAGCAGGACCAGCTTCTGGACATGGAGGCGATCGCCGAAAGCGCACGCCGGGCCAAGCCCAGGCTGATCGTGGCGGGTGGCACCGCCTATAGCCGCATCTGGGACTGGGCCGGCTTCCGCAAGATCGCCGACGAGGTCGGCGCCTACCTGATGGTGGACATGGCCCATATTGCGGGCCTGGTCGCTGGCGGGCAGCATCCCTCGCCCGTTCCGCATGCCCATGTCGTGACCACGACGACGCACAAATCGCTGCGCGGGCCACGCGGCGGGATGGTGCTGACCAATGACGAGGCGATCGCGAAAAAGATCAACAGCGCGGTGTTCCCCGGACTTCAGGGCGGGCCGCTGATGCATGTGATCGCGGCCAAGGCCGTGGCCTTCGGCGAGGCCCTGCAGCCGTCGTTCAAGGCCTATGCCGCGCAGGTCGTGAAGAACGCGCAGGCCATGGCGGACGAGCTGATGAAAGGTGGTATCGACATCGTCTCGGGTGGCACCGACAACCATCTGTGCCTTGCCGATCTGCGCCCCAAGGGCGTCACCGGCAAGGCCACCGAAGCCGCGCTTGGTCGCGCCCACATCACCTGCAACAAGAACGGCGTGCCCTTCGATCCCGAAAAACCCTTCGTCACCTCGGGCATCCGTCTGGGCGCGCCGGCGGGCACCACGCGCGGTTTCGGAGAGGACGAGTTCCGCCAGATCGCGCGCTGGATCGTCGAGGTCGTCGACGGGCTGGCCAGCAACGGCGAGGACGGCAATGGCGCGATCGAGGAAAAGGTCAGGGCCGAGGTCGAGGATATGTGCGGTCGGTTCCCGCTGTATTCCGGCATGTGATCGCCGGATTGCCTTGCCTGCCTGGGGGGGGGTCGCGGCGGGGCGCCGGACGGAACCTGCGCCGGCGGCGCCGTTTCCCGGATCAGAGCCGCGAGACCGATCGCTGCGCAAACAGCCTTTCGACATCATGGGCGTGGCACAATTCGGTGGCCGGTGTCATCACCGCAGCAGAAGCCCCCGCCGCACCAAGCGCCAGCGCCTCGGGGACGGCCCAGCCGCGTGCCATGGCCAGGACATAGCCTGCCACGAAACTGTCGCCCGCGCCGACGGCGCTGACGACGGGCACCGGAGCCGCCTGGGCGTGCCATGCGCCTTCGGGACCGGCGATGACGGACCCGTCCGCGCCGCGCGCCACGATCACCGATTTCGCGGCCCCGTCGCGGACCAGCCCGGCGGCGAAGGCGGCGCTGTCGGCGCGCAGGGGCAGGGCGCGGCCGGCCAGCGCCTCGGCCTCGTGGCTGTCCATGCGCAGGACATCGACGGGGATGGATGATCCCGCCAGTGCGCGCAAGGCGTCGCCCGACGTGTCCACCAGCAGCCTTGCGCGCCCGTCCTGCAGCCGCACGGTCAGCATCTGTTCGAATCCCGGCGCGACCCCGGGCGGGTTCGAGCCCGACACCACCACCCAGCCACCGCCGCGCGCATGTTCGGCGATGGCCGACATCATGTCGGCGACCTGTGCCATGTGCCATTCCGGCCCCGGCATGACGAACCGGTATTGCCCGCCGTGGCGCCGGTCGGTGACGGCCAGCGATTGCCGCGTCTCGCCCGGTGCGGTCAGCCGGACCACGGACAGCCCGTCGGCCTGCAGCATACCGGCGATCCGGGCGCCCGTCGCCCCGCCAAGCGCCACCATCGCGGTCGATGTCCCGCCCATGATCTTGATCGCGCGGCTGACATTGATGCCGCCGCCGCCGGGATCGGCCACCGGCTTGTCGCAGCGCAGTTTCAGGTCGGGACGCACCGCGTCGGCCGCAGTCGACAGATCCAGCGCCGGGTTCAGGGTGACGGTCAGGATCGGTGCCTGATCCGTCATTCCCACCACCGGTCGATCCGCGCGATGTCGTCGTCGGACCAGCCGAAATGATGCGCGAATTCGTGGATCACGACATGGGCGATCAACTGGCCCAGCGTCACGTCACCCCGCGTGGCCCATTCGTCCAGCAGCGGTCGGCGGAACAGCCAGACGATATCCGGTCCGCCCGGCTGGTCGGCCACCGATTTCTCGGTCATCGGAATGCCGTCATAGAGGCCGGTCAGTTCGAACGGATCGTCGATCTGCAATTCGTCCAGAACCTCGTCGGGCGCGAATTCCGCCACCCGGATCGCCACATCCTGCGCAGGGCCGCCGAATTCCGCGGGCAGCGTGGCCAGCGCGGCGCGGGCCATCGCCTCGATCTCGGTCGCATCCGGGGCCGTCAGTTCGTTCCAGTCGCTCATCCGCATCTCCGTCGCCGCGCGCCTCACCGATATGGACAAAAAAGGCGGTCTGTGAAAGAGCAGCGGCAACAGGAGACGTTTCATGACCACCACCCGCTTCGCGCCGTCGCCCACCGGCCACATTCACGTCGGCAACCTGCGTACCGCCCTGTTCAATCATCTGATCGCGCGCCAGGCCGGCGGCAGCTTCATCCTGCGCCTCGACGATACCGATCAGGAGCGCAGCAAGCAGGAATACGTGGACGGCATCAAGCGCGATCTGGACTGGCTGGGCCTGCATTGGGACCGCGAGGAACGCCAGTCGCTGCGGCTGGACCGCTATGCCGAGGCCGCCGACCGGCTGCGCACCGACGGCCGATTGTACGAGGTGTTCGAAACCCCGGTCGAACTGGATCTGAAGCGCAAGAAGCAGCTGAACATGGGGCGCCCGCCGGTCTATGACCGGGCCGGGCTGGCGCTTTCGGATGCCGACAAGGACAGGCTGCGGGCCGAGGGCCGCGAGGGGTATTGGCGGTTCCGGCTGGATCTGGAACGGATCGAGTGGGTGGACGGGATTCTGGGCGACATCTCGATCGACGCCGCCTCGGTCAGCGACCCGGTGCTGATCCGCGCCGACGGGCAGGTGCTGTATACCTTTGCCTCATCCGTCGATGACGTGGATATGGGCGTCACCCATATCGTGCGCGGATCCGATCACGTCACCAATACGGCGACCCAGATCCAGATCATCAAGGCGCTCGGTGGCACGCCGCCCGCCTTCGCCCATCATTCGCTGCTGACCGGTGCGCAAGGCGAGGAATTGTCCAAGCGCATCGG
>Ga0310345_10001815_pt1 | contig 22859 bp, 17 predicted proteins | sample HC15DNA20500_MG_FD_204667 | JGI IMG/M metagenome (GOLD analysis project Ga0310345, IMG submission 204667) | Marine microbial communities from station ALOHA, North Pacific Subtropical Gyre - HC15-DNA-20-500_MG | ecosystem: Environmental > Aquatic > Marine > Oceanic | place: Pacific Ocean: North... | reverse complement strand
CGGTCGTGCCACCCGGGAAATCGGCGCGGGATGTGCCGCTGTCCACATGCATGAAGGTGTCGTGGACGAAGGCCGCGTCCCCCACCACATAGGTGACCGAGCCGAGCGTGTGCCCGGGCGAAAGCATCACCCGCACCTCCAACTCGCCCAGCGGGAAGGTCTCGCCATCGGCGAAGAGCCGGTCGAAATCCGTCGCCGCGTCGAAGGCGTCGGGCAGGTTGTAGTACCCGCGCCAGAGCTCCGCGATCTCGGCCACCTTGGCGCCGATGCCGTTCGGCGCGCCGGTCTGCCGCTTCAGGAAATTCGACGCCATCATGTGATCGGCATGGGGGTGCGTATCCAGCACCCAGGCCACCTTGAGGCCCTCCTTCGCGACGAAGTCGAGGATCTCCTGCGCGCTGTCATGCGCGGTGGCGGCGCTTTTCGGGTCGAAATCCTGCACCACGTCGATCAGGGCGCAGAGCTTCGTTGCCTCGTCCACCGCGACGTATTGCACCGAGCCACTGGCCTTGTCGTAGAATCCGTGCACCGTGGGCGAACCCGCCCCGCGGGAGGGGCTGCGTCTGTGAAACATGATCGTCTCCTCTCGTTTGATATTCAGTTAGTCGAATGTATTCGCGGCGCAAGTGTTCCGGCCATTTTTCCTCTGCGCGGCGAATTGCCGGCGCGGAACGCGACGATCCGATTGCCGCCCGCGCGCGGCGCGTCTAGCGTTGGCGGAAAAGGACAGGAGACCGGGGACATGTACGACTTCGCCGCCATGGGCGCGTGGCTGGAATTCGCCGTGCGCTGGACGCATGTGATCACGGCGATCGCCTGGATCGGATCGTCCTTCTACTTCATCGCGCTCGACCTCGGGCTGCACCGGGACCGCAATCTCGCCTCCGGCGCGGATGGCGAGGAATGGCAGGTTCACGGCGGCGGGTTCTACCATATCCAGAAATATCTGATCGCCCCCGAGAAGATGCCCGACGACCTCGTCTGGTTCAAATGGGAAGCCTATTCGACCTGGCTCACCGGCTTCGCGCTGCTGGTGCTGGTCTATTACCTGGGCGCCGAGTTCTACCTGATCGACCCGGCGGTCATGGACCTTTCGATCTGGCAGGCGGTGGCGATCTCGGCGGGGTCGCTGGTGGTCGGTTGGCTGGCCTACGACTGGCTCTGCAGGTCGCGCTTCGGCGCCGACAACACCCGGCTGATGCTGGCGCTCTACGTGATCCTCGTGGGCATCGCGTGGTTCTACACCCACGTCTTCTCGGGCCGGGCGGCTTTGCTGCACCTTGGGGCCTTTACGGCCACGATCATGTCGGCGAATGTCTTCTTCACCATCATGCCGAACCAGCGGATCGTGGTGGCGGACCTCAAGGCCGGACGGGTGCCGGATGCCAAGTACGGCAAGATCGCCAAGCAGCGGTCGACGCACAACAACTACCTGACCCTGCCGGTCATCTTCCTGATGCTGTCGAACCACTACCCGCTCGCCTTCGCGACGCAGTGGAACTGGGTGATCGCCAGCCTCGTCTTCCTGATGGGCGTGACGATCCGGCATTACTTCAACACGGTGCACGCGCGGAAGGGCAACCCGGTCTGGACCTGGGCGGTGACGGCGGTGATCTTCATCGTCATCATGTGGCTTTCGACCGCGCCGATGTTCCGGGCGGAGGCGCCGGAGGACGCCAGCGGTCCGGAACTGCGCTTCGCGGAGGCCGCCGGGTTTTCCGAGGTGCACGACATTGTGCTGGGCCGCTGTTCGATGTGCCACGCGGCCGAACCGGCCTGGGAGGGGCTGCTCTGGGCGCCCAAGGGCGTGCGGCTGGAGACCGAGGGGCAGATCGCCCGCGCGGCGCGGGAGATCTACCTGCAGGCCGGCGTGAGCCACGGGATGCCGCCGGCGAACCTGTCGTTCCTCGAGGACGAGGAACGTGCGAAGATCGTCGCCTGGTACGAAGGGGCTTTGTAGGGCTGGCTTCAGCCCGGCCCTCGCCCCTTCCTGGCGGGGAACATAAAAAGAACATTGCCGCGCGCCGAGCGATCCTGCATCTTTTAACTCCGGTTTCCAGAATCACTCCTTCCATGCTAGGTCTAGTGGCATGAACAGCCCAGCCCGCAATATAAGCCCCGATCGCCGCCAGATCCGGCAATTGGACGAGGCCGCGATCAATCGGATCGCGGCGGGCGAGGTGGTGGAGCGCCCGGCCTCCGCCGTGAAGGAGCTGGTGGAGAACGCCATCGACGCGGGCGCGCGGCGGATCACCGTCACCATCGCCGACGGCGGCAAGACGCTGATCCGGGTCGCCGACGACGGCTGCGGGATCGCCGCCGCCGACCTGCCGCTGGCGCTGGCGCGGCACGCGACCTCCAAGATCGACGGCTCCGACCTGCTCGACATCCACACCTTCGGCTTCCGGGGCGAGGCGCTGCCCTCGCTAGGTGCGGTCGGGCGGCTCCGGATCACCTCCCGCGTGGCGGGGGCGGAGGGGGCGGAGATCACCGTCACCGGCGGGCGCATGTCCGAGGTGCGGCCCGCCGCGCTCGGCCCCGGCACGGTGGTGGAGCTGCGCGACCTGTTCTTCGCCACGCCCGCACGGCTGAAATTCCTGCGCACCGACCGGGCCGAGACGCAGGCGGTGACCGACACAGTCCGCCGCCTTGCCATGACCGAGCCTTTCATCACCTTTGTGCTGAAAAGCCGGCGCGACGAGGAGGAGCGCGTGACCTTCCGCGCCGACGCCGAACAGGGCGAGCTGTTCGAGGCGCTGTCGGCCCGGCTCGCCTCCGTCCTCGGGCGCGAGTTCATCCAGAACGCGATCCCTGTCGAGGCGGAGCGGGACGAGCTCCACATGACCGGCTTCGCCGGGCTGCCGACCTATTCCCGGGGCGCAGCGGTGGCGCAGCACCTCTTCGTCAACGGGCGCCCCGTGAACGACAGGATGCTGACCGGCGCGCTGCGCGCCGCCTATACCGACCTTCTCAGCCGCAGCCGCTACCCGGCGGCGGCGCTGTTCCTCAACTGCGATCCGCATCTCGTGGACGTCAACGTCCACCCCGCGAAGTCCGAGGTCCGATTCCGCGATCCCGGCGCGGCGCGAGGACTGATCGTGTCCGGTCTGCGGCATGCGCTCGCCGAGAATGGGCACCGCGCCTCCTCCACCGTGGCGGGTGCGACGTTGGGCGCGTTCCGGCCCGAACCTGCCGGGGGAGGGGCGCCGCGCGTCTACCAGATGGACCGCCCGTCGCGCGGGGCGATCACCTCGAGCTACCGCGCGCAGGCCCCGGGCTTCGCCAGCCCCGCCCCGGCCTATGGCGCCGCCCCGGCGCGCCCCGAGGCACCCGCCGCTTTTGACGGCTTCGACAGCGCCCCGAGCGGGCGCGTGGAACCCCTGCCGGACACCGCCCCGGAGCCCACTCAAGAGGCACACCCGCTGGGTGCAGCCCGCGCACAGGTGCACGAGAACTACATCATCGCCCAAACCGAACGCGGCATGGTCATCGTTGACCAGCACGCGGCCCACGAACGGCTGGTCTACGAAAAGCTCAAGCGCCAGGCCGAGGCGAACGGCGTCGCGGCACAAGCGCTTCTTATCCCGGAAATCGTTGAGTTATCCTCAACGGAGAGGAGTCTTCTGCTCGACCACGCCGAGATGCTGTCGCGCTTCGGCCTGACGCTAGAGCCCTTCGGCGGCAACGCGGTCGCGGTGCGCGAGACGCCCGCGATCCTTGGCGAGGTCAACGCGGGCGCGATGCTGCGCGACATCCTCGACGAATTGTCCGATGCGGGCGACAGCGATCTGGTCAAGGCGCAGGTCGATGCGATCCTCAGCCGCATGGCCTGCCACGGCTCGATCCGATCGGGCCGCCGGATGCGGGCGGAGGAGATGAACGCGCTGCTGCGCGAGATGGAGGCGACGCCCCATTCCGGCCAGTGCAACCACGGGCGGCCTACCTACGTGGAGCTGCACCTGGCGGATATCGAAAGGCTGTTCGGGCGCACATGATCCAGATCGGCGGACAAAGCTATGCCTTCAGCGATCCCTTCGTTCTCGCCGTGCTGGCGGGCGCGGGGGCGGTCCTGCTGATACTGATCCTGCTGGTGGTGGCAATCCGCGCCTCCCGCCGCGCGACGGATCCGCTGATCTACCAGCTCGACCGGATGGGCCGCACGATCGAGGGGCTGCACCGCGGGCAGGAACAGCTGGCGGGCGGGCTGACAACGGTGTCGAACGCGCAGGCCAACGGCCAGACGCAGGTGCTGCAGGCGATGGAGACGCGGCTGGCGGCGGTGCAGAGCCAGATGAACGACCGGCTGCACGAGAACGCGATGAAGTCCGCGCGCGCCCTTTCCGAGATGCAGGAAAAGATGAACGAACAGCTTCGCGGCGGGTCCGAGAAGACGACCAAGTCCCTGACAGAGCTGCAGGAACGGCTGAAGGTCATCGACCGCGCGCAGGAGAACATCACCCGGCTGTCGGGGGACGTGCTGAGCCTGCAGGACATCCTGTCGAACAAGCAGACCCGCGGCGCCTTCGGGGAAATCCAGCTGAACGATATCGTCGGCAAGGCGCTGCCGTCGGATTCCTTCACGCTGCAGGCGACGCTGACCAACGGGAAGCGGGCCGATTGCCTGATCCACCTGCCGAACCCGCCCGGACCCATCGTGATCGACGCGAAATTCCCGCTGGAGGCCTATGAGAAGCTGCGCGCGGGCGAGCCGGGGGCGGCGCAGGCGTTCCGGGCATCCGTCAAGGCGCACATCCGCGCGATCTCCGAGCGCTACATCGTGGAGGGCGAGACGGCGGACGGGGCGTTGATGTTTCTCCCGTCGGAAGCGGTGTATGCCGAGCTGCACGCGAATTTCGGCGATCTCGTGCGGGAGGGCTTCGCGGCGCGGGTCTGGATCGTCTCGCCCACCACCTGCATGGCGACGCTGAACACGATGCGGGCAATCCTCAAGGACGCGCGGATGCGCGAGCAGGCCGGCGCGATCCGCAACATGCTCAAGCTGCTGCACCGCGACGTGGAGATCGTGTCGGAGCGGGTCGGCAAGCTGCAGACCCACTTCCGGCAGGCGCGGGAGGACGTGGACGGCATCGGCATCGCGGCGGAGCGGGCCGGGAAACGGGCGGCGAAGCTCGACAATTTCGATTTCGAGGAACTGGCGCCGGAGGATGCTCAGGTGGTGCGGCTGCCGGGGGAATAGGTCGAGCCGATCCCGAGGCCCGGCTCGCGCTGCTGGTAAGGCCGAGTGTGGCGGTCGGGGGCATCCCGCCCGACGGGTCCAAGCGTCGGCCGGGGTAGGCGGCGTATCCACCGCCCAGTAGTGGCGATGCAGGCGGAGCCGGGGCCGACCCGGGCTATGCCTTACGTTTCCCCCAGCCCCCGCCGCCGGGGGTGAGCATCTCGAAGGCGTCACCGGCCTTCAGCGCGTTTTCCGAGTTCCCGGGAACCTCTTCGCGGCGTCCATCCCCGCGCAGTACGGCGTTCTCGCCAACTGCGCCCGGTGCGCCGCCGTCGCCGCCCGGGGGCGGAACCTCGCGGTGCGACGACAGCGTCGTCACCGTCACGTCCTCGAGGAACCGAACCACCCGGTGCACCCCGTCGCCGCCATGCCATTCGCCGGCGCCGCCGGAGCCCACGCGCAGGCCGAAGTGCTCCACCCTCACCGGAAAGCGGGTTTCCAGCACCTCCGGGTCCGTCATCAGCGTGTTCGTCATGTGCGAATGCACCCCCGAGACGCCGTCAAAGCCCGGCCCGGCGCCGGTGCCGCCTGCAATGGTCTCGTAGTTCTGGAAGCTATCGTTGCCCCAGACGAAGTTGTTCATCGTCCCCTGGCTGCCCGCGATCACGCCAAGCGCGCCGAAGAGGCAGTCCGCGATGGCCTGGCTGACCTCGGTGTTGCCCGAGATCACGGCGGCCGGGTGCACCGGGTTGATCATGGTGCCCTCGGGCAGGATCAGATGCAGCGGTTTCAGGCAGCCCTCGTTCATCGGGATGTCCCGGCCGACGAGCGTGCGGAAAACGTAGAGCGTCACCGCCATCGTGATTGAGCGCGGCGCGTTGTAGTTCATCGGGTGCTGGGGGCTGGTCCCGGTGAAGTCGAGGGTTGCCGCGCCCTTCTCCTGATCCACAGTGATCTTGACCCTGATCTGCGAGCCGTCATCCAGCGGATAAGTGCATTCCCCGTTCTTGAGCGACCCGATCACCTGCCGCACGCTCGCCTCCGCGTTGGCCTGCACGTGGCCCATGTAGGCGAGCACCGTGTCGCGGCCGAAGGTGTCGATCATCCGGTTGACCTCGGCAATGCCGGTGGCGTTCGCGGCCACCTGCGCCTCGAGGTCGGCGAGGTTGTCGTCGGGGTTGCGGCAGGGGTACTTCCCCGAGCCCAGAAGCGCGCGCGTCTCCTGCTCCAGCAGTTTGCCATCCCGGACGAGGAGGAAGTTGTCGATCACGACGCCCTCTTCGTCGATGTGCTTCGAGTCGGGCGGCGCCGAGCCCGGGGTGCGGCCGCCGATATCGGCATGGTGGCCGCGGGAGCCGACCCAGAAGAGGATCTCCTCGCCCGCGCGGTCGAAGACCGGGGTGATGACGGTCACGTCGGGCAGGTGGGTGCCGCCGTTGAACGGGTTGTTCAGCATGTAGGCGTCGCCCGGGCGGATCGTCCCGGCGTTCAGCCGCGCCACGGTGCGGACGGAATCAGACATCGAGCCCAGGTGCACCGGCACGTGCGGCGCGTTGGCGACAAGGTTGCCCTCACCGTCGAAGAGCGCGCAGGAGAAGTCGAGCCGTTCCTTGATGTTCACCGAATAGGCGGTGTTCTTCAGCGTCGCGCCCATCTGTTCGGCGATGGACATGAAGAGGTTGTTGAAGACCTCGAGCAGGATCGGGTCGGCCTCCGTCCCGAGCGCATGTTCGCCCTGCCGCGCCTCGGTCCGGTCGAGGATCAGGTTTCCGGCGGAGTCGATCCGGGCGGACCAGCCGGGTTCGATCACGTTGGTGCCGGTGGATTCGGTGATGATCGCGGGGCCGGTGACCTTTGCCTCGGCGGCCAGCGTGTCGCGCTCGTAGAGGGGCACGTCGCGGGCGTCGCCGCCCATCACGACAGGCAGGGTGTCGAGTGGGGCGGGATCCGCGGTGCCCTGCGGGGCGGGGGCCTGCGCGTCGTCGGTGGCGCCGATAGCCTCGACCGCCAGCATCTCGATCAGCAGGTCCCGGTCGGGGGAGGAGAAGCCGAAGCGCTGGTGGTGCAGGTCGTTGAAGCTCTGCTTCATTGCCTCGGCGTCGTCGAACGGCACCTCGAGCGTCTGGTGCGAGCCGCGATAGCGGAGATGGGCGCGGGTTTCGGTCCGGATATCGGTGGCGGCGATGCCCTGCTTGGCGACCTCCTGCGTGGCGCTTTCGGCCATTTCCGCGACCTGCACCCTGGCCTTGTCCGTGTCGTCCAGCGGCTGGCCGAACTGTGCCTCCCGCGTGGCGCGGATGTCGGCGAGGCCCATGCCGAAGGCCGAAAGCACCCCCGCGTAGGGGTGCACGAAGACGGACGTCATTCCGAGCGCGTCGGCCACGAGGCAGGCGTGCTGCCCGCCCGCGCCGCCGAAGCAGTTGAGCGTGTAGCGGGTGACGTCGTACCCGCGTTCGACGCTGATCTTCTTGATCGCCTGCGCCATGTTCTGGACCGCGATCTTCAGGAAGCCCTCGGCCGTCTCCTCGGGCGAAAGCTTCGGCCTCCCGGTGGCCTCGGCGATCTCGGCCGCCAGCGCCTCGAACTTCTCGCGCACCACGTCGGCGTCGAGCGGCCGATCGCCCTCGGGGCCGAAGACGGCGGGGAAGTGGCGGGGCGACAGCTTGCCCAGCATCACGTTGCAATCGGTCACGGTCAGTGGCCCGCCCCGGCGGTAGCAGGCCGGCCCCGGATCGGCCCCGGCGCTTTCCGGCCCCACCTGATAGCGGCCTTCGCGGAAGTTCAGGATCGACCCGCCCCCGGCCGCGACGGTGTGGATGTGCATCATCGGCGCGCGCATCCGCGTGCCCGCCACCTCGGTCTCGAAGCTGCGTTCATAGGCGCCCGCGTAATGGCACACGTCGGTCGAGGTGCCGCCCATGTCGAAGCCGATCAGCCGGTCGAACCCGGCGGCCTCGGCCGTTCGGACCATGCCGACGACGCCGCCCGCCGGCCCGGAGAGGATCGCGTCGCGGCCCTGGAACAGGCTCGCGTCGGTCAGCCCGCCCGAGGATTGCATGAAGAACAGCCGTTCGCAGGCGCCCCCCTCGCCCAGGTCGAGGGCAGAGGCGACCTGGTCCACGTAGCGGCGCAGGACCGGCGAGAGGTAGGCGTCGACCACCGCCGTGTCCCCGCGCGAGACCAGCTTGATGAGCGCCGAGGCCTCGTGCGACGGCGTGACCTGGGTGAATCCGACCTCGCGGGCGATCTCGGCGGCGCGCTTCTCGTGCGCCGGGTTCAGGTAGCCGTGCATCGAGGCGATGGCAACCGACCGAAGCCCGTCGTCGAAGGCGGCCTGCAGCGTGGCGCGGGTGGCATCCTCGTCCAGCGGGGTCAGGACGGTGCCGTCGGCCGAGAGGCGCTCGGGCAGGGAAGCGACACGGGCGTAGATCGCCTCGGGCAGGCGGATGTGCAGATCGAACAGCCTCGGGCGGGCCTGCGTGCCGATTCGCAGCAGGTCGGTGAAGCCTTGGGTGATGAGCAGCAGCGTCGGCGTCCCCTTGCGTTCCAGCAGAGCGTTGGTGGCGACGGTCGTGCCCATCTTCACCGCGTCGATGCCGCCCTTGGGGAAGTCGCGCACCCCCATCAGGCGGCGGATCCCCTCGATTGCCGCATCGGCGTAAATCTCGGGATTCTCGGACAGGAGCTTGGTCGTGTGCAGGCTGCCGTCCGGCGCGCGGCCGACGAGGTCGGTGAAGGTGCCGCCGCGGTCCACCCAGAACTGCCACTTTTCCGTGCGTCCGTTCATCCTACCTGCGCCTCCGTGAGATGATCGTGAAAAACCTGTTGCGAAATTTCCAGAACGTTGGCAATTTGTCAACGTAATACAAACGAAGTGACCCAACCAACTTCAGGGAGACTACCATGCTACGCTTCGCACTTCCCCTTGCCGCGACGCTCGTCGCCGCACCGGCCCTCGCCGAGACCTGGGACATGCCGACGCCCTATGGCGATACCACCTTTCACACCCAGAACATCCGCGACTTCGCCAGTGACGTGAGCGCGGCGACCGACGGCGCGCTGGAGATCACGGTGCATTCCGCAGGGTCGCTCTTTCCGCATTCCGAGATCAAGAACGCCGTGCGCTCGCGTCAGGTGCCGATCGGGGAATTCTTCCTGTCGACGCTGGCGAACGAGGATCTGACCTTCGGCATGGACAGCCAGCCGTTTCTCGCCACCTCCTACGACGAGGCGGCCGAGCTCTGGGAGGCGCAGAAGCCAGCGATCGAGAAACTGCTGGGCGAACAGGGGCTGATGCCGCTCTTCTCCGTGCCGTGGCCGGCGCAGGGGCTTTACACGAAGAAGGAGATTCAGTCGGTCGAGGACCTGAACGGCCTCCGCTTCCGCGCCTACAACGCGGCACTGGAGGAGTTCGCGACGCTGGCCGGCGCGGCCCCGGTGCAGGTCGAGGCGCCGGATATCCCGCAGGCGTTCTCCACCGGGCAGGTCGAGGCGATGATCACCTCGCCCTCCACCGGCGCGAACTCCAAGGCGTGGGACTTCCTGAGCCACTACACCCCGATCAACGCATGGGTGCCGAAGAACATCGTGGTGGTGAACCAGCGGGTGTTCGACGGTCTGGACGAGAGCGTGCAGCAGGCGGTTCTGGACGCCGCGGCGGCCGCCGAGGCACGCGGGCTGGAGATGTCGAAGGCCGAGACCGAGGCGAAGGTCGCGGAGCTGGAAGAGAACGGCATCACCGTCTACGAGCCGAGCGAGGAACTGGTGTCCGGCCTGAAGGAGATCGGCGACCAGATGCTGGAGAACTGGAAATCCAGCGCGAGCGAAACCGCGATGTCGGCGCTCGAGGCGTATCAGCAATGACACGGGCGTAGGGTGGGGGTGAGCCCCACCCTACCGGCGGTGCCGGGCTGCGGCGCCGCCAGTGCAGGTGATGGCGCGTGACGGCACGCGCCCTGCGGGGGGTGCCCATGCGGCGGTTTCTGGACAAGCTCTATCTCATCTCCGGCGGGATCGCCGCGGCGCTGATCCTCGGGATCTGCCTGCTGATCTCGGCGCAGATCCTGCTGAACCTCGGTGCGCGGGTGCTGGGGCCGGGCTGGGGCGGGACGATCCCCTCCTATGCCGATTTCGCGGGCTTCATGCTGGCGGGGGCCTCGTTCCTCGCGCTGGCTTACACGCTTCGGATGGGCGGGCACATCCGGGTGTCGCTGGTGACGCAGCGGCTGACCGGTCGCCCCGCACTGGCGGCCGAGGTGATCTGCCTGCTGATCGCGCTCGCCGTGACCGGCACGGCGGGCTGGTTCCTCGTCCTGCTGGTGCAGGAGAGCCTGCATTACGGCGACACCTCCTCGGGCATCGTGCCGATCCCGCTGTGGGTGCCGCAGACGGCGGTGGCCGCCGGGATGGGGCTGCTGATCGTGGCGCTCCTCGACACGCTGGTCGAGACGATCCGCGCGGGCCGTCCGGTCCTGCCAGACAGCGCGGAGGAATAGAGACATGTCTGATCCCCTCGTCGCGCTGGTCCTGCTGGCGGTCCTGATCGGGCTGCTGGCGCTCGGGGTCTGGGTCGCCGTCGCGCTGATCGTGGTGGCGGTCGTCGCCATCGTCTTCTTCTCCAACGCTCCCGCCGGGCTGGTCATGGCGACCACGCTCTGGGGCCATTCGCATTCCTGGGCGCTGGCGGCGCTGCCGCTCTTCATCCTGATGGGAGAAATTCTGCTCCGCTCCCGCCTCAGCCAGGACATGTTCTCGGGCATCGCGCCGTGGATCGGGCGGTTTCCGGGGCGGCTGCTGCACGTCAACATCCTGGGCTGCGCGATCTTCGCCGCCGTGTCAGGCTCCAGCGCGGCGACGGCGGCCACCATCGGCCGCATGTCCGTGCCTGAACTCAAGGCGCGCGGCTACCCGGAAAGCATGATCCTGGGCACCTTGGCCGGGTCGGCCACGCTGGGGCTGCTGATCCCGCCGTCGATCATCCTGATCGTCTACGGCGTGGCCACCGAACAGAGCATCGCCCGGCTCTTCGTCGCGGGCATCCTGCCCGGCGCGATGCTCGTGGCGCTCTTCGCGCTCTACGTCGCGGGCTATGCCTGGACCCGGCCGGAGCGGATCCCGGCGGAACCGACGCACAGCTGGGGCGAGAAGTTCTACGCCGCCCGCCGGCTGATCCCCGTGGCGCTGCTGATCGCGGGCGTGATCGGGTCGATCTACACCGGCATCGCCAGCCCCACGGACGCCGCCGCGCTTGGCGTGGTGCTGGCGACGATCCTCGCCTTCGCCTCCGGCGCCTTCGGCTGGCGCGACTTCATGGCGGCGCTGATGGCGGCGACGAAGACGTCCTGCATGATCGCCTTCATCCTCGTCGCGGCGGCCTTCCTGTCGATCTCTATGGGCTTCACCGGGCTGCCCCGGAACCTCGCCGCGTGGATCGGATCGCTCGGGCTCAGCCAGGGCGCGCTGCTGGCGGCGCTGACGCTGTTCTTCGTCGTTCTGGGCTGTTTCCTCGATGGGATCTCGGTCGTCGTGCTGACCACCTCGATCATCATGCCGATGGTGAGCGCGGCGGGGATCGACCCGCTGTGGTTCGGCATCTACCTAGTGATCGTGGTGGAGATGAGCCAGATCACACCGCCCGTGGGATTCAACCTGTTCGTGATCCAGGGGCTGACGGGGATCGACATCCTGCGGGTCGCGAAGGCGGCGCTGCCCTTCTTCTTCCTTCTGGTCCTGGGGGTGGTGCTGATCACGGTCTTCCCCGGGATCGTGACCTGGCTGCCCGGGCTCATGGGCCGCTGACGCGGCATCACGAACGCGACGGCAAGGGAACCGACGGGCTTTTCCCCCGTTTTCAACGGCAAAGACAGACGTCAGTGCCCAAGGGGGAAGACCATGCATCGCAGAACGTTACTCGCCGGGGGGCTCGGCCTCGCCGCCTCCGGCCTCGTCGCCGGGGCGGGCGCCGCGCAGACGATCGCCGCGCCGGACCCGGCCCAGCCCGCCACGCCCTTCGTGCCGCCGCCGAAGCTGGTGCAGCTGCCCTATGCGATGACGCCCTACGAGGTGCATGTGTTCCCGGACCAGTTCCGGCTCTACTGGACGCTGCCCGACCGCACCGCCTGGGAATACCCGATCCGCGTCGGGCGCGACCGGCTCTACGAGGACGGGGAGTTCTATGTGGGCGCGAAGAAGGAATGGCCGTCGTGGACGCCCACGCCCGACATGGTGGAGCGCGAGCCGGAGAAATACGCGAAATACGCCGAGGAAGGGATGCCCGGCGGGCCAGGCAATCCGCTGGGGGCGCGGGCACTCTACCTGTTCCAGGAGGGGCGCGGGGACACCTACTTGCGGATCCACGGCACCGATGAGCCCGAAACCATCGGGCGCGCGGTGTCGAACGGCTGCGCGGGGCTCATCAACGAGCAGATCGTGATGCTTTACGACCAGGTGCCGATGGACACCCGTGTGAAGCTGTATCCCAAGCTGAACCCGGCCGGATGAAGGCTGCGGAGCGCGCCTGCTGGCGCGCACGACATGTTTGTGGGAGAGGGGGCGCTGCCCCCTCTTCCGCGTCTGGGGGACGCGAAATTCACCCCCGGGATACATGAACCAGAGGAAAGCGGGATCAGAGCGACGCGGCGGCGCGGCTCGCCTGGTCGTACTGGCCCGACAGGGCGCGCAGGCGGGTGGCGATGTCGCGCAGGTCCTCGCCGGTCAGGTCCATGTGGCCCAGGCCTTCCAGCAGGCACTGGGCGCGGACCTTGCGGTACGCCTCGCAGAGCGCGGCGCCGGTGTCGGAGGCGGAATAGAACACCTCCTTGCCGCGCTTCTCGCCTTCCAGCAGCCCGGCCTTGAGCAGCTTGCGGAGCGCGTAGTTCACTGTGTGCGTGTCCTCGATGTTCAGCAGGAAGCAGATGTCCGACAGCCGCTTGTCGCGCCCGCGCGAGTTCACGTTGTGCAGCACGAGGATCTCCAGCGGCCCGAGGTCGGCCCCGCCCGCCGCCGACATGCACTTGACCATCCAGCGGGAGAAGGCGTTGTAGGCGATGATCAGGCCGTATTCGAATTCCGACGTCTCCCAGCCATCACCTTCGGCGAGGTGCCGTGACGAAACGATGCGGCGGTTCTCAGGCTGGGGCATGGGACGGGCTCCTTTTTTCGTCAGCGTAACACTGACGAAACGCCAGTGAAAGCGCGGGGAAACGGAGCTTTCGCGCGTGCACGGAGATTCCCTGCCGCAGGCTGTTGACTTGCTTCCGAGTCGGGCCTAAAGACGCGGCTTCAGATTCCACCGAACCGCAGACACGGGACGTAGATTACATGGCCAATTCGCCGCAATCCAAGAAACGCGCCCGCCAGGCCGATCGCCGGCTGGCAGTGAACAAGGCGCGCCGGTCGCGGATTCGCACCTTCCTGAAGAAGGTCGAAGAGGCGATCGCGACGGGTGACAAGTCCGCCGCAGAGACCGCTCTCCGCACCGCACAGCCCGAGCTGATGCGTGGCGTGACCAAGGGCGTCTACCACAAGAACACCGCCGCGCGGAAAATGTCGCGCCTGTCCTCGCGGGTCAAAGCGATCGCCTGATCGCCCAGCCAGCTGGACGGAAATGCATTCGAAAGGCACCGGGACCCGGTGCCTTTTTTGCTGCTTTGCGGCGTCTGCAACTCACGGGAGATTCTTTTCCGATAAAGCTGAGTCAAGTGCGTTGTGTGCTTGCCGCTCTGCTGACGAGGTTGCTAGCTTCTGACATGCGAGTCACTTCGCCTTGGGGGGACATGGTGGACCGGGTCCGGTCCAGCGTTCGTTAAGATCGGGGTTGCGCCCGATCTGGCCAGCTGCGGCCACGAATGTATGCATGTCTGCAGGGATGCCTTCGGGCACACGTATAAAACAGTCGGGCGGCGTGCTGCGCGCCGCTAACGATGACGTGTTGCCGGTCGACCGGCCATGCCTGCGGATGCCGGATCCAGAACAGAACCGCGAAACGCGGAGCCATGTTCTGTGCGTAATGACCCCGAGACGAGTGTTGGGTGCCCTTTGGCCGGGGTTCGCGCATGGCCGTTGATGTATTGGGACTGGATTGGGGCGAGACCAAGCACATGACGACAGAACAATGGGGCGAGCTGAAGAAGCAGTTGCTGGAGACCATCGGTGAAAGCAACTACCGCAACTGGATCGAGCCACTTCAATTCGTGGACACTACGGGAGGCGTGGCACGGATCGCCGCGCCGACCAACTTCGCGGGAACCTATGTCTCGCGCAATTACGGCGACCTGATCCTGCACCGCATCGCGGCCGTGGATTCCGGGGTCCGGCGGATCGAATTCTCGACCGCGCCGGCCAACAGCCAGATGGTGCCGGCCGCGCGGTCTGCCGAGGAGGCGGTCGCACCTCCGGCAGCGGCTGCGCCGGTGCCTGCGCCGGCGGCAAGTGCACAACCTGCGCGGGATTCCATGCTGCCGCCCGCGCCGCTGGATTCGCGGTTCACCTTCGACACCTTCGTCGTCGGCAAGCCGAACGAACTGGCCCATGCCGCCGCGCGCCGGGTGGCCGAGGGCGGGCCGGTGACCTTCAATCCGCTGTTCCTCTACGGCGGCGTCGGGCTGGGCAAGACGCACCTGATGCACGCCATCGCGTGGGAGCTGAAGACCTCCAGCCCCGAGCTCAACGTGGTCTACCTGAGCGCGGAACAGTTCATGTACCGCTTCGTGCAGGCGCTGCGCGACAAGAAGATCATGGACTTCAAGTCGCTCTTCCGGTCCGTCGACGTGCTGATGGTGGACGACGTGCAGTTCATCGCCGGCAAGGACAGCACCCAGGAGGAGTTCTTCCACACCTTCAACGCCCTGATAGACCAGAACCGGCAGATCATCATCTCGGGCGATTGCCCGCCGGGCGAGATGAAGGACATGGAGGAGCGGATCAAGTCGCGCCTGCAATGCGGCCTCGTGGTGGACCTGCACCCGACGGATTACGAGCTGCGGCTGGGCATCCTGCAGTCGAAGACCGACAGCTTCCGCGCGCAGCAGACCGACCTGGAGATCAAGGACGGGGTTCTGGAATTCCTCGCGCACCGGATCTCGACGAACGTGCGGGTTCTGGAAGGGGCGCTGACGCGGCTCTTCGCCTTCGCTTCGCTGGTCGGGCGCGAGATCACGTTGGATCTGGCGCAGGACTGCCTGTCGGACATCCTGCGCGCGTCCGAGCGGAAGATCACCGTAGAGGAGATCCAGCGCAAGGTGTCGGAGCATTACAACATCCGCCTGTCCGACATGCTGGGGCCGAAACGGGTTCGCAGCTATGCGCGGCCGCGTCAGGTGGCGATGTACCTCGCGAAGCAGATGACCTCGCGATCGCTGCCGGAGATCGGGCGGCGGTTCGGCGGGCGGGACCACACAACGGTGCTGCACGGGGTGAAGCGGATCGAGGAATTGCGCCAGCAGGACGGGCAGATCGCGGAGGATCTGGAGATGCTGCGGCGGGCGCTGGAGGCGTAAGGGTCTTTTCGGCAGAATGGTTTGGGGGCGGCCTTGGGGTCGCCCTTTTCTGTTTGACCGAAGGCTGCAAGGGCCGGATCGGGCCCCGCCCTACGGGAGGCGATGGCCTTGGCCTCCTGTCGCCGATCGGGCTTGCCGGATCGGATCGCGTCCGGTCACGCTGCCCAGGGCGGGCGCGATGCGGGGTCGCGGGTGGTGACGGAGGAGGGCCGGGCTCGAGCCCGGCTTACCGCTCGGTGCGCGGCGTCGGGCGGGGGTCATCCCGCCGTTGCCGTTCCGGAACTTCGCGCAGGTGCCGCGAGGGGACCCAGCCCTCCGCGCCCGCGCCGTTCCGGCAGAGGGTCCAGCCGTGAATGTCCTCCAGCGCCTCCATCTCCTCCCCTGCGACACAGCTCAGCTCCATCGCAGAATACGCCCGCACCGCCCGCCCCTCGGGCGAGACCAGCGTATCGGGCACCCAGCCCGCGCGGCCATCCGCAGCCCGGGCCCAGAGCCAGCGGTGGCCGTCCCAGATGTCCTCCCGGCCGGAGAGCGTCAGCGGCGCCCCCGCGCGGACCCGGACCGGGTCCGCGTAGCTGGCCTGCCAGCCATCTGTCGCGATCACCCGCATGGCGGCACCTCCGCGTTCCGTGGTTCCTGAAAAAACGGCCCCGATGGCCATAGCGCCCGCTTGTGTCACATGCGCCACTTGATTGGGGCACGGACCCGGCCTAAACGCAAGAAAACACTTGAGCCGGGGACGGAAAGCGATAGCGTGGCCCTCCCGGAGCCGCATGGACCCGGCAACCGACAGGAGCGAGGGATGAAATTCAGCATCGAACGCGGCACGCTGCTCAAGGCCGTGGCTCAGGCGCAATCCGTGGTCGAGCGCCGCAACACCATCCCGATCCTCGCCAACGTCCTGATCGAGGCGGAGGGCGACACGGTGCGTTTCCGCGCCACCGATCTGGACATCGAGGTGGTCGACAAGGCCCCGGCCAAGGTCGAGCGCGCGGGCGCCACCACGGTCAGCGCGGTGACCCTGCACGAGATCGTGCGCAAGCTGCCGGACGGGGCGCTGGTGACCCTGTCGGACGACGGCGCGTCGGGACGGCTGACGGTGGAGGCCGGGCGGTCGAACTTCGCGCTGGCGACGCTGCCGAAGGAAGATTTCCCGCAGATGGCCTCGTCGGAATACACGGCGAATTTCTCGGCCAAGGCGCCGGTGCTGCGACGGCTATTCGACAAGTCGAAATTCGCGATCTCCACCGAGGAGACGCGCTACTACCTGAACGGCGTTTACATGCATGTGGCGGAGGCCGAGGGCGGCCGCGCGCTGCGCTGCGTGGCGACCGACGGGCACCGGCTGGCCCGGATCGACGCGGACCTGCCAGCGGGCGCCGAGGAGATGCCCGGCGTGATCGTGCCCCGCAAGACGGTGGGCGAATTGCGCAAGCTTCTGGAGGATGACGACGCGGAAATCGCGGTGTCCGTGTCCGAGACAAAGGTGCGCTTCGCCACGCCCGACATCACGCTGACATCCAAGGTCATCGACGGGACCTTCCCGGATTACACGCGGGTGATCCCGCAGAACAATCCGAAGCGGCTGGAGGTCGACGCCGCCGAATTCGCCAAGGCGGTGGACCGGGTGGCGACAGTATCGTCGGAACGCTCCCGCGCGGTGAAGATGGCGCTGGACGAGGACCGGCTGATCCTGTCGGTCAACGCGCCGGACAGCGGCGCGGCGGAGGAAGAGCTTGCCGTGGCCTATGGCGACGATCACCTCGAGATCGGGTTCAACGCGAAGTACCTGCTCGAGATCGCGAGCCAGGTGGATCGGGAGAACGCGGTCTTCCTGTTCAACTCGTCCGGCGACCCGACGCTGATGCGCGAGGGGAACGATACCAGCGCGGTCTACGTGGTCATGCCGATGCGCGTGTGATCGCTGGCGGAGGGCGTCGCGATGCGGCGTGCCTTCGGCGGGAGTGTGAGCGCCGTCGTGGAAAGGCTCCGGTGGAGCGCTTCAGGCGCGAACGGGCGGAGCCTATTGATCTGATCTGAAAGGGGGCCGGTTTGGCGGAGTTGTATCTCACCGAACTGGCCCTTTCGCATTTCCGCTCGCACCGTCGGGCGGAGGTGGCGCTCGACGGGCGGCCGGTGGCGATCTGGGGGCCGAACGGGGCGGGCAAGACCAACCTGATCGAGGCGGTGTCGCTGTTCTCGCCGGGCCGGGGGCTGAGGCGGGCGGCGGCTGAGGAGATGGCACGGCGGCCGGAGAGCCTCGGGTGGAAGCTGTCGGGCGTGCTGCGCTCGCTCTACCAGCTGCACGAGGTGGAGATCCGGGCCGAAGGCGGCGCCTCCCGGCAGGTGAAGATCGACGGCAAGGCGGCGGCGCAGGTGGCGCTTGGCCGGATCGCGCGGGTGCTCTGGCTGGTGCCGTCGATGGACCGGCTCTGGATCGAGGGGGCCGAGGGGCGGCGGCGGTTCCTCGACCGGATGACGCTGTCGTTCTTCCCGGGCCATGCCGACGCCTCGCTCGCCTACGACAAGGCGATGCGGGAGCGGAACCGGCTGCTGAAGGACATGGTGCGCGACGGCCACTGGTATGTCGCGCTGGAGCGGCAGATGGCCGAGGCCGGGGCGGAGATCATGTGGAACCGGCAACGGGCGCTTGCACTGATCGCCGAGGCGACGGAGGCCGCCGAGACGGCCTTCCCGGCGCCGGACCTGGCTCTGGTGCATTCGGAGGGGGAGTTGCCCGAGGGGGCGGAGGATCTGCGGGTGGCGCTGTCCGAGGGGCGGATGCGGGACTTGGCGGCCGGGCGGACACTGATCGGCGCGCACCGGGTGGACATGGAAGCGCATTGGGCGGCGAAGGGGATCGCGGCGAGGGACGCCTCGACCGGGGAACAGAAGGCGCTGCTGATCTCGCTGATCCTCGCCAACGCGCGGGGGCTGGCGCGGGATTTCGGGGCCCCGCCGATCCTGCTGCTGGACGAGGTGGCCGCCCACCTTGACGCCGGGCGGCGGGCCGCGCTCTATGACGAGATCTGCGCGCTTGGCGCGCAGGCCTGGATGACCGGGACGGGGCCGGAGCTGTTCGCGGACCTTGGCGCCCGGGCGCAATACCTCGAAGTCACCGAAAGCGGCGGCGAGAGCGCGGTCGCGGAAAGGGAACATCCATGACCCCGCAACGCGTCACGCTCATCACCCTTGGCGTCTCGGATCTGGAGCGCGCTCGCCGGTTCTACGCCGCGCTCGGATGGGAGCCGGTGCCCGGCCCGCCCGAGGTGATCTTCTACCGGATGGACGGCATGGCGCTCGGCCTGTTCGGGGTGAACGCGCTGGCCGAGGATCAGGGCCGTCCCGGCGCGCAGCTGGGGACGGGGGCGATCACGCTGGCGCAGAACTTCGCCACCGAGGCCGAGGTCGACGCCGCCTTCGAGGCCGCGCTGGCAGCGGGGGCGGAGCCCTTGAAGCGGCCCGAGAAGGTGTTCTGGGGCGGATATTCCGGCTATTATGCCGATCCCGACGGCCATGTCTGGGAGCTGGCGAAGAACCCGTTCTGGGAGCTCGACGACAGCGGTCGCCTGACGATCCCGGATCCGGAATGAGCATCTCCCCCTCCGAGCTGGCCTTTTACGCCGGCGCGCTCGTCATCCTCTTCTTCACGCCGGGGCCGGTCTGGCTGGCGCTGACCGCGCGAGCGCTATCGGGCGGCTTCGGCGCGGCATGGCCGCTGGCGCTTGGCGTGGTCGTGGGCGATGCGCTCTGGCCGCTGCTGGCGATCCTTGGCGTGTCGTGGATCGTGTCGGTCTTCGACGGGTTCATGACGGCCCTGCGGCTGATCGGGGCGGCGATGTTCCTGGTCATGGGCGTCCTGCTGATCCGCAATGCGGACCGGACCATCGCGGCGGATTCGCGGCTCACCGCGCCCGGCAAATGGGCGGGCTTCGCCGCCGGGGTGGCGGTGATCCTCGGCAATCCCAAGGCGATCCTGTTCTACATGGGTGTGTTGCCGGGGTTCTTCGACGTCTCGGCGGTCACGTGGCAGGACATGGCGGCGATCGTGCTGATCTCCATGCTGGTGCCGCTGGTCGGGAACTTGATCTTCGCGCTCTTCATCGACCGGATGCGGCGGCTGATGACCTCGGGCCGAGCGCTCAGGCGGACCAACCTGACCGCGGGTGCGCTGATGATCTGCGTCGGGCTGATGATACCCTTCCTCTGACGGCCCGGCGGCCTGCGTGACGGCGCGGCGGGACCCCCAAATCTTGTGTCCTGCACGTGACATTCCCCCCACGGACAGGTATAAAATGGCCAACTGACAAGGGGTCGATCACGCATGGCTGAACCGCAGCAGCAGGAACCGCAATACGGCGCGGATTCCATTAAGGTTCTCAAGGGCTTGGATGCTGTCCGCAAGCGTCCCGGCATGTATATCGGCGACACCGACGACGGGTCGGGCCTGCACCACATGATCTACGAGGCCGTGGACAACGGCATCGACGAGGCGCTGGCCGGTCACGCGGACTTCGTGAAGGTGAAGATCCACGCCGACAACTCCGTCTCCGTCCGCGACAACGGCCGGGGGATCCCGGTGGACATGCATGCCGAGGAAGGCGTCAGCGCGGCCGAGGTCATCATGACCCAGCTGCACGCGGGCGGGAAGTTCGACCAGAACTCCTACAAGGTTTCGGGCGGCCTGCACGGTGTGGGCATCTCCGTCGTGAACGCGCTGTCCGACTGGCTTGAACTGCGCATCTGGCGGCAGGGCAAGGAGCATTACGTCCGCTTCGAGGATTCCGTCACGGTGGAGCCGCTGAAGGTCGTCGGCGACGCGAACGGCGAGAAGGGGACGGAGGTGCGGTTCCTGTCCTCCGACAAGACCTTCTCGAACCTCGATTACGATTACGCCACGCTGGAGAAGCGCCTGCGCGAGCTCGCCTTTCTGAACTCCGGCGTCCGCATCGTACTGGAGGACGAGCGCCCGGCCGAGGCACTGAAGACCGAGCTGTTCTACGAGGGCGGCGTCAAGGAATTCGTGAAATACCTCGACCGCTCCAAGCACCCGATGCTGGCCGAGCCGATCTATATCGAGGGCGAGCGCGACGGCATCGGCGTCGAAATCGCGATGTGGTGGAACGACAGCTATCACGAGACCGTGCTGCCCTTCACCAACAACATCCCGCAGCGCGACGGCGGCACCCACATGGCCGGCTTCCGGGGCGCGCTGACCCGGACGCTGACGCGTTACGCTGGCGAAAGCGGGATCGCGCGGAAGGAGAAGGTCAACTTCACCGGCGACGATGCGCGCGAGGGGCTGACCTGCGTGCTGTCGGTCAAGGTGCCGGATCCCAAGTTCTCGTCCCAGACCAAGGACAAGCTGGTGTCGTCCGAGGTCCGCCCGGCGGTCGAGAACCTGGTGAACGAAAAGCTCGCCGAATGGTTCGAGGAGCACCCGAACGAAGGCAAGATGATCGTCTCGAAGATCGTCGAGGCGGCGATGGCCCGCGAGGCCGCCCGCAAGGCGCGGGAGCTGACCCGGCGCAAGACGGCGATGGACGTCAACTTCCTGGCCGGGAAGCTCAAGGATTGTTCCGAAAAGGACCCCTCGAAGACCGAACTGTTCCTGGTCGAGGGTGACTCGGCCGGCGGCTCCGCCCAGACGGGGCGGGACCGGCAGACGCAGGCGATCCTGCCGCTGAAGGGCAAGATCCTGAACGTGGAGCGCGCCCGCTTCGACCGAATGCTGTCGAGCCAGGAGATCGGGAACCTCGTCATGGCGCTCGGCACCGGGATCGGGCGGGACGAATTCGACATCTCCAAGCTGCGCTACCACAAGATCGTCATCATGACGGACGCCGACGTGGACGGCGCGCACATCCGCACGCTGCTGCTGACCTTCTTCTACCGGCAGATGCCCGAACTGATCGAGGGCGGGTATCTCTACATCGCGCAGCCGCCGCTCTACAAGGTGAGCCGGGGCAAGTCCGAGGTCTATCTCAAGGACCAGACGGCGATGGAGGATTACCTGATCGGGCAGGGCGCCGAAGGCGCCGTGCTGCGGCTGAAATCGGGCGAGGAGCTGACCGGGCAGGACCTTGTCCGGGTGGTCGAGGGCGCGCGCCAGGTGAAGCGCATCCTCGAAGCCTTCCCGACGCATTATCCGCGCCACATCCTCGAACAGGCGGCGATCGCCGGGGCCTTCGCAGGCGGTCAGGTGGACAGCGACCTGCAGGGCACCGCCGACCGGGTGGCGCAGCGGCTGGACCAGATCGCGGTGGAATACGAACGGGGCTGGGAAGGGCGGATCACGCAGGACCACGGTATCCGCCTGACCCGTGTGTTGCGCGGGGTGGAGGAGTTGCGGACGCTCGACGGCGCCGTCCTCCGCTCGGGTGAGGCGCGGCGGCTGGGGCAGATGACGCAGAACCTGCGCGACATCTACACCGACGACGCCCACCTCGTCCGCCGCGACCGGATGCAGGACATCCACGGCCCGCTCGACCTGCTGAAGGCGATCCTGGAAGAAGGCGAACGCGGCCTCTCGCTCCAGCGCTACAAGGGGCTGGGCGAGATGAACCCCGAACAGCTCTGGGAAACCACCCTCGACCCCGAGGCGCGGACGCTGCTGCAGGTCCACGTCGACGACATGGCGGAGGCGGACGACATTTTCACCAAGCTCATGGGCGACGTGGTCGAACCGCGGCGGGAGTTCATCCAGCAGAACGCGCTGAACGTGGCGAACCTGGATATCTGAGGAGATGTAGGATCGCGCATGATCGTGCGCGGTCCGCATAAGTTTGCGCGATTTGCGCATAAGTTTGCGCAAGCACGGGAAAAGGTCTTGTGACTGCGCGGGCTTCGAAAATGAGCTTCAAAAGCCCATCGGCTTGTGAACGGTCGACCGGCGCACATCCGCTGCATTGAATCGAGGCAAGTTCAACTTGCTGCATGACAGTGGACACAGATGCCAGTCGCAAAGCGGCGGTTGAAATCGTGCCTGCCCGCTTGGGAGGGCGGATGCCCGAAAATTCTCGGTTGGCGGAGCCCTTGCTGCCTGGCAATGCTCTCGGAACTAGGCTCCAGACTCATTGACTTTCAGAGCCAGAAGATGACGGTTGCGGCTAGGGCAATGGCTGAGAGGAAGACCTTCGGGCATCGGTCGTAGCGGGTTGCGACGCGGCGCCAGTCCTTGAGCCTGC
>Ga0310345_10001814_pt1 | contig 22873 bp, 20 predicted proteins | sample HC15DNA20500_MG_FD_204667 | JGI IMG/M metagenome (GOLD analysis project Ga0310345, IMG submission 204667) | Marine microbial communities from station ALOHA, North Pacific Subtropical Gyre - HC15-DNA-20-500_MG | ecosystem: Environmental > Aquatic > Marine > Oceanic | place: Pacific Ocean: North... | reverse complement strand
CACGTATACATTTCCGCCGTCCGTCTCAATCTTGACGGATTGGCCTGGAAGATGCTCAAGAACCTGACCTCTGATGATCGAGCCATCCTTGAGATACACGACATCATCCGTACCTGGGGAGACCGTCTCCGCCGTGGCGCTGTATGACACCTCCGCCGCCTCAGATTCGGGTGTCGGCGACGCAGCTGCCTCAGCCTGACGAGGCATCTTGGCGATTCGCTCGACGGATTCCATCTCAAAGACAAACAGGCTTCCGCCACGCGTCTGAATCTTGACCGCCTCCGAAGGAATGAACTCCATGATCACGCCCCGAATGATCGAGCCGTTCTTCAGATAGACCAAATCATCCATGGACAGGTCGGATCCAGGTTTACCATGCTACTTCCACACAACAACCTGGCCCACGAATTGCGTCTCACCGTCCTCTTGACGTCGCCCACCAAGCTCGGATGACACTTCAAGGTCCAGAATGGCATCGCCGCCCAGTCCCCGTGCCTCTTCCTTGCATCGGTCAAGGAGGCGCTGGTCACTTATATCGTGGCCACCATCAGACACTCTTAGCGTCGCAATAGTCAGGTACGGGCGCGTCACCGTGTTGGAGTTGAGGATTTCGATGAGTGCATCCGGAGGCTTTGGCGCTCGGTCGACCTCGTCTAACCGTGCCATGTTGACGGATACGCATGCACAGACACCAACCATAAGGCTAAGTGCAGTTACCAAGAAAGACAGGGAAGTCCGCATTTCCTTCTCCTTTCCCTGAGACCCTAGTGTGTTAACGCTCCGACGTTTCGTCACACACGTTAGAGGTCGGAAGCAGGAAACACAACTGTCGACGCGCCAACCCCTACCCCGTCTCTCGCACTAGCCTTACGGGGGTAGGCGGATTCACCTCATGTAGATCCGGCACGTTGGCACCCCCACGCCTCTTGACATCCGCGAGGATCTCTCTCTTAGAGCTCCCACGCTCCCGGTGATGCGCGGCCACGTCCGGCGCGAAGCCGTCCAGCTCCTCGCAAAGCACCTCCTCGGGCGGCAGGAACGTCCGTCCCCCATACCGCTCAGTGAACTCCTCGAAGCTGGTCACCGGTGGCGGTGAGGATTCCGCCGCTTCTTGCTGCTTCTCGACCTCACGACGACGGAGCTGTTCCTCCCTCACACGCTGATGCCCTTGCTCTCGACGCCACGGACCCACTACGTTCTCGATCCAAGGCTGGAACCAGACCAGCGAGTGGATAAACGGAGACCTCAGCCGGTCCACCTCGGGTGTATACGCCTCCAAGCAGCCTTGGAACGCGTTCACAAGCAGTTCCTCGGGCATGCCCTCACGACGCAGCGAGGCGAGCAGACGCACCGTCTGCGCATCCCCCTCAGAGCGCAGCGCCTCGGACAGCGAGCGGCGCCGCGACGGCGGACACTTTGACGATTCAAGCCAGACGGAGACGATCGGAGAGGCAAGAGTTACGTCCTCACCGTCCAGGCTACTGCAGCCGCTCGGCTCACGTACCGCCTCGCCGCCTGCACTCCCAATCTTAATCACTTCCGGTCCGGATCCGGGTATGGAATCTGATTCAAAGCTCGATCGTTCGGGTGGTGATGATATCTGTGTGCCGCTGTTGGCCCCGAACGAACGAGGGTCTGTACTCTCGGAGGAGACTCCAGTCTCCATATGCGGCCTGTCAGGCCGAATTAAACCCTCGTTATCGGGCCTGTCAGGCCGCATAACGTGAGCCTGCTCGCCAACCTCGGCCATCTCCTGTCTCTGTGACGGCCCTCGGACGTACAAGATCCTGTCGAAGAGAACCGTGATCTGCGGGCTGGTCTTGCCACCCCTTCCGGCCGTACCGGGGACGACGCAAATCAGGCCGTGGCGTTGCAGGGCCTGCCGTATGCGCTGGCATTGACGCACGGAGAACCCGGTGATGCTCTTCTGCATGCCGTTGGGCAGGCAGAGGTACCCGTCCCCGTGGAGCGTGTCCATGAGGAAGCGCTGGTCTGCCCACGAGAGGATGGCGATGAGGTAGCTGGCGGCGTGGTGGCCGATCTTGGAGGTCTCACCCTCCGCCGGCGTGATCTCGTGCCGCCAGTGCGTATTCAGCGCGTTGAGGTAGCGGATCGTGTGGGGACGCCCCTGAGCGGGGGCCTGCTGAGTACTCGTCGCGGCTGCCGTTGCCATGGCGATCTTCCTTCATGCTGGACAACAGCCCGCCCGACCTAGTACCGTGTTCGCATAAGAACGACGTTCGGGCAGATTGCTGTCTGGATTTCTGAGAAGCCGCCGTCCGGTGTAGAGGCTTGGACGGCGGTTTCTTTATGCCTCTGTCTCGGAGTCCCTTCGTAACGCTTGCGCCCGTAAATGCGTTCTTGTAGAATCAAAGTGACCGGGGCACATACCACCGGTTGCCAATTCCGGGTGTTTTCAGTCGCTCTAACGACTTCGAACGCCGCAATTGACCAAGCTTCTTTCGCCACCTTGAGGGTTTGCCGCCTGTGGGTGGCGAAATCGCTTCAGACAATGATTAAGGCCATATCTTGCCGCATGTGCTGCAGTGCGTCAACTGCATAGCATCTTGCCGGCGCACGCCCCGAGGAAGTAACGAACGGGTCGAACGCTGCGTTCTAAAGTCGAACAGAACGAACAGAACAGAACAGAACGGAGCGTTCGATGACGGACTATCTCTCAGCAGTTCAAGCTGCCGAGCTTATCGGCTGCTCCGATACACTTGTCCGGAAGCGTATCAGTGCGGGGCTTCTGAAGGCGCGGAAGGTCGGTGGGAAGTGGCGTATCCATCGCGAAGATGCGCTTGCGATAGACTTTGAGTCGGACGAACAGAACGAATCGAACGAAACGGAACGAACCGAACAGAACGGGGCAGAACGAACCGAACAGAACGGAGCGGCCCGTTCGGCTGCACGGGATTGGGGCGGAGGCACGCTCGAAGCAACGGTCGAACAGAACGAGTCGAACAGAACGAACCGAACGGCCACGTCAGATTGGGACGTTGAGGCCCTCAAACTCAAACTCGAAGGCGCTCACCGGGAGAGCGATCTACTCACAGCCGATGTCGAACACCTACGGGCTCAGAACGCGCAGCAGTCGGACACGATGCAGAATCTGACGGAGGAGATCAAAGGACTGACGATTGCGCTCCACCATGAGCAGAACCAGCGACTGGCGATCGAGGCGCATATCAAGGACGAAGACGAGGAAGAGAAGCCGAAGAAGGCTGGGCTCTTGCGACGTGTGTTCGCGCGGAAGCCAAAACGGAAACACGGGAAGTTTGCTCGGGTCGGTCCCTCCTCTACGCACTCAGGCTAGTCGTCGCTTTGTTCGCGTTCGCACCAACCAAATCGATGGCCCACGTCCTTTCTCACCGCTCGATGGTCCGAATGCGGGCCGCCTCGGCCTCTAAGAGTTCGGCCTCCTTGTTGCGCTTGGTTTTTCGATAGAGTCCCGCGAGGTTGTTCAGGCTCGTGGCCACATTGGGATGGTCCTGGCCGACGCTTCTTTCCGCGACTTCGAGCGCCTTCTTGGCGACCACCACTGCGCGATCGTATCTCCCGGCGCGATAGAGGTCCATCACCTCCTGATTCAGCGTCTCCCACTCAATGCCCTGCGAGATCGCTAAGCCTGCCACGAATAGGGCCGGGACAACGATCGCCATCGACCGGAGTGCCCGCATCATCTTCCCGCCCTCCTTCCGGGCCTCTGACGTGAACACTGGCCGGGGGTCGTCATTCTCCTGACCTGCCCCATTTTATGTGCCAGTTTGCATGAGAGTCTGGTCCTGTCGATCAAATCTGCTCGAGTGCGTTCAAGCCGGGGCGGGTGCGATGGTCATAGCACAGTGCCACGGCACGCCTATCAACGGACGTCTACTGTCCGACCACGCCGAACAGTGGGAAGTCGGGGATCGGTGGCCTGAACGGCACGAAGTGCTGCTTCCCGTCGGTCAGGCTCTTTACCGTGTTGCCCATGAACGCCGCGAGTTCCTGGTCTGAAAGCAGGCCGTCTCGGTTCAAGTCGGCCTTGGTCGTCGAGATCCCTTCAAGCAGGGCCTCCGTGAACGCGCCGTTTCGCCACGCATCCCGCTCGACCGACTGCTCCTTGCCCGTGCTGGACGCCCAGATCACAAGACCGTGCTCTCCGGAGACCAGATCCTGATAGGCGCTGGTGAAGTCGACGGTGCCTCGCCGAAGCTCGTCGCCCGAGAAACCGCCGCTGTAACAGGTGTCCACGAACATCACCACCTGGAGTGGACTGCCGCCGAGCAAGCGTCGGAAGTCCGTCCACGGCACAGCCGTTGCTGCGAGGCGGTCGTCATCCGCGTCGCTGCACAGGAGATAGGTATCTCCTCGCTGGTCCTTCACACCATGCGCGGCGGCGAAGAGGAACGCTGCGTCCTTGTACGTCGCGCTGCGCTCAAGCCAGTCGATGCCGTCGAGGATGCTCTCCCGCGTGGCCGCTTGGTCCACAAGCGCTCGCGTCCGGACGTTGCCATAGAACTGCCCTTCCTGCCGCTTGCATGCGGCGACAAAGTCCCGCGCGTCGTCGTCGGGGTAGCGGAGGTTCCACATGGGATTCTTATACTCCGCAATGCCGATGGCGAGCACGTACAAGTCCGGTTTCGGCCCACCGCCGGTGGACACCGCCTGCTGAGGTTGCTCGTAGATCCCAACGACCGAAGCGGGTTCGCTCTCTGCACTCTCAGTTCCAGCGATGATCTCGACCGTGGGCTTCGGCTCAGCCGGTACCGCCCAAAGCTTCGCTGTGGTGTCAAAAGAACCGGTCAGCGCATAACGGCCGTCCGGGCTGAACGCCACTGAAACCACAGCAAGGGTGTGCCCGGCGAACGTTCGAATGTCTCGTCCGGTCGCCACGTCCCAAAGCTTCGCTGTGTTGTCCATCGAACCGGTCAGCGCATAACGGCCGTCCGGGCTGAACGACACTGAATACACAGGGTGGGTGTGCCCGGCGAACATTCGAATTTCTCGCGTGGTCGACGTGTCCCAAAGCTTCGCTGTGTTGTCCATCGAACCGGTCAGCGCATAACGGTCGTCCGGGCTGAACGCCACCGACCGCACAGCCCACCAATGCCCGGTGAACGTTCGAATTTCTCGCCCGGTCGCCACGTCCCAAAGCTTCCCCGTCTTGTCATAAGAACCGGTCAGCGCATAACGGCCGTCCGGGCTGAACGCCACCGACTGCACAGTGTCGGTGTGCCCGGCGAACGTTCGAATTTCTCGCCCGGTCGCCACGTCCCAAAGCTTCGCTGTGTTGTCCATCGAACCGGTCAGCGCATAACGGCCGTCCGGGCTGAACGACACTGACGTCACTAAATCCGTATGCCCAGCGAACGTTCGAATTTCTCGCGTGGTCGACGTGTCCCAAAGCTTCGCTGTGGTGTCATAAGAACCGGTCAGCGCATAACGCCTGTCCGGGCTGAACGCCACTGAAACCACAGCAAAGGTGTGCCCGGCGAACGTTCGAATTTCTCGCCCGGTCGCCACGTCCCAAAGCTTCGCTGTGTTGTCCCAAGAACCGGTCAGTGCATAACGGCCGTCCGGGCTGAACGCCACCGAATGCACGTTGTCTGTATGCCCGGCGAACGTCCTTATCGGCTCCTGGCCCACTGCTTGCAAGCTGAATAAGAGCAGAATGGCGACGGTCGATAGGTGCGTTCGCATCGTCCAACTCCTAATCCTGCGCTGCCCAGTACCGGCCCTGCGACGGACGTACTCTTCCGCCATCGAGTCTGGTAGTCAAGAACGACGTCGTTGAGCGACGCCCGTCTGGCGCCAGGGGCTGGGGCTTGGAGAGTTAGATCGTCGGTGTGCGCACGCGGTCCTGCTGCGGAGGACGCTGTGTGTACTGGGCGGTGGCTCAGAGGGGCGTGTCCAGCAGCGCGTTGGATATGGAACGATCAAACTTCCTTCGCAGCGGGGCACAGGCGCTATGGAATTGCGACGTGTCGGGAGAGCGCATCTGTGGCAGGGGTGATCAGCAGAGCTGCGCGCCGTGTTTCCTGTCGTAATGCACCGTCAGGCGCGCTACGGCGAGGAGGGCGGCCCGCCCGTCCCGTCACGGCAACCGTGGATCATGAGCCAGAGAACGAGGCCGCGCGCGTCAGGGCGCTTTGCGTGCCCTGACGCCGTCTCTACGACAATCGAACGCGTCGGCCTCAACACCCCGGAGCAGCTACGGACCGTGTACCCGGGGCAGCGGTAATCAGCGGTCCCCACTGACGAACTGTCGATATGCGCGATACCGTCGCATCTGTCGGGAGCCCAATCGCCTGTGCTATGATCCACTCGCACGATCTATCGAGTCGTGCCGATATGCCCGACGAGTCGCCATTGGCCGGACGGCGTAGCCGGTGTCGGGCAATTGCCGATTGAGACGCGACGAAAGTCGTCAGCAAAGGCCCAGGAGGACATATGGGGAAAGTCCGAGACGAAGATATTCGCATCGCGAGCGAGGCGTTCCATCGTGACGGCTACGCGACTATCCGAGGCGCGGTCGCCGACTCCATTCTCGACGAGATGCAGCTCCACATCGACGCACGCCTCGACGCACTCGGAGGCAAGGAGATCGACGATCTCGGTCCGGACCGGTTCACGGATCGGACCGACCCGTTCCTCGTACGAGTCGCCGCAGACGAAGGGCTGCTCGATATCGCGCAGCCCTTCGTCGGGCCTGACATCGCGCTGTTCTCCTACGGATACATCCTCAAGTCGCCGAACGACCCCCAGCCCGTGCTCTGGCATCAAGACGCGTCGTACTGGCCGCTCGTACCCATGCGTGGGGTGACCGTCTCTATCTCGATCAGCTCGTCCACGCCCGACAACGGTTGCCTGCGCGTGATTCCGGGCAGCCACACGATGGAGGCACAGCCGCTGGTTCGACGAGACGACATCAAGAACTTCCTCCACTCGAGCATCGACGAATCACTCGTGGACGAGGCTCGTGCTGTCGACGTCCTCCTGGAGCCGGGTGACGTGGCGATCCACCACACGAATATCATCCACGGGTCCAACGCGAATCCGGGCGACAATTGGCGCTTAAGCTTCGTGATCAGCTACATCTCGACGCAGGCACACATCATGAGGCAGGGCTGGCCCGCATATCTCCTGCGGGGAGCGGCGGTGAGCGGGATCAACGAGTATAGGGCGTTTCCGAAGTTTGTCGACGGAGTTCACATGCCCTTTCGCGGATACGAGGCTTGGTGATTACACGATTGGGTGGGACCCGTCTCTCGGCGAGAGAGGAGACACCCATGTACCTGCAACCCTATTATGTGCCAGTCTGAATGAGAGTATTGCCGGGAGGAACTGTTATCGGGGGGGCCGATCAAAGGACGAGGGTGACGGCTAGATTGATTGCATCTGCGAGGGACCTACCCGAGCGAATCTCCTTTTCGGCTTCCGGGTGACAGCCCTAGGCCCGGACCATCCCGATGTGGCCACGAGCCTCGAGAACATCGCGGGACTCTATCGAAACACCAAGCGCAACGAGGAGGCCGAGAGCCCGGCACGCGTGGTGGCCGCCTTGCGAAGGAGATGGGCTATGTGGTGGGCGCGCAAGAGGCGTTTCTGCGTATTCCGCGGACTCGCCGTAGCAATCGGGGTCGCGTTTATGGCAACGGCTCGAGCGCAGGCTCCGGATAAGGCCACGATCATATTCATCTCGGACCGCGAAGGCGGCGCATTTTGGCTCATGGACCCTGACGGGCAGGACCAGCGGCCTATCGAAGCGGAACAGGGTGGCTCCGCCATGGCGTGGTCTCCCGACGGCCGACGCATCGCCTTCTCCGGCGGCGGGGACATCTTCGTCGTCGACGCCGACGGACAGAACCTCGAGCAGTTGACGGAGGATCCCGCCGCGGACCGATGGCCGACTTGGCATCCGAGCGGGCAACAACTCGCCTTCGCCTCCAAGCGGGATGGGAACCTCGATATCTACGTCATGGACGCGAACGGGGAGAACCTTCGGAACGTCACGAACCATCCCGACGCGGACTTCGACCCTTCGTGGTCGCCAACCGGACAGAAGATCGCGTTCTATTCGAGTCGCGACGGCAATTCCGAGATCTACGCGATGCTCCCGAGCGGCGAGAAACTGACGAGGTTGACGGACGATCCGGGGGACGACATACAGCCCGACTGGTCGTCGGACGGACGCCGCATCGTCTTCGTCTCGAATCGTCATGACGAGAACGACGAGATCTACGTAATGGACGCGGACGGCAGGAATCTTGAAAGGCTGACCGACGTCCCAGAGCGCGACTCCCAGCCCGTGTGGTCGCCCGACGGCACGAGGATTGCCTTCGCCAGCGTCCGCCAAGGCAAGCTGGAGATTTGGGTCATGGACGCGGACGGAGGAAATCCCGAGAAGCTGACGTCCGCGGGAAACTGGAGTCAGTGGCCGGACTGGTTCGATCCGACCGTCGTGCCGTTTGCGGTCTCATCTCGCGGTCGGCTCCCGGTCGCCTGGGGATGGATTAGAGCGGTGGGGCCGCGACCGTAATGTGGCAGTACGGGAACCAGGGCCTCGCGAAAGAAGGGTTGAAAATCCTCTGGTCTAGCTGACGGCTAGAACATGCGACGGTGTATAGACGCGGCTGAATCGGACGGTCGCAGAGCTAAGTCTGCCACGTACGCGCGACTTAGCGAGATCCATGAGCTTTGGAAGCGCGTTGACGGAAGCAACAGATGCGATTCAGTTGCTCCGGGACGTACGTAGAAGTAAGCTCGTCGCGCAATCGGCCGGACGAGTGGGTTTCGGTCCGTCATCTGGGAAATCTTGGGCTGATACAGGTGGCTTGCGTCGCAGGTTGGCGTTGGACACACTTGCGTTGCAAGAGTCGGGTGACTGGACTTTGCAGCGGTCATTTGGCACAGACCGGCGAAGTTGCAGGTCATCAGGCGACGAGAGCGCTACTGCGACAGCGCTTGCGATTCCGGTACCTGTGAGGTCCACTCCCTCACGTGGAGGGTGCTGGTTAAGAGATGGGAGCAGGGGCAATGAGACATCCATCGCGTTGGCCGACGGTCGGCCTCTTGATCGGGCTGCTCTGTGCGCCGGCCTTCGTCGGGTTAGTGGCAGAGGATGATTTCGATAACGGCCTTGTCCTTTATTTCCCGTTCGAGGGCAGTGACGAAGCGATCACGGACGAGAGCGGAAGTGACAATCACGGCGAGTTCGTCGGTGCCCTTCGGACCGACGAGGGCAAGTTCGGAAAGGCGATCGAATTCCCTACGCACCTTGACGGGGCGACGATCCCGGATTCGCCGAGTCTGCTGGTGACGGACGGCTTCACGGCATCCGTTTGGGTCTACGCCACGAAGTTCAACCTCCACGGGAACCGCGAGAATCGTGTCATCAAGCGGGTCGACCAATATACGATCGATCTCCTCCTAGGAAAGGGTCGAATGGAGGTTCGAACCAACGGGGCATGGGCCCAGGTGGCCATGGCACCGGAGATGCCACTAGAGGAGTGGCACATGATCACAGGAACCTGGTCTCAGGACGACGGCGAAGGAAAGCTCTACCGAGACGGGTTCGTCGTGAAAATAAACCCAAGCATCCCTTCGATCGAAGAGAACAAGAACGTGATCAACCTTGGGGTCGACCGTGGCCTCGAAGCGTATGTGGGACGGATGGATGAGGTGCGGATCTGGAATCGTGCGCTCTCCGAAGACGAAGTGGAGGCGCTGTTTACTTTTGAGCCGGTGCGACACGTTTGGCCCGCGGGCAAGCTGGCCTTGATGTGGGGCAGCCTGAAACACGCCCATTGACGTACGGGCTGGTCGTCGGGCCTGGTGAGGATTCGCGCGCCGTGAGGCACAGCCACGCAGCGGATCAGGAATTCCAGAGGTAGAGGATGCGGAGCTGCTCGGGTGCGTTGAGGCCGACGCGCGCTCGGTTGTCGTAGCGGAGATGGCAGGGCACGCAGAGCGCTGTGAGCCGCGCGTTCTCGTTCTCCGGATCGTGATCGACGTGCGCTGCGGTCAGTGTCCTTCGCTGCGTGTCGAAGGGTTCGCCGGGTTTCCGGCACTTCTTTCCGCACCGCCGGCAGCGCCACCGTGCGGCCTCCTTCACCTGCCGCGCCCGCTGCTCCCAGTCGTCCGGGTATCGCCATCGCTCCATCGGCATGCTCGGGCTCCCTCGGGTGTGCGAGGCGTTCAGGGTCGTTCACGAAGAGCGTACCGGACGGACGGCCGAGGTACAAGCCCGAATCGCCCTCCATGAGATCCCCAATCCTGCCCCGTGCCTGCCCAAGTGGCGTACGACGGCCGGTGCGCCTCACTGAGAGATTCCGTCGTAGGGCGGTGTGTCTTACCCTATCCGGCCTCCTCAGAACGCCTCAAATCGGCTCTCACGAACACGGTTTTCGGCGAAGCACCCTACGACATGTTGATTGGGCCAAGAGGCGCTTTCAGGCTACATACTTGCTCAAAGTTGGAGCTGATTCGTCGGGTCGTACACCACATATGGTATGGGTCGAGCTTCGGGCGGGCAGAAAGTATGACAGAATACCTGTTATCGGAAGTTTAGGGCGCGTAAGGCACCCACCCGGGCCGATTGCTGGACTCACCTCCACTGGACCACCGGTTGACGTGCCGACCGGGGGAACGTAGCCTGGCTTTCCTTCGATTGGCGACGGTGGACGCCGTGTTCGGAGCTGCGAGGACGAACAGAGAGCAAATGGAAGCCACAACAGAGCCCTGTGTGGCTGGACGCGTCTGGGCCCGGAGACCGCCCTTAAGACAGGAAACGGAGGGCTAGATGCCCGTACCAAAAAATACAGGAGGCGGGTGGGAGGTCACGCAAACAGCCGTGGAATATACCTGTGCGGAGTGCGAGGCGAGCCTCTCGTCGGAAGTCGGGTACGATCATCCCAACGGTAACCCAATCACAAGGGCTGTCCGGTTCTGTCACCATGACCACGTCACAATACTCCAATTCTCCCCAGGGAGCTTCCCTGACAAGGTAAGTCGTCAGATTCCGGCCTCTGCACCTCGCAGGAGCATTGATACAATCCCCGACGGCCACAAGGCTATCAAGACGGTCTATGATGAAGCGCGGGCATGTCACGCCGCCGGAGCGCACACCGCCACTGTCATGTTGTGCCGAAAGATACTGATGAACCTCGCGGTAGAACACGCGGGCTCGACCGCCGGGGGTGAGGATGATAACGGCAATAAGGGACATGGCGATTCCTTCGAGAAATGCGTTTCCTCCTTAATCGCAGCCGGGCACATTCACCCGAATTGGCAGGATCTCGCTCACGATGTGAGAAAGGCAGGGAACGAAGCTACACACCATGTCGAACCCAAGGAACCCGAACACGCGGACAACATTTTAAGGCTCGTAGAGTACATACTAATGTTCGTGTACCCGCCGTCTTAGGACGCGAAGCCAGTGTTCATCAGGGTGGGAGCTCACGAACTGCGACAGAGAGTCGCTTTCCTACACGGATTGCGACACCCCAGATGGACGGCCACATCCCAAATTATGCCGCTGCCTCCTCCGGCGGTGCGTTCAGGCTCCTCCGCCCTTCGCTGGTGATCGCCAAGGACGCCTTCACGCAGGCGGACGTGCGTTAGCACATGGCGGAGGGCGTTGCGGCGGCGCTTGCCGCGCAGCCGCGCGGGAAGGTGGCGGCGGTTTAGGCGGAGCTGAAGGGTCGTCGTTGAGCCGAGGCATGACAGGAGAAGACGATGAGACTTGGAACATGCTTACCGTCGCACGCCGGGGCTGCGTCGGACAAGCCGTTCACGCTCGAGGAGTCTGTTCATGCGATCGCAGACGCTGGCATACGAGGGTGCCTGACGAACTTCGTCGGTGACGAATCCAAGTGGGAGTCTACCTCGGAGGCGTTGCGTCGCGTGCTTGAAGGCGCGGGTGTGTCGCTTCTGGAGTACCATCCTTCGGACCCGTCGGGACGCGCGATGGAGCTCCAGCCGGCGGACCCGTCGGGACGCGCCGAGCACGCTCGGAAGCTCGTACGTGCGCTTGAGATCGCCGAGGAGATCGGTGCGCTGAACTGCTTGGTGTGCCCGGGCGGCTTTGGGAACGGCAGCAAGCCACACCCCAAGAACCGATCACAAGAGGCGTGGGACACGCTCAAAGATACGGCCGTGCTGATTGCCGACGGAGCGGCCAAGCTCGGTCTTCGGGCTCGGCTGCAGGTGGAGCCGATCTACACGAGTCGGATCTGGTCGGCCGAGGTCATGACGGCGTTCGTCGAGGAGGTGGGCAGCCCGAACATCCAGGGCCATATGGACATCGCGAACTGCTTCACCTTCGACGACATCTTCGACCTGGCGGACGTGATCCGTAACGCGTTTCGGGTCGTCGGGCTGACGGTCCATTCGGCGCACATGAAGGACGTGCAACCGATGGAGTCTTACTTCCCCAACATCGAGGAATGCCTCGTCGGCGAAGGGATCATGGACTTCCGGACCTACTTGACGTGTCTCGACGGGATGCCTGCCGGCTTTTCCGTCGTGATCGAGCACATGGCGTCGCTGGATGACATCGTTCGTTCGTATCGGCGCATGTGTGATATCGCCGACGAGGTTGGCGTGGCCGTCTGGGACGAGGGCGAGCATGCGGCTTGATGGTAGTCCGGGACGTCGGCATCGGTTGATCGGACGTACATCGTCGGATAGGAGCTTGTGATGGACCCGATTCGCGTTGGTGCGATCGGCTGCGGAAGGCTGTCTTCTTCTCACCACTTGCCCGCGATTCAGCGCATTCCGGAATTGGAGTTGGTCGCGCTCTGCGACATCGACGGAGAGCGTCTCGGCATGATGTCGGGCCGGCTTGGGGTCTCGCGGACGTACACGGACTTCGTGGAGATGTTGGAGGACGCGCCGATCGATGCGGTGAGCTGCGTCGGGCCGCCGGAGCTGCACATGCTGGGGGCGTTGGCGTGCATGGAGCGGCAGATTCCGTTCATGACGGAGAAGCCGCTCGCGCTGCACATCCCGGACGTGGTCCGGCTGGAAGCGGCGGCTGAGAAGTATGGGGACTGTGGGCAGATCGGATACACGAGTCGATGCGCGCCTGCGCAGCGGGTGGCGCGGAACGTTTCGCGTCGGGCGGACTTCGGTCCGATCTGCTACGTCGCGACGACGCACCTGAACTACGATCCGATGGGTCCTTGCTGGGACATTGAGGATCCCGTCGAGGGGTACATCAACTTGCACGGGGTGCATGCGATCGATCTGTGGCGTTTCTTCGGAGGTGATCCCGTCGAGGTCGCTGCCTCCGTCGCAGGCAGGCGAACGGACGATGGTGGCGGACGCTTGTCCGTGCTCGCGTACGTTCGAACCGAGGACGGGCCTCACGGGACGATCCAGATGCGGTCGGGCGCTTCGCACAACGGCGACGTCAATGCGGACGTCATGGGCGATGGGACGCGGGTGCGGGCTGAGAACAATCGGCACGTCATCTATGAGCGCGGGCAGGAGTGGCTCAAGGAGGCGATGAAGGACGACGTTCTCGCCGACACGATGGGCGGGGACACGCCGGCTGGGGAGTTCATGAGCAGTGGGATGGGGATCGACAGTTACATGGACTTCTTCCGGTACGAGTGGATGGCCTTTGCGCGTCGGCTGCAGTCGGGTGCGGAGTTGTCACCGTCCGTGCTCGATGCCTGCAAGACGGTGCGCCTGACGCATGCGATCTGTGGGAGCATACGGAACGGCGGAGCCACCACTACTGTCCAGTATCGGTAGTCCTTGTCAGGGCTACGTGCTGCGCGTCCACTTGGCTGCTTTGCGGAGCAGGTCGCGGGCTTGGCCCTCGGTCGCGCATCCCGTGCGGAGCATGAGGCCTCTGGGGGAAAGCTCGGAGAGCAGGGGCTCGACTTCGTCGGCGCGGACGGAGATGTAAATGAGTTTGGCGGTGCTTTGGATGCGCTTGAGGAGCGGTGTCCACGGGAGCATCGAGTCGTAGCGGGCGCTTGGTACCCATTGGATGCCTTGGACGTGCGCCTCGTCTAGCAGGATGTCCAGTAGATACACACTTAAGGGGTCGCCGCCGCAGTCCGCCCTCCGTATCTCATGCCGCTCCGCCGATCCTCATGCTCCCTCACCAACCTCCGACAGACCCCACACCCCTACCCCTTGATGGGTTGAGAGGCGTACGTCCTTCTGCGCCCTTCGCCTTGTCCGACGCTCTCGATGGGGCCCGTCGCGACCGCTAACTCGCGGGAGGACGCGCGTCTCCTGAGCTCAGCGACTGGCCGTCCATCGAACGGCGCGGTCGAGGACGGTACGGTACCCAGTCGTCCCGAAGGCACGCTCGTCGTGGCCGGACTGGATGCAGAAGACGCGCGAGTTCTGGTACGTTCCCGTCCAAGCTAGGTCATGCATACTGCTGGGATGGTCGACGGTCAGGAGGACGTGACGGTCGGCGTAGGGAACCCCCATGCGAAAGGCCTCGTCGACGATGTCGAAGTCCGCCAATCCCGCCGTAATGGGATGGTTCGGGTCCGCCATGTGGACGGGAAGCGTCTGGTTATGCGTGCCGTCGTACACGGGGTCGATCCCGCAGAGGTCCCGCCATTCCGGCCACTCAGGGTACGCCAGCAGCGCGTGATGGATGACGATGATCCCTCTGCCAGCGGCCGCGAGACCCAGTAGTGCCTCCTGAGTCGCCGGGTCGGGAGACCCTTGATTGTAGTTGTAGAAGACGGCCGTCTCGAAACGCAGGCGATCGGGCTGCGCAACGAACTTGGTGATGTCCTCGCGGACGAAGTCCACTCCTGCCATGCTCTCAAAGATTGCATCGAACTCGGGCTCGGGGAACCCATGGTTGCCGGTCACGACGACGATGTTCACGTAGGTCCCTCCTCGTTGCGTGGACGTTGGCGGCCAAATACCGCGTCCGCATAGTCCCATCCTTTCTGCGAGCCCCACACCGCTCGCGGTGACGAAGGCCTGTGCACGCAGCGAGGTTAGCGGGCCGTCCCACGCCTGGCAAGGCTGCCCGGGCTGTCCAGTCTTCTATGCATAGATGCAGAGCCAGTCCACGGGAAACCCCGACACACCGTGGGAGTGCACCTCTATTCTGGGGTGGGGTGGGGATCGTCGACGGGCGCTTCCGAGCGTGCGATCATCGGAGAACAGCCCTGCGCGGTCCGAAAGATCCCCTAGACCTCTCGTGGGTCGTGGGCAGGCCGAGGTTGCGTTCGCGTACCAACAAGCGGAAAGCGCCCACATCAGTGTTGCGGCACTTGCCAAGAGCCAGGCGAGCTGGCAGGACTTACTGAAGGCCTTCCACGCGTAACGGTCATTCCAGATAGCAGCTGGGCGCGCTCGGCGGCTTCCAGTTTGACGCGGAGGACGTCGGTCTCAGCGGTATGAGCGCCGACGGTAGCGGTTTGAGCGCTCGTTGTTAGCGCTCGTGTGGGGTTGTGCTGGCTTGTAAGGAACGACGGCTAAAAGACTGGGATGCGATCCCTGTCACGACGCCATGAGGCCGATGCTAGCCGGACTCGTTTCCTCGTCTCGGTGCTTCGGTAGTGAGGGGAGGCACGTGAAGTTCAAGCAAAAGTCTGCTATATGGCGCTTGGCGGTTTACTGGTTCTTGCTTGACCATGACATCCTCTCTCAGTCCGGCGAGAGAATACCATCGGCTGGCCGAAGACAACATTAGCCATCCGGGTGGATCGGTCTCAGGGGCTCACTTCCGTCTGTCCTACTCACCACCGCTGTCCTCTGAACTTGAGGAAGCAAGAGGCCCAATCTAATGATGCCTGTTCGCCACTTTGAGTGCTGCCCATGTCGTAGTGGCTCTGCCGGCCGGATCGACGGCCTGGAATAGTGCCGCCCGCTCCAGCCCTTGCTCCATGATGCGCTTGACGTCCTCTTGAGACAGAACAGCATCAAAGATGGCGAACTCGTCTATGACGCCGGCGAACGAGGAACCCGGGCGCCCGCCGATGTGAAAGCCGGCAGCACGCGGGACCCACTGACCCGCGAGCTTCCGGATGAAGCGGTGCTCTTCACCGTCGAGGTATATGCCGGAGATCTTGTCGTCCCTGTTTTCGCTGAATCGGGAGAACATGGCCCAATGCTTCCACTGGTCCACCCACGCTTCGTCAGACGCTGCGCCGACTGAAAAGGGGGCTCCGCCAAAGGCCCAGGACACGCCGTCTCCCATTTCGTTCAGATGGAAGACGATGCGGTCCGGGTCAAGGGGCACCGTGCTGCACAGGTCTTGGCCCTTGACCTCCTTCACCTTTGCCCACGTGACAATGGTGACGATATCGGTCGGAAAGTCGAGTCCGAATCTGACGAGCTCGACGGTGTCGCCGCCGCCGGTAAATTCCAACGCGCTGCCGAACTTCCCCTCTACCTCGGCCGGGTTTCCGTTGATCTGACCGTGAAGCTCGTTGCCCGAGGAGTCCAGCGCCTTGCCGCCCTTGTCGTCATCGAACAGCCAGATGCCCACGATCGAGTCAGGATCGATGCGTGCTTCGGCGGGCACGCTCCACATGAAAGCAAGGGCAAGAACACAGGCACAAAGGAGCAGGTATCGGGTCGTCATGTCGATGTCTCCTTGCGGGAAGCGGCCGTATCCGCCACCGATTCTCCGGAGAGGCGGCCCCACGCAACGCGCGAAAACCACAACCGATGTCTGAGGCCTTCTACTTCCGCATCGCAAAGGATCACATTGTCTTGGAAGGCCTTGTCAACCAACTGACATAGGCGCCATCCAATCATTGACGACGCAGAACGAGCCTCCCAAGCGGCGTCCCGAGCGGCGGCGGCACTCCAAGTGGCGGTTTTCCAGCGATCGATAATGTTGCGTACCATGGCGCAAAACTGCGCACCTCGTCACGGTGAGCGCTCACAGTAACGTATCAGCGCTCTCTATATAACACGTTAGTGAAGACATGAAAGATCGTACCAACAAATGTCTCCGTCAGCAGGAAGATGCCCACTTTTATGACCACAAGCCCTACCAACGCCAAGACAAGAAACACCCCGCACGCACCCTGAAAGGCATCCCGAAAGGAATCCCACGTTAACCGCCCACCCCCTGGGCCAGGCGGCCGTTGCTGTTCATCTAGAGGGGCATCCTCAACCGCTGAGTCACGCTGTCTTTGCGGCTCGTCTAGAAGAGCATTCCTCGACCTCCACCGCTGAGTCCGGAACAAGAACCCGTGCACCACAGACCTTGCATCCAGCGCTCTCACCGACGTCCAGGAACCTCACCACAATATCCCGACGACACCAGGTGCATGGAAACCTCAGCGCCATTACCGACTCCTAACAAAGGCCCACCCCCAGAAGCGCCTCAGACCCCTCCAAACCGCGACAAAGATAGCTCTCTTCACCCGCTGGTCCCGGTCAACGCCGGCTGCCATCATGAGCAGCACTGCCAGAACCCCATTAACAAACCGGCTGCGCGGGTAATGACGCCGTCCAAGACGTTCGACACGCTCCACGAGCGTCATAGCACACCCCCCAAGCCACCGAAGACGCCGACCGCGAAGAACTTCTCACCCGAAAACTAAACACCGCAAGCTAATACACCTACGTGGAGTAGGAATTGACACGCCTCGACATCCCATAGCACGGTCACCAGCTCATTACGTTCAGAATCTAGCCACACATAATGACGAAAGATGGCGGCGGATGACTATACATCGCTAAGCAGCTCGTTCAGCGATTACACGGAATAACACATTATCGCACACTGCAGCGCCCAAATCCGAACGATACACAGCTAAGGAGAACGCGCACTTTCCCGCACACACTTCCACCGGCAAGCGAGAAGGGGGATCCGAGAGGGTCAGAGATCGTTTTCGGGTACAAGGATTCCTACTCGTTGCGGCGGAGAAGCCGGGCTCGTACGGTGGAATTGAAACGAGGGGGACGTGTCGGATGTGTTCCCGCTAAATGGGAAATCCCGGCTCAATGAAGAAAAGGGCTCTGGATGACGGGGTGTTCGGGCCTCGAAGAGTCCATCCGAAACAGCTCACGAGAGTAAGGAGAAAGGGCGATGAAAGATGCGTATCTTTTCTGTACGGTGTTGTTGGTGATCGGATTGTCATTCGCGCCTGCTTGGACGCCGTTGGCGGCAGCCGACTTCGAGGACGGCCTCGTCCTCTACTTCCCGTTTGAAAGCAGTGACGACGCCCAAACTGTCGACATGAGCGGACAAGAAAACCATGGAGAATTCGTCGGCGCCATTCGGAACGATGAGGGCAAGTTCGGCAAGGGGATCGAATTCCCGACGCATCTAGACGGAGTGCTGATTCCCGATACTGGGAGCCTATTGGTCAAGGAAGCCTTTACAGGATCCGCTTGGGTGTATCCAACGCAGTGGAACTTCGCTGGGCACGGTGCAAATCGAATGCTCTTCGTGCACACTCAGATCAATATCGACCTCCTCCTCGCTAAGGGACGGATGGAAATCTTCTCCGGTGGCGCCTGGCAGCAAGTGGGGATGGGACCGGAAATGCCCTTAGAGGAGTGGCATATGGTCACGGGAACCTGGTCGGAAGAGGAGGGTGGAAAGCTCTACCGCGACGGATCCGTCGTCAAACACGTCAAAGGCATCAAGACCATCGATCATAATGTCGGGCCGTCCTATCTCGGGTTCATGAAACCTCTCGACTTGGGACTGGAGGGTTATGTGGGCCGGATGGACGAGGTGCGGGTCTACAATCGCGAACTCTCCGAAGAGGAGGTGGACGAGCTATTTCGTTTTGAGCCCCAAGCCAAGGCCGTCGCGCCCAAGGACAAGCTGGCCATAATGTGGGGAACGATCAAGTTTTCCCGTTGAGATCATCTTCGGTCTTCAAGGACGGGAGGTTCGAGCGGTGCGGAGCGGGGTGTCGGAGGTCGCATGGACCTATTTCATTCCCGAAGAGACCGTCCAGGTAGATGTGATACAAAACTCGCACGCGGAGGTTAACTGCATCCTCCACACAACGCCTCCGGGGTGCCCCCGGCGCAACTTACCCTACGAAGTAAAAAGCCCTGCAAATGTACAAAAGACTGTACTTCGGAACCCGCATACCCGAGATGAAGTTCGCCAGGGAACAGCGGTACGGTGGCCTCTTGGACGAGATCGCCATGTGGAATCGAGCCCTGTCGCCCGAGGAAATCAAGGGGTCTTCGGCCAGGGGATGAAGCGCGTTCTCGCCGTCTCACCACGGGGAAAATTGGCGACGACGTGGGCGATGCTTAAGCGCCCGTGAGGTTGCTCCACGTAGTGGCCAGCTTGCCGCTTGGCTGAACCGCGGTATATTCGGGATTGAGTGGCTCTAGTCGCCTCTATTCTCCACAGACAGCGTACGATCGTTCTGTGCATGCGTGCCTGATCGAGACTTGCGTTAAGGCAGCCTCGTTTCGCGTCTTGTGCAGACGATTCCGTGCACGTACTCTGGGAGGGTCCTGCAGGAGGAACGGATATCTCAGCCACGCACTCGTGGCACACCCCAGAGCAAGGAGAGACCGTGCGAAACGCGTGCCGTCTGGCGGTCTGCCTTCTCGTTTGCGCCGTCGTCGTGGCCGCCCGCGCGGCGGAGTTCCAACAGCCGGCCGAGATGTTCGTCTCGAAAAAAGGCGACATCTTCCAGGTACTGCAGCCCCCATTCGTGTCACATGAGGTGTCGCATCATACAGCGCCGGCAAGTGTGCTGGCGGAAGGGACTTTCACGATCAGCGATGCCATAGGCGGCGCTTTCATTGGTGTTCCGGGCATGGCTCTCCCGGGGGGCGATCCTGTGGCATGGATCGGGGGCGAGAATACGGACTTCGTCAAGTACGAGATCGACGTGCCCAAGACAGCAGCTTGGTACCTGTGGCTGCGAGCCATCGCCGTGTCACAGCGGGACAACTCGTTCTACTTGGGCATCGATATCGATGACGCGGCAGCCGTCTCTGGCGACACCGGTGCGATGAACGTCCTCGACCTGTACGACGCCGTGCTTGGCCCTTGGACGACGGAGTGGGTCTGGTTCCCGTTCAACAGCCGGACCGGTCCGTTTCAGGGCAGAGAAGCCTCGCAGTGGACCAACGACCGCGTGGGCGTCCAACTGACCGAGGGCACCCACAACCTGCACATCACTCCCCGAGAGCCCGCGTACATCGACCACTTTTGGGCGACAACCGTAAAGACCCACGATCCGAACGTCGAGCCCCCAACAACCGCGGTCCAGCCAAGCGGCAAGCTGGCCACTATGTGGAGCAACCTCAAGCGGCCCGGCGGCGACTAACCGCGTCGCGTCCATGTCCTCAGAGCACGCCCGTACGTCGGCCTCACCCCCTCGATCCGGCCCGCTCCCGTGCGCAAGACCAATTCTGTCTGCCTCGTGCTATCCCAAACTGGTGAAGCGCTCATAACGTCTCATACCAGAGGTCCCGTTTGTTCTATTGCAGGCGCGCCGGGACCTGATGCCGACTGGCCCTACAGATGACGCCGTTGGCGAAGAGGACCCACAGTCCAAGTATCGCTGCCGCAGCAGTACCATCCGGCACCAAGGGCTCGGCCTCGGTCATCCTGCGAAGCACGAAGGCATCATACGCGAAGTTTCCTCACCGGCGCGCTCTTGCCTGGCAGTCCGAAAGGGCGAGGGTCAGAGCGCCACTCCGTTGGGCCGCGTGGAACGACTAGCGGCTGCGACACCATCCGACTTGGCGGCTTACGACTCATCCTTCATTTCGAGAGAGAGCATCTCCTCTTGATTCCGCACGTACAGACGACCTCCGGCGAGAGCCGGAACCGTCCAACATTTCCCTTGGAGCACGGGTGCGCTCGCTTTCTGCACGAAGCCCGTTGGCGTCGCCTCCACGAGCGCCAACTCGCCACTGTCCCCCAGAACGACGAGATGATCGTCAGCTAGAATCAACGACCCCTTGCCGAATCCGCGGGAGACCCAGCGTTCCTCGCCGGTGCTCGCTTCGATACATGTGAGGAAGGCGTTGTCAAATCCGTAGAGATAGCCGTCCCGGAGCACCGGCGAGTTAAATTGGTTCTTCATCACGCGGCTCTTCCACACCTCTTCGACTTCAAGGCCGCCCTCCGTCTCCTTCATACGCAGGAGCACCGAGCCCTCGTCGTACCACGTGGAGATGAACACCTTATCGTCGGGAATGAACCTGGGGGTGCAGATGTTGAGAGCCTCCGGACCCTCCGGCCAGGGGTACGTCCAGTAGATGCGGCCGTCGGCCGGAGAGACGGACAGCAGATGGCCCGACGTCAGGAAGATTGCCTGCCGCCACCCCCCGAAATCGATCGTGATGGGCGACGAGTACGCCGCTTCATCGCTGTGCGCGGACCAGACAGTCTGGCCGTCCGTTTTGTCAAAGGCAACGATGGACTGATCGCCTTTCCCACCGACCTCGACCAGTACAAGGTCATCTGCGATGAGCGGCGACGCCGAGTACCCCCACCCTGGGACGGTGCTGCCAAACTCCGCGACAAAATCACGGCTCCACTTCTTGGTGCCGTCTAGCGCGTCCAGGGCATAGAGCTTGCCCTCGGCTGCTAGGACATATGCGCTGCCGCCCTGGATCGTGGGCGTTGAGCGTGAGCCGTCTCCTTGGTCGTTCTTCCACATGGAGCCGGTTCGGAACCGCCAGATCTCCCAGCCGTCGGACGCGTCGAGACAGACGGCGAACTCGTCGTCGTCGCGCGCGTACATCGTGTATACCCGTCCTCCGACGATCGACATGCCGGAATATCCCTCCCCAAGCGGCGCTCGCCAGAGCACCTTGGGGCCCCCCTCCGGCCAACTGCTCAGCAGTCCGGTCTCATCGGAGACCCCGTCGCGATTCGGCCCGTGCCACTGAGGCCAGTTCCCCTCGACTTCCTGAGCAAACGCCACTCCGATACGGCACGCCCAAAGGAGCGTGCAGAATCCGACCCATACTCCCCGTTTCATCCCAAGGTCCTCTCTCCGCGTGCCGCGCGTGGCGTTCACCTGAGGCCATCGTGCGTTGCCAAGCACAAACACGGTGCCGCCCTCAGGCGCCACCGCCATCACGACGCGCGAATCCTCGCCAAGCCCGAGGACCACCCCATGCCCTAACGTTAGTACTTCACGGCAGCCCACATCGAGGCCAGCTTGCTCTTGGGCGAGACGGCCCGGACCGGCTCGAAAGTCAGCAGGGCCTCGACTTCGTCCACGAGAGCGCTCTCAGTACGACGTTGACCACAACGCACCGACCGACCGTTGCTCCACGCCCACTCGCCATGACCCACCAGCATGCGCTCTCGGGTTAAAACCCGGTCGAAGTGCCACACTGCCTTCTGCCGCTTGGTTGATCCGATTTGCCGTCCCCACGGCGTCGGCGATGCTCCAGATTGAAACGCCCAAGGCAATCATAAAGGCCGGCAAGCCTCCTCCCGATATCTCTGCAGCCTGTGCGAATCCTACACCCAGCGCTCCGTATCCAAGAACCATCATGGCCATGCCCTTGGCTGGCTCCTCATTGTAGATCTGACCCGCGCCGGTAACGACCAACGACAAGACGCCTGCCACGCCTGGCGACTTGCGGTAATGAACTGCTCCTAGGTCTCCACGGCCGCCTCGCGATTCCCGAGCACCACGTAATTGATAAGCTTTCCTAGCTCGTGAGAACCTGTCACCCATCGCCGCGGAGGGCTGCGGAAGTACCTCGGCAGATGGCGGTACCTGCGTCTCTTGACGCCCTGAGGGCCGGTAGGCCGGTTCTTTGGCGACGCGTTCAATCAATTCGATCTTATACACGAATACATTTCCGCCGTCCGTCTCAATCTTGACGGATTGGCCTGGAAGATGCTCAAGAACCTGACCTCTGATGATCGAGCCATCCTTGAGATACACGACATCATCCGTACCTGGGGAGACCGTCTCCG
>Ga0310345_10001813_pt1 | contig 22877 bp, 9 predicted proteins | sample HC15DNA20500_MG_FD_204667 | JGI IMG/M metagenome (GOLD analysis project Ga0310345, IMG submission 204667) | Marine microbial communities from station ALOHA, North Pacific Subtropical Gyre - HC15-DNA-20-500_MG | ecosystem: Environmental > Aquatic > Marine > Oceanic | place: Pacific Ocean: North... | reverse complement strand
CGCGCGCTTCCGGACTGGGCGGCGGACATCGACGCCCAATCGTGGGCCCAGGTCTTCCTCAAGTATGTCATGGCCCAACCGGGTACGGTGATCCCGATTCCCGGGACCACCAAGCCGCACCACGCAGAAGACAATGTCGGCGCGGCGATGGGCCGGCTGCCCGATGCGAATTTGCGTCGCGAGATGGAGCGCTTCATCGACCCGCTGATGCCCGAGCGTCGCGGGCGGCGGGGGCGGGGCTAACGCCTGGCGACAAGCGCGGCGACGTATCCTTCCGGTACCGCCACATCGAAGACTTGCCAGTCGTGGGGGTCCTCCCCGTCGATCTCGGTGCGCAGTATTGCAGGTGGTTCGTCCGGCAAGAAGGTGACCTCGAACGCGTCGAGTTTCATGGTCAGGCCCGTGCCTTTGGCTTTCAGGTAGGCTTCCTTGCGGGTCCAGCAGCGGTAGAAGTTGGGCACGCGTTGCTCTGAGGGCGCTTGCTCGAGCAGACGGCGAGCCTCCTCGGGGGCGAAGTACCGCTGTGCGATGGCTTCCACGGCCATTCCCTCCTTCTTCCGCTCCACATCGACGCCCACGGCGTGACCTCGCGACACGGCGTAGAGGAAGACGTCGCCGGAGTGCGCGACGTTGAACTCGATACCGCTTTGGGCGTGCACGCCACCCAGGGACGGCTTGCCGTGCTCTCCCTCCTGGAGACGGATGGATGCCGGGTCACAGGCGAGCGCGTCACCTAGGATCGTGCGCAGCAGGCCCCGAGACACGATGAACGAGGCCCGCGCGTCTTCGACCTTGAAAGCCGAGGCGCGCGCACGCTCGTCCTCACTGAGCAGGCCCTGCAGGAGCGACCGCTCCGATTCGGTCCCGGTGCCCTCGACCAGCCAGAGCTCGATGCCCGGAGGGGCGGGTAGCGCTCGCGGCTGCACGCTAGCCTCGAAGCGACGCCGCGAGCCGTTCCATGCCCTCGTCCAGGCTGACGGCCGGTTCGTAGCCCAGGTCGCGACGCGCCGCCGAGATGTCGAACCAATGGGCGGTGGAGAGCTGGAGCGCGACGAAACGGGTCAGAGGGGGTTCGTTCTCGATGCCCAGGAGCTCGTACCCTGTCTCCAGCAGCGCGCCCAGAAACATCGCGAAGCCCGTGGGGATCCGGCGCTCGACGGGTGGCAGCCCACCCGCTGCGAGGATTCGATTCATGAGGTCCACCAGCGGTAGCGGCTCGCCCTGCGAGATGAAGTACGCTTTACCCGCGACGGCAGAGCCCGGCTTGAGTCGGTCGGCGGCCAGCACGTGTGCGTCGGCCGCGTTGTCGACGTAAACCGAATCGACCGCGTTGGGCCGGTTCCCCAACAGACGAAGACTACCCGAGCGACGTCGCTCGAGGATGCGCGGCACCAAGTGCGGATCACCGGGGCCCCAGATCAGGTGCGGACGCAGCGCCACTGTGGCCAGCTCGCTTCCGTTGCTCTCCAAGACCCGCTGCTCGGCGATCGCTTTCGTGCGTGGATAGTCGCTCAGGTAACGCTCCGCGTACGGTGCGCTCTCATCCACACCCATTTGGTCGGTGCCCGCGAAGGTGACGCTGGGCGTGCTGGTATAGACGAGGCGCTTGATACCTTCGGCGGAGCAGGCCGTCAGTACGTTGTCGGTCCCGACTACGTTGGCGTGGTGGTACGACTCCGTGGAGCCCCAAACCCCCGCCTTGGCTGCGACGTGGAAGACGATGTCGCAATCACGGGCCGCGCGTAGCACCGCGGCCTTGTCGGCGATGTCCCCGCGCACACTCTCCGCGCCGAGCCCTTCGAGGGCAGGGTAGGTGCCGCGCGAGAAGCTGCGCACTTGGTCACCACGAGCGCGCAATTTTCGCACGATGGCGAGACCCAAAAATCCTCCACCTCCCGTGACGAGAGCTTTCACGAGAGTTGGCGCGTGGCCCAGACGGACAGCTTCTCGCGGAAGATCTTCGCATTGTGGCGGATGTCCACCGGGAAATCGGAGTGGAAGAGGAATGTCTCGATGCTGCGTGTACGCTCATTACCAGCAGCGATAGCGCGCAGCTCGGCTTCGGTCCTGGCGCGGTCCACGGGGTGGTCCGCCGGGCGGTTGGCGAGCAGCTCGACGCAGAGCACCGGAAGCGTGTGCCCATCGCGCTCGACGCCGACCAACGCGGTGCGATACACGTCCGGGTGGCAGTTGAAGACCCCCTCGCACTGGAGCGAGTACAGGGTCTTGCTTTCGAGCCGGACCCGGTGGGCCTTTCGGCCGCAGAACCAGAGTCGTCCCTGCTCGTCCACGTAGCCCACGTCCCCCATACGGTGCCAAAAGCCGCCGTCGGGATCGGCGATCTTCGCCAGCTCGGTGGCGTCATCACGCCCGTAGTAGGCACGAGAAACTTGGCGGCCCTTTACGGCGAACTCGCCCACGTCTCCGGTGGGGATCTCCAGATCGTCGGACCACGTCGGGATGGGACCGTCGTCGATGCCAATCACGCGCACGTCGATGCGCTCTACCGGAAGGCCAACGCAGACACCTTGGCCCTGATTGGTTTGGGCGGCGGTCTCGGCGAGGATGGCTCGACTCCCCATGGAACTGACAGGCAGCGCCTCGGTGGCACCGTAGGGCGTGTGAATCTCCGTGCCCTCGGCGAGCATGCGGCTGAAGCGCTCCAACACCGCGGGCTGCGCAGGCGCTCCTGCCGAGATGACGCGGCGCAGAGTCGGCAGTTTTACGTCGTGCGCGGCGCCGTAGCTGCCCACCCGGTGCAAAAGCGCCGGGGAGCCGAATGTGTTGGTGACTCCGTAGCGCTGGATCGCACCGAGGATCTTCTCCGGATCCACGTTCGCCGGACGTGTGGGGTCCATCTCAGGGATGACCGCGCTCATGCCCAGTGCAGGATCGAAGAGCGCAAAAAGCGGAAATGTGGGTAGGTCGATCTCTCCTGGTTCGATGCCGTATGTCTCCTTCAAAAGCTCCACCTGAGCCAGAAAATTCCCGTGAGTATAGACGGCACCCTTGGGTACGCCCGTGGAGCCGCTCGTGAAAAGGACCGCGGCGATGTCGTCTTCCGATGTCTCGACCGGCTGCATGAGATCGGGGGCACCGGCGCGTAGCTTCGACAGCGTGGTTCCGCCCCAGAAGAGCCTGCGCCCGGCGGTGACGCACAGCCGGATCGTGTCCTTGCCCCAGCCCAGGACGATTCGTGCCACATGGGCCTTGGGGATGCCGATGAAGGCCTCCGGCTCGGCTTCCGCGAGGCAGGTCTTCAAGCTCTTCAGACCCATGCCAGGGTCGACCATCACCGGAACGATGCCCGCTTTGAAGTGAGCGAACGTGAGGGCGAAGAAGTCCAGGCCCGGCGGGACCATCAAGACAGTGCGTGTGCCGCGTGTGATGCCGTAGGCCGTCAGCGCCGCTGCGAGGCGACTGCTGTCCTCCTCGAGTTCGCGAAACGTCCTCTCCGAGAACCCGCCTCGTCCGTCAGGCCATGCGACCGCCATGCGATCGGGCTGGAGCGCGGCCATTTCGGGCAGCGCGGCGGCGATGTTCGTCGACGTCTGCTTCACGACGGCTTGGCCATCGGAGCTTCAGCTACGAACGTCTGCACGAGCGCGAGCACGTCGTCGCGCGCGTCCTCCAGGATGTAGTGGCCGGCGCGCTCGTAGGTGTGCGTGCGGGCATGGGGCATGCGCCGCTGCCACTCCTCGAGGTAGTCGGCATCGAAAACGAAGTCGCGCAGGCCCCAGAGCAGCAGGGTTGGGGTGTCCTGGAAATGCTCGAGGCCAGCCTGTACCTCGCTCACGATGTCGTGCCCCGGGTCGGTGTTGCGAAGAGGAATGTCCTGGATGAAGCGATGCACGGCCACGCGATGGTCCCATGAATCGTAGGGCGCCAGGTAGGCGCTACGCTCACCCTTGGTGAGCCGACGCTGCGTGGCGCAGTACCGGAGGGCACCGCGGCTGAACAGGTTCAGCCCGCGGACGAGCAAGCCGCCGATCGCCGACCGGGAGAGGCGCAAAGACATCGGCACTCGCTTGCCGGCGGGTAGGTGGAAGGCTGCGGTGTTCAGGACTACCAGGCGTTCGACCCGCTCCGGGTGACGAGCGGCCCAGGCCATGCCGATCATGCCCCCCCAGTCGTGCACTACGAGCGTGATCTTGCCGTCCAGCTGCAGGTGTTCGACGAGCCGCTCCAGGTCCTGCACGCGGCGCTTGAGGCGGTATGGATACGAGTCGTCGTCCGGCTTGTCCGAGAGTCCGCACCCGACATGGTCGGGCACGACGACCCGGTGGCTGTCGCGCAGCGCGAGCACCAGATGCCGGTAGTAATACGACCAGGTGGGGTTGCCGTGCACCATCAGCACCGGGGGGCCTGCACCCTCGTCCAAGTAGTGCATGCGGGCGCCGTCGAGATCCAGGAAACGGCCTTCGAAAGGATAGTCCTCAAACCGCGGCTTCACGCCTACCACTCCACTCCGAGCATCATGCAATTCAGGCCACTCCCGATGCCCAGGAAGGCCACGCGGTCTCCCGGCCCCAGGGCATCCCTTTCCTCCCCCAGGGCCGCGGTCAGCGGGAGCGACACGGTGCCGATGTTGCCCAGGTAAGGGAAGGTCGAGAAGTCCTTCAGCGGGTCGATGCCGATCGACCCCAGAATCGTGTCTCTGTGCGCTGTGCCCACTTGGTGGCAGATCACGCGGTCCACGTGGTCGGCTTCCCAGCTCATCTGACCCAGGAAGTCCTGCCACGTCTCGTTGGCCAGGGTGACGCCGTGCTGAAGAACCGAAGCGGCATCCGTGTACATCCGCTGAGGCAGCGGCTCTGTGCGGTGCAGAGTGGGCGCGCCGTCGAGACCCCAGCGACAAAGATCATTGTGCTCGGGGGCGGCGCGCTGAGCGCCTCCGAGCACGCGGTGGGAGCCGTTGTTGCCGAATGAGCCGTCTGTGATGAGCACCGCGACGGCTCCGGATCCTCCGGTGAGCGTGGCCAGTCCCTCGGTGTAGGTACCCATCGTGGCCTCGCGCAGCATGCGCTCGATGGTGACCTCGACGATCTCCCTCGCGGTTTCCGCGGAGACGACGATGCCGGCTCGAATCTGACCCAGCTCGATGCGATTGGCGATGTCCAGAATACCGTTGAGAATGCCGAGGCATGCGTTGCTGATGTCGTAGACGGACGCGGATCCCCACACGCCCAACTCCACGGCCACAGCGCACGCGGTAGCGGGCTCGAAGTTCTCGCGGCAGACACCGGCATAGATCACCGTCTCCAAGGCCTCGGCGGGGACTCCGGATTTGGCTAGGGCCTTCCTAGCCGCCCTAGCCGCGCTGTGTGACAGCGAGTGCTTCGGCTCCCACCAACGACGCTCCTTGATGCCCGTGAGCGCCTCCAGGGAGCCCTCCGGAACGTGCAGCTGCTTGTAGAGGGGCTCCAGGCGCTCCTCGAGCTCGTCGGACGTGACCACGACGGGCGCCAACTCGTAGCCGATGGCCTCCAGATGAACCTTTTTGTACCTCATTCGGCGTCCCTCACGCTCTCGACGCTGAAGTCGCCCAGGTGGTAGATGGTGCGGCCGTCCACGGTGAGGTACCCGGATGCTATCACGCGGCGAGCTTGCTCGTCCACCTCGGTGATGACGGCCTCCACCTCGACCTTCCCGTCGGTGGGCAATACCTGCCCGCGGTAAGTCCAATTGTGCTCACGCTCCAGACCATTCGTCCTCCAGACCGCGTCGGCATCGAGTCGCCAGCGGTCCGCGGCGTATGCCTTGAGCAACTGCAGGAAGGACTCGCACCCCAAGGAGCCCGGCCATACCGGGTCGTCCATGAAGTGGGCCTTGAAGAACCATGCTTCAGAATCCACCGGGATGCTTCCCCGGACAAAGCCGAGACCGTGGGGCCCGCCCTCCCGAAGCAGCACCTCGATCTTTGCGAGCATACGGAAGCCGTCTTCGGGATGGGGTGCCTCGGTAGGGTAGTCGAAGCTGACGGCCCGCGTCATCTCGGCCTCGGTAGGCTCATACTTCTGCGTCTCTTGGATGCCGATCTGGTCGGCCAGGGACTCCGCACTGAAGAAGCCAAAGTAGGTGTCGCCCTCGAAGACGACACCTTGCTCGTCAGTCATGCGGATGTCGAAGCGCTCGATGATCATGCCGCCCGAGTGCGACACGTCCGTCAGTCGCACCTCGGTGGTGAGTGTACCGGAGTCCGCGCGAACTGCCCGCTTCTGGACGGTGCGTCCTCCCAGATTCCGGAAGCGGAGGTCCGTCTCACTAGTCAGGGCCGAGCCACAGTACGCGGCGAGCCACCCGCACGGCTGCAGCGCGACCTCCAGCAGTACAGCGAAGGGCATCTCCGTCTGGCGGTTGGCCTCGAAGTACCAACCGTCGGCGGGCACGCCGTACTCCGCCGTGACTGCGGCGCCGGGCTCCAGGTCCCACGCCTCACCCATGGTGTTCACGACACGGTCCATGAAGGCGTAGGGCGGGCCCGGCAGGCGGGCGATCGCACGCTCGTCGTCGAAGGGCAGATAGCGGTCACCAAACGCTTCCGAAGGCTTTCCAATCGCGAAGGCCAGAATGGATTCCTGGTCGTAGAGCACGCGTTTTTCACGTGGGCGCCAGAGCGCTTCGACGTCTTCGCGCGCGAGGCCCGTGAGGCGCATGGACATGTCGGAGATCTCGACGACAGGCTTCCCGTCCGCGTACATGAGTGCGTCGACGATGGCAAAGGGCTCCGGTCCGTAGCCGAACTCCTTGATCTCGATCTCATACGTCACGCGCTTGGTGCTCTGGATGACCTGACCCCGGCACTTGAGCCGGCTCTTCACGCCGGGCACCGGCTCGTAGCGGATCTCGCCCGCTTTTCCCACCCACCCCATTCGCAGCAAGTAGATGCGAAGCGTGTGCAGACAACACTCATACATGAGCGTTCCCGGCATGACCATGTCGTCACTGAAGTGGCAGGTCAGGAACCAATCGTCAGGGTTGATGTCGGCTTCAGCGCGGATCATCCCTATGCCGAAGCGGCCGCCCCCTGGGTCCACGTCCGTCACTCGGTGCACAAGCTCCATGAGTCCGCTGGGCAACGTCTCAGGTGTAGCGATCGATAGGTCCGCGAAGATCGGACCGAAGCACGCCGTGAGGTCCCCCCTTCGCAGCGCCGCGATCTGCTCGTCGTCGTAGGAGTCACCGGCGCGCATCGGCGCGAGGCCCGTCCAGCCCTCCGGCAGGACACCTGGCCGAGGCTGTAGGTCGATCTTGGTTCTCACGATGCCTTGTCCTGCCTCGAGCTCCTCGACCGTGAAGAAGCCCGCGCAGCCCTCGCGCATCGACAGCAGCGGGCGACCGTCTACGGTCGCCTCGAAAGCGAAGTAGAACAGCCACGTTTCGCCCTGTTGGAAAAAGCGTTCGATGCTGATGTCGTACCGGATGGCCTTGCCCGGTTCTGGCAGATGGTCGTGGAACGTGACCACCGCATCGAGCAGTCTGTAAACAGCCAGCCCCTCGGTGTGGGCGTCGATGCCCAACCAACCCGCGAGAAAGAGGTCGGCCTGTCCCGACTCGACTGCGATGCAGGTGGGGATGGCACCACAGCTCAAGTACCAGGGGCGCGCTCCCACGTCGTGCTCCGTGACGACCCGTCCGCCGGTCATAGAGTGCGGCTCACCCTCGATGCTGAGGATGCGATCCACCAGCATGAGAGGCTCAGCTGGGAGCCGGACTCGAGTGGTGTTTTGGTCGACGTAGGCGTAAGACGCTCCCAGTACGTTGGCGATGGACCCGACTGCGAATTCGAGGCAGGCTTCGCGATCGAGCGCAGTGGGTGGTGAGGAAGGCATCAGCCTCGGTGGCGCTGCAGCCGCCGGTCCGAGCCCCGGTGGGCCCTCATCAGGCGCAGACAATAGTTGCTCGGCCAACCGGAACTGAAGCGCGGCCGTCTCCTGTAGCGCGCGGTCGAGCTCGTGAGCGTTCCGCAGGTAGGTGGCATGCGCTCGAGCCCGAGCGTCGCTCGAGGCGCTCAACCCCGCCAACAGGGTGGGGTCGCCCCCCAAAGGCGGCGCGCCGGCTGCGGCCGCGACGGGCGCGGGCACCGGACTGGACGGCGCCGCAACGAGTGACGCGGAGGCGGGCAACGGAGACGGCTGTGCTGGCGGCACGGCCGGCTCCATCTGCGGGCCGCGCCAGCGGATGTGGAAAGGGTCACCTCCTATGGGAATTCGGAGTGCAGACGAACCTTCGCGCAGGACGCTCCGATGGCCGAGGGCTCTGGTCTCCACGCCGTAGAGCGGCTGCAGGTCCACCGGGACTCGCTCCGCGATGAGCCGACCGAGCAGGCGCAGCAGCGAAGACACGTCACCCTTGTGCGCGCTCAAGGCGGACTGAGCGACGTGCGGCCGGCCCTCGAGGATGCGAGCGATCATGCGTGTGCACGAGGAGCCCGGGCCCATCTCCAGGAAGAGGCGGACGCCCTGCTCGTATGCTCGCTCGATGAGCTTCGGGAAGTCGAAGCCGCGCACCGCTTGCTCGAGAATGCTGTCGGCCGCGCTCTCGCGGGTCACCTCGTAGACGTCTCCGGCTGCGGCGCTGAAAAAGCGCACTCCAGCGGGAGGCGTCGTCGGGAAGAGGTGGAAGTCGTGGTACTCTTTGGCCACGGGTTCGGCCACGGCGCAGTGCACCGTGGGTACGCCTTCGAGCGCGTGGAAGTTGCATTGCAGGGCGTCCACCACCGCGGCGACGCGTTTGCGGTCGCCTCCGATGACGCATTCGGCCGGTGTGTTGATGATAAGCAGGTAGACGCGCTCCTCGGCGTCCAGTACGCCACGCACCGCCGCGGCTGCTCGATCGACCACGCCGGTGACCCAGTCCACTTCCTCGAACTCAGTCACACCCCAACTCTTGCGGATGCTGTCGCAGTTGCCCGCCAAATCGTCGGTGAAGAGCGAGCTCTCCATGAGTCGAGCGAGCATCATTTCTCGGTCTCGCCAGGCGCGTAGCGAGAACAGCCCTGCGGGTTCTCCCAGGCTGTAGCCCAAGACGCTGCCTGGCTCGACGCCGAAGGAGCGCACGAGGTCGGACACCACCGTGCTCAGCGCGACCTGCGCGATGATGAAGGCGCGCTCGTCATCGCCAAGGTCCTTGCTGGACGACGCGTTCCAGAAGCGATCAGGCAAGAGTTGCTGCGGAAGGTACAGAGTCTCGGCGTCTTGCCTGCGAGCGATCTCCGGCCACTCTGCGGCCAGCTCGCGACCCATGCCGGTATAGTGGTTGCCCGACCCTGGGAAGACGAAGGCGAGCTTCCCGCGACCGCCCAGCGGGTGGGAATTCCACAAGATGCGGTTCGACTCCGGCAGGGCACTGTCGTCGGCCTCGCCACGCAGCATGGCGCCCGCCGCGTCTGCCAAGAGCAGCAGCTCCTCGCGGGAGCGCGCAACGAGCGACAGGCCGAGCTTGGCCTCCGGACTTTGCCCCACTTTCCGGAACCAATCGCGTGCGAGCAACTCGATGGCTTCGGTCTCGTGGCGCGCGTGGGACGCGAGGGCGGCGAGCCTCGCTCCTAGCAGCGAGACGTCGTCGCCTTCTACGGCGAAGAGTGCCTCACTGCGCGCCCCCAGCGGCTGGCGCCGCTCGGGGAGCGTGGCTCCGCCTTTGCTCGCCTCGTGCTCCTCGAGCACGAGGTGGCAACAGCCTCCGTCCACACCGAGTGTGCTCACACCCGCGCGGCGGGGGCCGTCGGCCCGGTTTCTCAGCCAGTACTGGGGCTCCTTCGCGAGCAGGAAGTCCCTGGGCGACAGGTCCGCGCGCACCGACCGCAACCCTCGTACGGGCGGCAACACCTCCTGGTAGAGGCAGAGCGCTGTCTTGACTGTCGACGCGAGCGCCGAAGCAGCGCCGGCGTGTCCTACGTCGGCCTTCACGCTGCCCAGGTGCCGCACCGGCGCCAAATGGCGTGGTGAGAAGAACGAGCACAGCGCCTCGGTCTCGATGCGGTCCTCGATATGGTTGCCGCTCCCGTGGGTCTCGACGTAGCCGACTAGGGCGGGGTTGAGATCCGCTTCTTGATAGGCGCGTTCGAGGGCTCGCGAATAGGTGTCGGGCGTGGGCATGGGCCGCTGGGCCGAGCCTCCCGAGTTGGTGCCGAATCCGCGGATCACAGCGTAAACACGGTCCCCGTCGCGCTCGGCATCCTCCAAGCGTTTGAGTACCACTGCCGCGGCTCCCTCGCCTACTACCGTACCATCCGCGTCCGCGTCGAAGGGGCGCGCGCGACCGCTTGCCGAGTAGTGGTGGAGCGCATGCGTGGCCAGCACCGCGCGCACATCTCCCGCGAGATCCACTGCTCCTACCAGACAGCTATCCAACTCGCGCTCTTGCAGCGCGCGCACCGCGACCTCCAGCGCGTGCATGCCTGAAGTCTCCTCGCTGGAGATCGTGTAGCTCGGACCGCCAACGCGAAACTCCCGCGCGATGCGACTCGCGACGATGCCGCCCAACGCGCCCATAGTGCGGTTGGCAGTCAGGGGCGGCACAGTGTTGTCGCGCACGTCCTCGTCCGCCGCCCAACGGAAATGGAAGTTGGTGGTATTGAGGTCTAGCGCGATGCCGATGAAGACGCCGGAGCGTAGCCGCTCCCCGCCCTCGAAGTCCGCGTCATCGATGGCGTTCGCCATGACATTGAGCATGAGGAGCTGCTGAGGAAGCATCTCCTCCAACTCCCTCGGCGGAATGCGGAACCGACCCTGAGGAATGTCCAAGCGATCGATGTAGTGGCCACGAAAATCGTTGGCGTGTAGCCCTAGGCCCTCGAACCAGTCGCACTCTGTGGCACCCCACCAGCGCGTTGGCGTGGTGGGCTGTATCTCTATCTCTGGTTCGCCGCCGAGCACACGCTCCTGAAAGGCCCGCAGGCCGACCCAAGGGCCGAAGTGAGCGTCCATGCCCACGATGGCGATGGCGATGGGGTCGGTGCGCGGTGCTTGCGCGGATACCGACGCCTGCGCGCCCGGCTGCCATTCCTCCAGAAGCACATGGGCGTTGATCCCGCCGAAGCCGAACGCGCTGATGGCGGCACGTCGAGGCACCTCCTCGGAGCGCCGCAGCCAGGGCTGGCCTTCTGAGAGGACCCGGAAGGGACCCGAATTCAGGTCCTCGTCCATCGGTGTCTCGAAGTTGGCGGTTGGCGGTAGCGTCTCGGACTCCAAGGCGAGCAGGACCTTTGCTAGTCCAGCGGCAGCGGCGGCTGTGAGCAGGTGGCCCACGTTGGACTTCACTGACCCGATGACACAGGGCCGCCCCTGGGGAGGAACCTCGGCCCAGAGTGCTTGCAGGCTCCGGAGTTCTGCTTTGTCCCCGGCGGGTGTGCCCGTGCCGTGGCATTCGATCAGGTCCACATCCTGCGGCGTCCAGCCGGCCTGCTCGTAAGCGGCCCGCATCGCGCGCAGCTGTCCCTCGAAGTCCGGCGACATGAGGCTGCCGTCCACGTCGTTGCTCAGGCCGATGCCACGGATGACGGCGTGGATCCGGTCTCCGTCGCGCTCGGCGTCTTCGCGTCGCTTGAGCAGGAAGAGCCCTGCGCCCTCCCCGACCACCAGGCCGTCCGCCCGGTGATCGAAAGGCGAACACCGGCCGCTGGGTGACAGCGCCCGCAACTGGCTGAAGCCCATCTGCGTGTAAAGCGATGACGGCCGCGACACCCCTCCCGTGAGCATGGCGTCAGCGCGTCCCGATGCGAGCTCGTCGCACGCGAGCTTCAATGCGTAGAGCGATGACGCGCATGCCGCGTCCAGTGTGTAGCTGCCACCGCGCAGGCCCAGCGCGTGGGCCACCAGGCCCGCGGGAAGTCCCGCCACATATCGATTGAGGGGCTCGGTGGCGGCGGGCTCAGGGCCGACTTGCCCGAGGCGTTCCGCGAAGCTCCGGCCCAGCGTCTCCAGGGCCAGCGCGGAGGACGCATCGGTGGGCAGAACGATGTTGCCGAAGATGACGCCGGTGCGATCCCGGTCGAGGGTCTCGGGCAGGCCGTCCGCGAGGGCCATCTGAGCCGCGCGCAAGGCCACGCGGAACATGGGGTCCAGCCGATCCAGGAGATCTGCGTCGATACTCAGCTCGTCGACATTGAGATCGATGTCGCGCAAGAGGCCGGCGCGCCGCGCGTAGACCCGATCCGCGGCCGCGATCTCGGGTGAATACGCATCGTCTGGATCGAGGGACCAACGGCGAGCCGGGACTTCTACGGTGGCGTCCTTACCGCTCGCGATGTTGGTCCAGAAGTCCTGCGGGTTCTCGGCGCCGGGAAAGACTCCCCCGAAGCCAACGACAGCTATGTCGAGGCGATTCAGGAGCTGACCTCGAGGGGCAGTCGATTGCTGCGGAACGTGCTCGTCAGCCCCTCATCGATGGTGTTCTCGCACCCGTCGAAGCGCGCGACCAGCCGGCCGTCGCCATCGAGGAACTCCAGGTCGGCGAGCACCCGGGTCTCGTCACTCTTCGTGATGCGAGCCACCACGTGGGCACCGTCTTTCGGGAATGCTCCGTATTGGCGGTAACTGGCCGCCGCACATGGCAGCGACGGACCGGCGCTGTGGACCCCCGACCAGAAAGTGAGAAGTTGGATACCCACGTCGAGCACCAGCGGATCCGTCAGCCAGCGCCGACGAAACGGACGCTCCATCCACTCGCTCGGCGGCGGGGCCGTCGACGCGTCGGCGACGACGCCCTCCGGGGAGCAGGTCTGCACACGTTCGATTCCCTGAAGAGCAGAGCCGTGGAATAGGTGATCGCGGTACGTCTCGGCTGCGGTCTTCTCATAAGCGGGTCCCTGCGGAGCACTCAGTTGGGGCTCGCCCTCCGGCAGGGCCTCGGCCAGGAGGATCTCCGCCCTAGCGTGCAGGAACTCCCTATCGTCGCCCTGAGTGGCGCGCAGCTCCATCTCAACGCGGTAGTAGCCTTCCTCGTCCTTACGCGCACTACCTGCGTGGATCCTCAGGCCCAGGCTGGCGTCCGCGTCCAAGACCAAACCCTTGAGCAACTTGAGGTTGTCCAAGCCGTGGAACTTCAGGCCGGGATTGCCATGCAGCGCGCCGTGCGCGAGCCATTCGGGCAGCATCGCCATGGGCACGACGGCCTTGCCGTCTAGGACGTGCGAGCGCAGGAACGAACAACTCGCTACGTCGATGTCCTCTTCAGCCACCAGCGGCAGGGAGGACGAAGCGCCAGGACCCATTGGTCCCGTTTGTGCGATGGGCTCAGGGCTCACAGCGTCGGCCGGGGTGGGGCCCAGAACAACACGCTCGACGTCGGACTCGTCGGTAGCCAACTCGCGTAGTAGGTGGTCCGCACCCTGGGCCAGCGGAATGAGTGGCACTCCTTCGCTGGCGAAGACCGCCCTGAGCGATTCGTCCACCATACCGCCTTCCCAAGGTCCCCAATTGAGGCTCAGGACCCTGCAATCGGGAAGACGCCGGGCCTCTTGCTGGGCGACTTTGTTGAGCACCTCGTTTGCGATCGCGTAGTCCACCTGACCCACGCGACCATACCGCGCGGTCGTCGAGCTAAACAACACGAGGGCGCGCAAGGTGTCACGGTCCACTGCCTCGAGCAGGTTTCGCAGACCGGTCACTTTTGGCTCATAGACCTTCTGGAAACTCTCGGCCGTCTTGTCGAGGATGTGCTGGTCGGCGAGTACGCCAGCCCCGTGCACTAGGACCCGAACGGGGCCGTGGAGCTCACGAATCGAGGAGAGAGCGTCGCTTACGGCCGATGCGTCAGTCACGTCGACCTGCATGTAGCGTACAGTCGCGCCCGCATCGTTCATCCGCTCGAGGTTAGTGCGGATCTCCCTATCGGCACGGATTCGCTTGTACATGTCGCCAGCCTCGCGCGGCGATGTCGCGTCGCCGCGCGCGAGCACGGCCTGCTTGATTTCCGCCTCGGTCCCGAGCTTCGCTAGCCACTCGGGCTCGCCTTCCGGCTCCGGGCTGCGACCGAGTAGCGCGAGCGTCGGCTGGCATGATTTCGCAAGTGCCACAGCGACCTCCGCGGTGACGCCTCTCGCGCCGCCACTGAGCACTACGACATCGCCCTTGTCCAGGGGCAGGGATCCGTTGGCGGACGGGAGTGACCCGCCTACCAGCTCGAGCACGCTACGGCCGGCAGCGCCCAAACCCACTTCCACGGGGCCGGCGCGAAACAGCTCGGCAACAATGGCGCACGCTGCGTCGGAATTTTGCAGATCTGGTGCCAAGTCGAGTGCGCGGCAACGCACCTCAGGCCACTCACCAGCGGCTGACTTTGTAAGGCCGGCAAAGCCCCCGGAGAGCGGGTCGGCAATCTCGTTGCCCGTGGTGCCGAATGCCCCATCGAGGCGGGAGGCGCTCACTAGGAACGCTCCGCCCTTGAGGCCAGCGGTACGCAGGCCGTTGCCGGCCGCCTGGATCACCTGGAGCGCACCCAGCAGATCCTCGTACGACGCTCCGTCGCGCGGGGGAAGGATGACGACACCCACGACAGCCTCATTGCTCGAGCCGTTCAGCGACTTCGCCGACACGGCGCGTGGCTGGTAACCCTCGCCCTCGAGAAGCTTTAGGATCTCCGACGCCAACTCCGCGTCTCCATCGGTAATCCAGATCGCGGCTCCGGCAGCCGGCCGAGCAACCTCCTCTTCGGGGGCACCGTTGAAGTCCCGCGACCGCAGCACGTACCGCTGCAGCGGTCTCAGGGCTACTTCCTCCACCTCGGCCTCCGGGTCCGCGGCGACTGTCTGCGTCTCCGCCGCCAATGCCACGGTCTTCACGGCGGGCGACGAGACCGTGACCTGTGCCTCGACCACCCCTGGCGTGGGCTCGATCGAGGTCACCGGTGTGGCGCTCTCTCCGGGGATCAGGTCGAGCAGCGACTGGAGTGTGCGCAGCGTGCCCAGCTGATCGGGGCCGACCTTGGGCGCGTTGGGCAGCTCGTCCTGCAGCGCGGACAGGATCTCGACACGCTTGATGGAATCGATGCCCAGATCCGAGTCGAGTTCCATTTTTACCTCGAGAGCTTCCGCAGGGTATCCTGTCTTGTCGGACACGATGTCCAAGAGGATCTTCGCCACGTCTAGATCATGCGCCGCCGCCGGAGCCACCGCGGCTGTGACCGGTTCTGGCGCCTCGGCTGGCACGACGGCGGCGGCCGGCGATTCGGCCGGGGCCGGTACCATGCGCTCGAGGCTGGGAGCGGCGTAGACCGACGGGGCGGCGGGCGCAGGCAGAGACATCAATGGCTGTGCACTCGAGACAGCGGGGGCCACAGGAGGTGCCGGTGCCACGGGCACGCCCATCGACATGTCCAGGAAGCGCTGCTGTTGCTGGAGCAACGTGTGGTAGTGCTGCTGAGAGGCATTCTGCCCCTCGAGGAACTGCTGATGCAACTGCGCTGTCTGTTGCTGGACGTGCTGAAGCGCCGCCATGTTCTCCTGCGTGATCCGCAGGGCTTCAGCCACCGAGCCTGCTACGGGAGCCGCCACGCGAGCGACCGGTACGGGCAGCGGAGCAGGGGTATGGGTACCCGGCAAAGCCGGGGTGCCCTCCCCGTTCGGCGCTCTGTCCTCGGTGTGCGCGCCGTCGGCCCGTGCGGGCTGTGCTGCCTTGTCATTGTTGCGTGGCATCGGTTCTCTCTTGCGTGTCCGGATATTGGCTCCCCCTACCTGATAGGTGAGCGCCGCGCGGCCGGCTATCGCCGGAGCAGCGGGCGGGTCGAAGGAAGCGTCCCAAGGCTGCAGGTCTATGGTGTGGCCGAGTGAGCCGATCTGGGCCAACACTCGAGCTAAATCTCGGATGCCCGAGCGCGATCCGTGGCTCGTGTCGAGGGCGAAGGCGTGGTGAGGCTCGCCGTCAAGGACGGAGTCGACGAGCCCGCTGAGGCGCGCGTGCGGTCCCGTCTCCACGAAAGTCCGTACGCCGTCCTTGTACATGCGGCTGACGAGCTCATCGAAGAGTACAGGGCGCGCGAGCTGGCCGGCCAGAAGCGCTTTGGCCTCCTCGGCTTCGGCCGGGTACGACTTGCCGGTGCTGTTCGCGTAGACGGGCACCGTGCCTTCGGCTAGCTCGATTCCGTCCAATGCGCTGGCGAGCAGTGCTTCGGCTTCAGAGACCAGCGGGGAGTGGAAGGCAGCAGAGACGGGCAGGCGACGCGCGTCGATCTGACGAACACGAAGTGCCCGTGATGCGCGCTCGATCTCGTCGGTGGCACCAGAAAGAACGACCTGTGCCGGCGCGTTGCGGTTCGCCACCACTAGGTCGAGAGACTCCGCGGCGATGACCTTCTCCACCTCCGCGAGGCCTGCCCGCACCGCGAGCATGGCCCCCCGGCCACCGTCCAGTTCGCCCATCACGCGACCGCGGAGTCGAGCGAGAGCGTGGAAGTCCTGCCTCGTCAGCCGGCCGGCGGCGCACAGAGCGCTGAGTTCGCCGAAGCTGTGGCCGGCCGTCGCCACAGGCGTGACCCCGAACAAACGAAGAACCGCGTCGGCGCCGAGGCTGACGGCTCCGATTCCCGGCTGAGCGTTTGATGTGTCCCGCAGCGCGTCTTCTTGTAGCTGCCGCGCGTCGTGATTGAAGGCGGGATGCGGATAGACTACGTCACTCAGACGGTTCTCGGAGTCTCCGGCGTCGGCCAGCTCGAGGGACGCGCGCATGCTCGGGAATTGACACGCGAGGTCGCGGAGCATGCCTACGTATTGAGAGCCTTGCCCGGGAAAGAGAAACGACAGATCGCCCGCCGCTGGGCCACGACCATAGTAGACGCCGTCCGGCGTGGACCACGTCGTCTCTTTGTGGGCGTCGAGCAGGCTGGTGACTCGCGTTGCCAGAGCGGGAGCATCGGTATGGCCCTTCTCGACGACGAGCAGTAGTCGTTCGGCATCATCTGCACGGAAGGCCTTACGGGAGATCTGGCCCAACTCACGAACGGCGTCCCAGTGCGAAGCCTCACCCACACGTGTCAACCATTCCTTGAGGTTGTGTTGCGTAGGTGCACTGAAGGCAAGGAGTTGCACATCTCCGTCCCAATCAGTCTCCTCGTTCGCGCTGCCCTCGCTGATGTGCTCCTGCAGTACGCAGTGAAAGTTGCTGCCACCGAAGCCGAAGGAACTGACCGCTGCTCGCCGAGGATGGCCGTTGGGCTCGAGCCAAGGGCGTTTGTCCGTGTTCACGTAGAAGGGCGAGGCGCCCGGCGCGACCTGCGCCAACGGCTTTTCGACCTTCAGCGTGGGCGGCAGCACTTTGTGGTGAAGCGCCATCGCTGCCTTAATTAGGGATGCGGTGCCCGCTGCGGCCTTGGTGTGCCCAATCTGAGACTTCACCGAACCGAGCGCACACCACGTGCCCTCCGCCCCGCTCTCACGGTAGACCGCGGTGAGGGCTTCGGACTCGGCGGCGTCTCCTACGACCGTACCGGTACCGTGGGCCTCGACGAGTTGTACGGTATCGGGTGTGGTGCCGGCACGCTGGTAGGCCCGGCGCAGCGCCTTGGCTTGACCCGACGAACTCGGCGCATAGATGGCGTTGCCCTTGCCGTCGCTCGATGTGCCCAGACCACGGATCTCGGAGTAGATGCGGTCGCCGTCGTGGACTGCGTCGTCCAAGCGCTTCAGGACGAGGATGCCCACTCCTTCACCGAGGATGGTGCCGTCGCCTTCGTGGTCGAAGGGACGTGCATTGCCGGTAGCGCTCAACGCGGGCGTCTTCGAGAAGCACATGTACATGAAGATGTCGTTGAGCGTGTCGACACCGCCGGTGATGGCCATGTCGCAGCGGCCGTTAGCGAGCTCCATGGCGGCTAGGTGGAGTGCACTCAGCGAACTGGCGCAAGCCGCGTCCACGACGCAGTTGGTACCACCCAGGTCCAGCCTGTTCGCGATCCTGCCCGCGACGACATTGCCGAGAAGGCCTGGGAACGACGCCTCTTGCCACTCGACGTAGGAGTCCGAGATGCGGCGCACCACGTCCTCCGCCACTTCACCGTCGACGCCAGATTCAGCCAATGCCCTACGCCAAAACGGGTGTCCGAGGCGCGCACCCAGGGAAATCGTTAGTTCCAGGGTCCCCGTGACACCCATCAGCACACTGACGCGATCCCGATCGAAGTCTCGATCAGGGCCGTAACCCGCGTCGATGAGTGCCTTGCGCGCCGTATAGAGCGCCAGCAGCTGCGCGGTATCGGTCGCCTCGAGGGCGTTCGGAGCGATGCCGAAGTCCAGCGGATTGAAATCGACGGGTGGCAGGAATCCGCCCCGCGCCGCGTAGGTCATGTCGGGCGCCTTGGGATCGGCGCTGAAATAGTCGTCCGGTGACCAGTGCGTATCGGGCACCTCCGTGATGGCATCTACGCCATTGCGGATGTTGTGCCAGTACGCTTCCAAGCCGTCTGCCTCGGGGAAAATACAGGAGATGCCGATGATGGCCAACGGGACGTCCCGCTCGCGTGCCTCAGGAGACTGTCGATTGTTCACGGCAGGTGCATCTCCAGCTGTGACAAAGTGCGCGGCAACACTTGCTGCTCTTCCGGGCTCAGAATCAAGCCCTGGCTGCGCAACGTCTGTATCCGACCCAGTACGGCGGCGCCGTAAAGGAGATTCAGGCTGACGGTGACCACGCTCCGGTTGCTCGCTTCCGCGAGGAAGCTATCCTGAACCCAGGCATTGAAAGCACCCATGGCGGGACCGCACCAAATCTGGTAGTCGAGGGTTCTCGACGGCTCGCCCGTGTTGGCCCAAATAGAAGTTTGGCCGAGGTACCAGCGGAACGCCAGCGCCATGCGGTGCTTGGGGTCGATCTGGGCACGCTCCCATTGCGTGGGGTCGCGCTCGAGGAAGTACGTGCGCACGTCCTCGAGAACCTCTTCGAAGCTCTTCCTGAAGACGGTTTCTTCGAGCTTTTTGCGCTCATCCTCCGGGATTTCGTCGATCGAGTCGTAGGCCCTGTAGAGCTCGTAGAGGCGACCGCCCCGCATGGCAAACATGGTGCCGCGCTTGAGCACCTGCACCTTGACGCCCATCTCGAACATGTCGGCGGCCGGCGCCATTGCGATGTCTGCTTGCTCGGAGGCGGCCAGCATCTCCCGGACCGCTGGTGACGTTCCTGCTTCTACGCAGGATTGGTTCACGGAGCCCAACAGGACGTAGGTAGCGCCCATGGCGAATGCCGCTGCCGCGGCATGCGGGGTCGCGATGCCGCCAGCAGCTCCCACGCGCAAGGCCTCGGGGTAGGCGTATTCGCGCTGAATGCGGTCGCGCAAAGCGATCATGGTCGGCAGCAGGCCCAACGCGGGCCGATTGTCGGTATGCCCACCGCTATCGGCTTCGGCCGTGAGGTCCTGGGCGACGGGAATCTCTCGCGCGAGGCGCGCCTGGGTTTCCGTGATGTCCCCGCGGGCAACGAGCTCCTGCAGGAACGCCTCGGGTGGCGGCGAGAAAAATCGGGTTGCCACCTCCACCCGTGAGGCCTTGGCGATGACCCGGTTCGGGGTCACTACTCTGCCGTCGGTATCGCGGTGGATGCCGCTCACCCGGTAGCGAATGAGTGGAAGGGTGAGGCGCATGTATGCCGAAGCCTCCACCAAGCGAACGCCGTGCCGCAAGTAGAGGTCGACCACGCCGTGTTCGACGTCGGGCTCGTTGGGACTGTGAATGAGGTTGAAGCCGAAGGGCGCTCCACCCAGGGACGACGTCAGGCGGTCGATGGCCGCTTCTACAGTCCTGAGCGGGAGGCCCGCGGCGCCGAAGATGCCCAGCATGCCCGCGTGGCTCATGGCTTCGACCACTTCTGCGGATCCGATGCCGTTGGCCATCGCGCCGGCCACGCAGGCGAGTTTCAGCCCATGCGCTTTACGAAACTCTGGGTCCCCGAGGTTGTCCAGGCGCAGAGGTGCGGCGTGGCCCACGATGGCGCGGTCGCCCTCGTAGAGTCGCACATCGGTCCCGAAACGTGTCTCCCCTCGCACGGCCACCGCTCTCCGAAGTCCCGGCTGAGCTACTTCATCGCCGCCCAGCACGTACACCGGCCGTCGAATGTCTGCGATGCTCTCGCGCAGAGCGTCCGCGCCGGGCAGCACGTCGGATACGTGCCCCGACCAAGCACCCAGCACGGCGGCAGTCGGCTCGACGGGTCCGGTCGCCTGGCTGGGTCCACCAGTCCGGTGCGGAGATGTTCGTGTCAGAGGGCCCATTCGGTGTCCAGTCGGCTCTTTGAGCCTGGTGGCTTACGGGAGCCTAATTTGTCAGTGTTGACGCGCGGATGCGACCCCTGCAACCGCTTCCTCCACAGTCGGATAGGTCGCGCAACCGTCCTGGCGCTCCCGCGTCACGAATACCTGCAGAAATATGTGCTGCGATGCGCCCTTCGCTGGCGCTGATGCCTTTGCGGCCGTAGGACTCTCCCGGTGACCAACTCGCCCCCCCACTCCACCTTGCTGTCGGACCTGCCGGTGCACGTCACAATCCCCGTGGCTTGGGGGGACCTCGACGCGCTCCAGCACGTCAACAACACCGTTTATTTCCGCTGGTTCGAGACCGGGCGCGTGGCATTGTTCAGGCGAGTTGGCTGGCTCGGAGAGAGGCGCGCGGATGGCGTTGGGCCGATTTTGGCGCGAGCGAGCTGCGTATTTCGCCTGCCGGTCGGGTTCCCCGACACCATGGAGGTGGGTGTGGGCGTCACCGAACTGGCTGAGGATCGCTTCACCGTCGTGTACCGCATCGTGAGTGACGAGTTGGGTGCGGTGGTGGCAAAAGGCGAGGGACGCATCGTGTGCTTCGACTACAACGCGGGAAAGACGACGCGGTTGCCTGACGCGGTACGAGAGGCGCTCGAGGCTCTCTGAACCGACGCGGCTCGGCATGCGACTCCTAATCGAGGAGCTCTGCCAGTCACCCCAGAGCCAGCCGCCGCCCCGCCATGATCGAAGTCCGAGACCTCACCTACACACCTCCCGGCGCCGCTGCACCAGCCGTGTCCCGTGTTTCCTTCACCGTGGCACCAGGCGAAATCTTTGGACTGCCTGGCCTCCGGCGCGGGGCGAGTAGGCGCGACCTTGCCTTCCCCTACTGCTCGCTCCCCCCCAGCAGCCTCGCGACCGCGCGTTGCACGCGCGGGATATCAGAGACGATCAGCGAGTTGGTACTCGCCGCGGCGCTGATACTGCCACGTGGGGAGAGCAGGGGGGCGATCGTTGCTTGCAGTTCGGCCGCCCGCGAGAAGGAGATTCGGTAGGTCCTCGTCACGATGGGTTGCACGGCCTCCAGCGCCTTCAGCGCCGCGAGGTTGCTGGCGCGAATGATCCCGTACTCGTCTTCGACGGCGACGAGGCCCTGCGCCGATAGAATCGCACGCAGCGCGGAATCCCACGGCTGGTCGTTGATCTCGGCGCTGACGATCCCCGCGACGTCCCGGCCCTGCACGATCGATTTGTCCGAGAAGGTCGAGAAGGCGAGCAGAACGTCGGCGATCGGTGATTCCACCCACCATACCGAGATCCGGGGCTGTTCGGGCCGGGCTTGCCGCTCGGACGGCACCGCCTGAGCGAGCGCAGGCGTCACCCACAGAGCGAGTGCGAGGCCTACGAGCCGTGCTCTCGAAGACATAGCCAAGCTCCCTCTTCAAAGTCGCTCGTGGCCCTACTGGGAAACCGCGGCCTCCTCTGCTGTTGGCACGGGTGCCGCAGGCTCCTCCCCGCGGAACTCGTCCCTCGGAGCTCCCGGCATAGGACGCCAGCCCGCTTGCTGAACGGCCGCCTGCGCGGCCGCGAAGCGGGCGATCGGGACGCGGAATGGGGAGCAACTCACGTAGTTGAGGCCCATCTCGTGGCAGAACTCGACCGACTTGGGGTCGCCACCGTGCTCGCCGCAGATCCCAATCATCAGGTCAGGTCGAACGCCACGCCCGAGCTCGACCGCCATGCGCATGATCTTGCCCACACCGGGAATGTCGAGGGTCGCGAACGGGTTCGCGGGCAGCACGTCGTGCTCCATATAGTGCACGAGAAAGCCGGACTCGGCATCGTCCCGTGAGATACCGAACACGGTCTGGGTGAGGTCGTTGGTTCCGAACGAGAAGAACTCGGCGGTCGAGGCGATTTCGTCCGCGGTAAGGGCGGCGCGCGGGATCTCAATCATGGTGCCGATCTTGTACGGGACCTCCTGTCCCTCGTCATCCATCACTTCACGAGCCTCGGTTTCGACCAGGCGACGCTGCTCGCGAAACTCGTTCACGTGCGAGATCAAGGGGATCATGACCTCTACCTCCACGTCAACGCCTTCCCGCATGCACCGCGTCGCCGCCTGAAAGAGAGCGCGCGTCTGCATGCGCGTAAGTTCCGGCAGCAGCATGCCGAGACGGACGCCCCTCGTGCCCAACATCGGATTCGTTTCCAGGAGCGTCTCTGTCCGCTCGAGGAAGCCCTGCTTCGCACGGATCTCATCGAGCGTGTCGTCGATCTCCTGGAGTGTGGCCAGGTGTTGGAGTCTGAGCTTGAGATCGGCCAACTCGCGCAGCAGTTCCTGGTGGTCGGGCAGGAATTCGTGCAGCGGCGGGTCCAGCAGACGAACCACGACCGGCAGGCCGTCCATCGCCCGGAAGAGCCCTGCGAAGTCGTCGCGCTGCAGGGGCAGTAGTTTGTCGAGGGCCTCGTCGCGCTCCAAGTGGTTGCGGGCCATGATCATTTCCCGCATGACCGGGAGCCGATCCTCCTCGAAGAACATGTGCTCCGTGCGGCACAGCCCGATGCCCTGTGCTCCTAGGGCACGGGCACGGCGGGCATCATCGGGATAGTCCGCATTCGCCCAAACTTCGAGCGTCCTGAACTCGTCCGCCCAGCCCAGTAGCTGGGTGAGCCAAGAGTCCTGTATGTCCGGAACG
>Ga0310345_10001812_pt1 | contig 22877 bp, 21 predicted proteins | sample HC15DNA20500_MG_FD_204667 | JGI IMG/M metagenome (GOLD analysis project Ga0310345, IMG submission 204667) | Marine microbial communities from station ALOHA, North Pacific Subtropical Gyre - HC15-DNA-20-500_MG | ecosystem: Environmental > Aquatic > Marine > Oceanic | place: Pacific Ocean: North... | reverse complement strand
AGACCTCGCCTTCGACGAGTTCGAGATCCTCGATCGCGTTCAACTCCGTCTGCATGCGGCTGCGATAGATTTCGCGGTCCGCCTGCAATCTCGGGCCTTGGACGGCGGGGCCCTTGCGCCGGTTCAATAGGCGGAACTGGATGCCCGAAGCATCCGCCACTCGCCCCATCAGACCGTCGAGAGCATCCACTTCTCGAACGAGATGCCCCTTGCCCAGACCGCCGATCGCGGGATTGCAAGACATTGCGCCGATCGTGGCAATCTTCATCGTCACCAGCGCCGTCTTCGCACCCATGCGGCTTGCGATGGCGGCAGCCTCGACGCCGGCATGACCGCCACCGACCACCACGATGTCGTAGGATTTCTGTTTCACGTGAAACAACTCCTATTTCCCGATACAGAAGCTGGAGAAGATCTCCCCGAGGATGTCCTCCACATCGACCCGACCGACGAGGCTGTCAAGCGCCCTGACGGCAAGCCGGAGTTCTTCCGCCGCCAAGTCGAGGCTCATGGTCCCTTCCGGCAGGATGTCTCGGCAACGATTGATGTGTTCGATGCCATCACGCAGAGCCAAGCGATGCCGTTCCCTGATCGCGACCCCGGCACCGAGTGTCCTTTCCGACAGGCGGCCGGCGATTTCATCGAGCAGTTCGGAGACACCGGCGCCGGTCTTACCGGAAATCCCTGATCGCGGATCCGCTTGTAGATCGGCGCGGCCGATCCGCAGGATGTCGTCCGGACCGGAAATCCCGTCATCATAATCTTCCGGCGTCACGAGATGCAGCCGCAGATCGGCGCTCGCTGCACGGCTTCGCGCCCGCGCGATCCCAATGGCCTCGACCTCATCGTCGGACTCGCGCAACCCCGCCGTATCGAGCAGCGTGACCGGCAGGCCACGAAGCTCCATCCGTACTTCGATCACGTCGCGCGTGGTGCCCGGCACATCCGAGATGATCGCCGCGTCGCGCCCGGCCAAGTAGTTGAGAAGAGTAGACTTTCCCATGTTCGGTGCGCCGATGATCGCCACCTCGAACCCTTCGCGGATTCGTTCGGCCGCACCGACACCCTCCATCTCCCGGCGCATCGCCGTCTCGCAGCGATCGAGCAACTCGATTACCTCGGGCGTGACATCGACAGGCACGTCTTCTTCCGCGAAATCGATCACGGCCTCGAGGAGCGCCATCGCGCGCAGCAGATCCCGCTTCCACAGATCCGCCTTCTCGCCGAGACCACCGGCCATGCTGCGCATCGCCTGTCGCCGCTGAGCCTCGGTTTCCGCATCGATGAGATCGGCCAGGCCTTCAACCTGCGACAGGTCGAGACGTCCATTCTCAAGCGCCTGCCGCGTGAACTCTCCGGCTTCCGCCAGACGTAGCCCCGGCATTTCGGACAGGCGCGCCAGAACGGCGTTGATCACCGCGCGGCTGCCATGAAGATGCAGTTCGACCACCTCGGCCCCGGTGAAGCTGCGCCCTTCGGCAAATGTCAGTACCAGCGCCTCGTCGAGCGCCTCCCCTTCCCCGTCACGCAGCGTTCTCAGGCCGCGCCCATGCTCCGGCAGCGCACCCGCCATCCGTTCGGCCGCGAGGCGCGCCGATGGGCCAGAAATGCGAACGACGGCGACCCCGGCGCGCCCGCGCGCCGTGGCCAAGGCATAGATCGTGTCCATGGAGAAGTCCTCGCGCGTGCCGCGTCAGGTGTTCATGGAGTCGAAGAAGTCCGAGTTGGTCTTGGTCTGCTTCAGCTTCGAGATCAGGAATTCGATCGCATCGGTGGTTCCCATCGGGTTCAGGATGCGGCGCAGCACATAGGTCTTCTGAAGATCGATCTTCTCGACCAGCAGATCCTCCTTCCGGGTGCCGGATTTGAGGATGTCCATCGCCGGGAAGACGCGCTTGTCAGCCACCTTGCGATCGAGCACGATCTCGGAGTTGCCGGTACCCTTGAACTCTTCGAAGATCACCTCGTCCATGCGGCTGCCGGTGTCGATCAGCGCGGTCGCGATGATGGTGAGCGAGCCGCCCTCTTCGATGTTGCGCGCCGCGCCGAAGAACCGCTTGGGCCGCTGCAGCGCGTTGGCGTCGACACCGCCGGTCAACACCTTGCCCGAGGACGGAACCGTGGTGTTGAAGGCACGGCCCAGACGGGTGATCGAATCCAGCAGGATGACCACGTCGCGCTTGTGCTCGACCAGGCGCTTGGCCTTCTCGATCACCATCTCGGACACGGCCACGTGCCGCGTCGCGGGCTCGTCGAAGGTCGAGGAGACGACCTCGCCCTTGACCGAGCGCTGCATGTCGGTGACCTCCTCGGGCCGCTCGTCGATGAGCAGCACGATGAGATAGCACTCGGGATGGTTCTTCTCGATCGAGTGGGCGATGTTCTGCAACAGCACCGTCTTGCCGGTGCGCGGCGGTGCCACGATGAGCGAACGCTGGCCTTTGCCGATCGGCGCCACCAGATCAATGATCCGGGCCGAGCGATCCTTGGTCGCGGCCTCTTCCTCGACTTCCATCTTCAGCCGCTCATCGGGATAGAGCGGGGTGAGGTTGTCGAAGGCCACCTTGTGGCGGGCGCGGTCGGGATCCTCGAAGTTGATCTTCTCGACGCTGACCAGAGCAAAGTAACGCTCGTTCTCGTTCGGCTCCTGGATCACGCCCTCGACCGTGTCGCCGGTGCGCAGGGAGAACTGGCGGATCATGTCGGGCGAGACGTAGATGTCATCGGGACCCGGCAGATAGTTGGCCTCGGGGCTGCGCAGGAAGCCAAAGCCGTCCTGCAGCACCTCGAGGACGCCGTCGCCGCCGATGACCCAGTCCTCCTCGGCGCGCTCCTTGAGGATGGCGAACATCATGTCGCCCTTGCGCATGGTCGAGGCGTTCTCGATCTCCAGCTCTTCGGCCAGCGAGAGAAGATCCTTCGGGCTCTGCGCCTTGAGATCGGCGAGGTTCAGGCGGTCCTGGGACATGGGAAACGGTCCTGTGGCAGCCCGCGGGCCGCTCTTGTCGGTCGTGAAAATGGAATCGCTTTGCCCGGACGGGCAAGCGGGAGCAGTCTTAGGCGTGGATAAGTCGTACGTCAACGCCGCGCAGCGGGATGCCTCAGAACGGGCGCACCACCACCGCCACCACGATCACCAGCAGGAGCAGCGTCGGCACCTCGTTGGCGATGCGGTATTGCCTGCCGCTTCGGCTGTTGGTGCCAGCGGCGAACTCCTTGCGCCGCTTCGACAGCCAGCCATGCATCCCGGTCATCGCAAGCACCGCGATCGCCTTGATCCAGGGCCAGGGCTCGGACCAGTCGATGACGCCGAAGGAGATCAGCAACAGCCCGAAGAGCCAGGTCGAAATCATCGCCGGCCCCATGATCAGCTTCAGGAGCTTCGTCTCCATGATCTGGAAGGTCTCGTCGAGCTGCGAGCCGCTCTCTGCCCGCTCCGCGTGGTACACGAAGAGCCGGGGCAGGTAGAACATGCCCGCCATCCACGCCACGAAGGACAGGATGTGTCCCGTCTTTATCCACGGATAGGCGTAGGCGGCGAAGTCGGTCATCTCGGTCCCTCTCTCAGACCAACTCCTTCTCAAATGAATAAGGATAAAAGAAAAGATGAAGAGGGTAGTAGGGCCGTGGATAAGCGGCCGTTGACGGCATATCCTCAGAGTCGTCCACAGGCTGGCCGTGCCGTCGAAGCCATCGGAACGACTCGGATACATCGTTCAACATGTTGAAAGTTAACGATTTAAATTTTCAGCTTGCCATATGTCACGCCCGAGTCGCGATCTTGACTCCGCCATTTGCCCACAACGATCCCCAATGCCGGGCTTATGCTCGTCCCCCGTGGATAAGTCGCTGAGTCGCGGAGACGACTCACCCCGCTTGTCCCGAGTCGCGGGAGGGGTCACAACCTTCCACCGAGTCGTGCTCATGATTCGATCCCGATTCCTCCCTAGAGTCGTCCACAGGCTGCCATGACCCAGACCCTCATCCTCGCCTCCGGATCCGAGATCCGTGCCAGCCTCCTCAAAGGGGCCGCGATCCCGTTCGAGATCGAGAAGCCGCGCATCGACGAGACGGCGTTGAAGGCCGCGCTGCTGGCCGAAGGCGCGCCGCCGCGCGATCTTGCCGACAAGCTGGCCGAGATGAAGGCGCTGAAGGTCTCGAACCGCAACCCCGGCGCGCTGGTTCTGGGCTGCGATCAGGTGCTGGCGCTCGGTGGCGAGATCTTTTCCAAGCCCGAAAGCCCCGAAGAGGCGCTCGACCAGCTCACCCGGCTTTCGGGCCGGACCCATCAGCTGCTTTCGGCGGCGGTGGTCTGCCGCGACGGCGAGCCGATCTGGCGCCATGTCGGCGTGGTTCGGCTCGACATGGCGAAATGCTCCGAGACGTATCTGCGCGATTACATCGACCGCAACTGGGATTCGATCCGCCACTCGGTGGGCGGCTACAAGCTCGAGGAAGAAGGCGTGCGCCTTTTCGTGCGGGTGATGGGCGATTATTTCACCGTACTCGGCCTGCCGTTGGTGGAGCTGATCAACTGGCTGGTGCTGAGGGGAGATCTGCAACGATGAGCGCGCATCGCATTCCGCTCGCCGGCGTCATCGGCGCCCCGATCGCACATTCCCGCTCGCCGCGGCTCTTCGCGCACTGGCTCGCGGATCTCGGCATCGCCGGGCATTACGTGCCCATGCATGTGGAGCCGGAGGATTTCGAGCAGGTCGTGCGCACCCTGCCCCGCATGGGGTTTCGCGGCACCAACGTGACCTTGCCGCACAAGCACGCGGCACTGCAGGTGGCCGATCATGTCAGCGCTCGCGCGGCGCGGATCGGCGCGGCCAACACGCTGAGCTTTCGAGAGGACGGCATCCATGCCGACAACACCGACGGTTACGGCTTCGTCGAGAACCTGCGCCAGGGCGCGCCGGACTGGCGGCCTGCTGACGGGCCGGCGGTGGTGCTCGGTGCGGGCGGCGCGGCGCGGGCGGTCCTGGACGCGCTGATCGAAGCGAACGTGCCCGAAATCCGTCTCGCCAACCGCACCCGGGCCCGGGCCGAGGCGCTGGCCGAGGCGTTCGGCCCGAAGATCCGCGTGATCGACTGGGCCGATGCGGCTCCCGCGCTCGACGGCGCGGCGACCGTGGTGAACACGACCTCGCTGGGCATGGAGGGCGCCGATCCCTTCGATCTCGACCTCTCCGCCCTGCCCGGCTCGGCGCTGGTGACCGATCTGGTCTACACGCCGCTCGACACGCCGATGCTACTCGCGGCGCGGGCGCAGGGCTGCCGCACGGTCGATGGTCTGGGCATGCTGCTGCACCAGGCAGTGCCGGGCTTCGAGCGTTGGTTCGGCGCAACGCCGCAGGTGACGGAGGCGACGCGGGCGGCGGTGCTGGCATGAGCTTCCGGCTCGGCCTCACCGGATCGATCGGCATGGGCAAATCCACCACGGCACGGATGTTCGCCGATGAGGGCCTGCCGGTCTGGGATGCGGATGCAGCGGTGCACCGGCTCTATGGTCGTGGCGGCGCAGCGGTGGCGCCCATCGGGGCGGCCTTTCCCAATGCGGTGATCGATGGCGCGGTCTCGCGCCCCGCGCTCAAAGAGATCATCGCCGCCGATCCCGAGGCCCTGCCCCGCATCGAGGCGATCGTCCATCCGCTGGTCCAGGCCGACCGCGAGGCCTTTGTCGCCGCGCAATCGGCCGATATCGTCGTGCTTGACGTGCCGCTCCTCTACGAGACCGGCGGCGCGGCCGAGATGGACGCGGTGGTGGTGGTCAGCGCCCCGGCCGAAACCCAAGCCGCGCGCGTCCTCGCCCGGCCCGGCATGACCCGGCCACAGTTCGAGGCGATCCTCGCGCGACAGATGCCGGATGTTGAGAAACGCGCCAAGGCCGATTACCTGATCGAAACGACGAGCCTTGAGGCCGCCCGGCAGGGCGTGCGCGAGGTGATCGCCCGGATCAGGAGGCAGATGCGCGATGCGTGAGATCGTTCTCGACACGGAAACCACCGGTTTCGAGCCCGCCGAGGGCGATCGCATCGTCGAGATCGGCGCGGTCGAACTGCTCAATCACATGCCCACGGGCCGCACCTACCACCAATATATCAATCCCGAACGCTCGATGCCGCAAGGCGCCTTCGAGGTGCATGGGCTGGGCGACGAGTTTCTGCGCGACAAGCCGGTCTTCGCCGCCATCGCGCAGGATTTCGTCGATTTCATCGGTGATGCGCGGCTGGTGATCCACAACGCCGCCTTCGACATGAAATTCCTCAATGCCGAGCTGTCATGGGTGAAGATGCCGAAGATCCCGATGGATCGCGCGCTCGACACGCTGGCCATCGCGCGCAAGCGGTTCCCGGGCTCGCCCGCCTCGCTCGACGCGCTGTGCCGTCGCTTCGGCATCGACAACTCGTCGCGCACGCTGCATGGCGCGCTGCTCGACAGCGAAATCCTGGCCGAGGTCTATCTGGAGCTGATCGGCGGGCGGCAGCCCGATTTCGCGTTGAACGTCACGCAAGGCCGTTCCGGCGAGGCCGAGGCCGACTGGCGGCCGCGCCCCCGTCCCGTGCCGTTGCCGGCGCGGCTGACGGAGGAAGAGGCCGCCGCCCATGCCGAGTTCATCGGCAAGCTGGGCGACGACGCGCTTTGGAAGAGGTTCGGCTAGACCTCAGGCGGTGCCGGACGGACCCGGCTCGGCCTCGGAGGCCTTCTGGGCCTGCTGCGCCTGGGCGCGGCGCTGAAGCTCGTTGCGGTAGAGCTGCAGGAAGTCGATCTGCTCGAGGTTCAGCGGCGGGAAGCCGCCGTCGCGGGTCACGTCCGAGACGATCCGACGCAGATAGGGGAAAGTGATGCGCGGGCACTCGATCAGCAGATAGGGGTGCAGCTGCTCGTCCGGCACGCCAGAGATCTGGAACACGCCGGCATACTCGATCTCGAACAGGAACAGCGGCTCGCCGGATTCCTTGGCCTTCGAGGTGATGTTGAGCTTGGTGATCACCTCATACTGGCCCTCGGCGCCGCGCTTGCGGGCGTCGAGATTGACCTGCACCGAGACCTCGGGCTGCAGGTCGCCGGTCAGGCCCTTCTGCGCCAGCGCGTTCTCGAAGGACATGTCACGGATGTACTGCGCCACGACGCGCTGCGTCACCTTGGGCTGCTGGGGCGCCTGCCCCTCGGTCTCGGGGGTGGCGGGAGCGTCGGGTGTATCGGTCATGACTGGGTCCTCCGGTAACTGTTGGCCCTTTGTCTAGCAGCCGCCGGGGCGCCCCTCAATGCCGTGTCCATCCCGAGGGATGCGTCGGCGCGCGGCCCTCGCCCAGTTCCTGGAATTCGCCGTCGATCACGGTGTCGCGCGGCGCCTGCGGCCCGCGCGGATCATAGGGCCGGTGCGGCGATTGCTGGCCCATCTCGAAGCTCGCCACCTTCACCTTGTCCTTCAAGAGCTTGAACACCCGGCTCCGTACCGCCGGCACCAGCAGCGCGAAGCCGCAGGCATCGGTGAAGAAACCCGGCGTCAGCAAGAGCGCGCCCGCGAACAGGATCATCGCCCCGTCCGCCAGCGGCCGCGAGGGGTCGGAGAGTTCGTTCATCGAGCGTTTGAGCCGCGCGATCGCCTGCATGCCCTGCCCGCGCACCAGCGCGGTACCGGCAATCGCGGTCAGCACCACGATCAGCAGCGTCGGCCACAAGCCGATCAGCCCGCCGACTTGGATGAACAGGCCGATCTCGATCAACGGCACGGCGAGGAAGGCGATGAAGAGCCACATGGGCGGTCTCCCGAAACTGTGTTGTCATCCCCGTACCCAAAGGCAATCCGCGCCGGTGGGTCGGTGGACTTGAACGGTTGCGTGGCTTACATAGGTGCGACATGGACCCGGTACGAGGTCCGTGCTGACAAGAGGCTCCGAATGAACTCTCCCATCATCCAGCTTCTGGTGCTCGCAGGCATCGCGATCTTCCTGATCCTGAGGCTGCGCGGCGTGCTGGGAACGCGGGAGGGCTTCGAAAAGCCGAGCCTTCCGGCGCAGGCCGAAAAGCGCCGCAACCGCCCCGAATTCGAGGTGATCGAAGGCGGGCCGGATCGCGACATCACCGATCACGTCCCTGAGAACAGCGATACCGCCAAGGCGCTCTACGCGATGAAGGCGGCGGATCCGAACTTCAGTCTCAGCGAATTTCTGCAAGGCGCGCGCGGCGCCTACGAGATGATCCTGATGGCGTTCGAGAACGGCGACCTCGAAAGCGTGCGGCCGTTCCTGTCGGAGGATGTCTACGATGCCTTCGCCGAGGTGATCACCGCGCGCGAGCGCGAGGGGCTCAAGGTCGAGGCGACCTTCGTGGGCCTGGGCGAGATCGCAGTGCGCGAGGCCAGCTTCGATGCTGCCAGCCGCGAGGGCGAGATTGCCGTGCGGTTCACCGGCGAGCTGACCTACGTGGTGCGCAACGCCGCGGGCGAGATCGTCGAGGGCTCGACCTCCGAGATCAAGCGCCAGCGCGACGTCTGGACCTTCGGTCGCGTCATGGGCAGCGAAGATCCCAACTGGAAACTGGTGGCAACCGGGGAATGACCCGGCTCGCGGCGGCACTGGCGCTGGCCCTGGGGCTGCCGCTTGGCGCGGCGGCCAGCCCGAAGCTTCTTGGCTTCGACCAACTCAGGGGCTGGGCCGCCGACGACCACCGCGCCGCGCTCGACACCTTTCTCGAAACCTGCGGCGATCTGCGCGACCGCGACTGGCAGGCGCTCTGCGCGCTGGGCCACGAGACCGAGGATGCCAAGAGCTTTTTCGAGCTGTTCTTCCTGCCGGTGCAGATCGAGGATGGGCGCGAGGCGCTGTTCACCGGCTATTACGAGCCCGAGCTGCGCGGCTCGGAGGTGCCCGACGGGCGCTATGTCGCGCCGGTCTACCGCGTCCCCGACGACCTGCCCTCGGAGGGGCCATGGCTGACGCGGCAGGAGATCGATCAGGGCGGCGCGCTTCGCGGCCGTGGCCTTGAGATCGCCTATGTCGACCCGGTCGACCTGTTCTTTCTGCAGATCCAGGGGTCGGGCCGGGTGCGGCTGCCCAATGGCCGGATGATCCGGTTGGGTTATGGCGCGGCCAACCGCCAGCCCTATTCCTCGATCGGCCAGGAGCTGGTGGCGCGTGGCGTCTACGAGCCGCACCAGGTCTCGGCCGACGTGATCCGGTCCTGGGTGCGCCGCAACCCGGTGGATGGCAAGGAGCTGCTCTGGACCAACCGCTCCTACGTGTTCTTCCGCGAGGTGAACGAGGTTCCGGCCGAGCGGGGCCCGCTTGGCGCGATGAACCGCTCGATCACGCCGTTGCGCAGCATCGCGGTGGACCCGGCTTTCGTGCCGCTCGGCGCGCCGGTCTGGATCGAGACCGAGGGCGAGGATCGGTTCCGCCGGCTGATGATCGCGCAGGACACCGGATCGGCGATCAAGGGCGCCCAGCGCGCCGACATCTTCTTCGGCACCGGGCGGCTTGCGGGCAAGCGCGCGGGCCGAACCCGCGATACCGGCCGGATGGTGGTGCTGCTGCCTATCCAGCGCGCTTGGGACATGTTGCCGCAGACCCTGGCCGACCCGGCCTGATGGCGCGCAAACCGAGGCATCTGTCGCCCGAGGAACGGGCGTTGTGGGACAGTGTCGCGCGTCAGGCGGCGCCGATGCACAAGCGCGGCAAGCCTGCTCTGGGCGCCGAGAGCCCATCCTCTTCCGCGCCGAAAGCACCGGCCTCGCCGGACACCGCCCCGTCCGAGCGCTTTGATCCCCTGCCCCGGTTCCAGGTCGGGCAGAAGGCCGATCCGAAGCGCCCCGACGATCTGCTGCCCGGCCTGCGGGACCGGCTGCGCGCCGCCCCGGTGGCGATGGATGCCAAGGCGCATGGCCGGATGACCCGTGGCAAGCTCAAGCCCGAGGCGCGGCTCGACCTGCATGGCATGACGCTGTCGGAGGCGCATCCCGAGCTGGTGGCCTTCATCCTGTCGAGCCAGGCGATGGGTCGTAGGCTGGTGTTGGTGATCACCGGCAAGGGGCGCGAGCGCGATTACGAGGCGCCGATGCCGGTCCGGCACGGGGTGCTGCGCCACCAAGTGCCGCAATGGCTCGGCCTGTCGCCGTTGCGCGAAGCGGTGTTGCAGATCACGCCCGCCCATATCCGCCATGGCGGTGAAGGGGCCTATTACGTCTATCTGCGCCGCGCCCGCTAGGCGGCACGGACCATTGGCTCCGAGCTAGGTAACAGCTGCGCCGCTCGCCGTACGCCAACCGCGAGCAGCAGGCCCGCCAGCCCGAGATAGGCGGTGATGCCGAGCATCTGGTCCGGAAAATCGATGCCGCGATCGATCAGCACGCCGCTCACCCCCGGCCCGATGGCGGTGCCGAGCACCATCACTGCCGCCGCCGCGGACTTGATCGCGCCGATATGGCGGGTGCCGTAGAACTCGGCCCAGAACGCGCCGGGCAGCACCGCCTGCACGCCGCCGCCGAACCCCGCGACGGCCAACCCCAGCGCCGCGAGCCCAAGCCCGTCGGCCTGGCTCAGCACCAAGAAGGCCAAGGTCCATGGCAGCATCAGGAACGGCATCAGCCGCGCCGTGCCAAGCTGGTCCAGCGCCGCACCGGCGGTGAAGGTCCCCGCGATGGTCATGCCGGTGAAGACGGGCATCAGCGCCACCCATTGCCCGAGGCTCCATGGCTTCACCTCGGCAAGGTGCACCTGCTGGAAGAACAGCGCCGTGCCCCAGGCGGGCGGCCCCATCAGTGCCGGCACCAGCATCCAGAACAGCCAGTGCCGCACCGCGCCGAGGCGGGTCCAGTGCCTACCCTCCATGCCGAGGCTCTGGCTGTCCTGCGCGATGCTCTGCGGCGTCCGCTCGCGGCGCAGCAGCCGCAATGCCAGAGGCACCGCCATGAGCGACAGTGCCGCCGCCGCAACCCAGAGCAGGCGCCAGTCGATCAGGCCGAGCCCCGCCACGAAGATCACCGGCAGCACCGCCTGCCCCAGCGCCACGCCCATCGAGGCGATCGACAGCGCCTTGCCGCGCCCGGCGGCGAACCAGCGCGCCATGGCGACGACCGAGATATGCGTCATCATCCCCTGCCCGGCGAAGCGCAGCAGGAAGATCACCGGCACCAGCGCCCAAGCCCAACTGCCCGGCAGCACCGCCATGCACAGGCAGCCCAGCGCCAGGAGCGCCATCGCCGCAGGGCCGAGCCGGCGCGCCCGGAACCGGTCGGTCAGCCCGCCGGCCCAGATCATCACCAGCGCCGAGAACGTGGTGCCCAGCGTGTAGATCCCGCCCCAGGCGCCGTGGCTCAGACCGAACTCGGAGCGGATCTCGCCCGCGAAGATCGAGATGAAGAAAGTCTGCCCGAAGGAGGAGCCGAAGCTCAGCAGCGCGCCGGCCGCGAGAAAGGGCGCGTTGTCATGCAGGAAACGGATCAGGGTCATGGAATGCCGCCTTTCGTGCCCTTGGTGCCAGCCTTGGTCCGGAGGGGGAAGTCGGTAGGCCCCGAAACCTTCCCCGACTCCAAACGTTTATCCGCCGAACCCTTTTCAGGAGCCTCGCGGACATGTCCGACCCGATCGCTGCCCGACCCGCCCCGGACCGGGCCGGCATCCGTGTGATCTGCAACGATCATTCCGGCCGCAACAGCCGCGAGGCCGAGGCCATCGACCGTGCTATGGCGGTGCTGGGCCCAGAGGCCGAGCTGTGCCACGTCAAAGGGCGCGACATCGCCGAGACCGCCCGGGCCGCGGTGCGCGACGGCTATGGCACGGTGGTGGCGGCGGGCGGCGACGGCACGATCATGGCCGTGGCCTCCGCGCTCAACGGCTCGGATTGCGCGCTGGGCGTGCTCCCCTTGGGCACCTTCAACTTCTTCGCACGCGGCTACGGCATCCCCGAGGACCCCGAGGGCGCGGCGAAGGTCATCGCCGCCGGGCACAGCCGCAGCATCGATCTCGGCGCGGTCAACGGGCGGCTGTTTCTGAACAACGCCAGCATCGGGGTCTATCCCGCGATCCTCAAGGAGCGCGAGACGGTCTATCGCCGATGGGGCCGCAGGCGCATCGCGGCGCATTGGTCGGTGCTCAAGACCTTCTGGCGCTTTACCCGGCCGCTCAAGGTCGAGATCGAGGTTGAGGGGCAGCGCCGCCAGTTTCGCACGCCGCTGGTCTTCGCCGCGCGCTCGGCGTTCCAGCTGGAGCATTTCGGGCTGCAGGGCGCGGACTGCATCCGGCAGGGCGGCTTCGCGGTCTTCGTGGCGCCGGACGAGGGCCGGATGGGCCTCTTGTCGGATGCGGTGCGGCTGGCGGTCAAGCAGATGCGGCTGGGCGAGGATTTCGAACTGATCTGCGCCGACCGTCTGGTGATTCACGTGAAGCGCCGGCGTCAGCTCGTCGCCTGCGACGGCGAGAAATTCGCCATGGACGGCCCGCTCGAATTCGAGATGGTCCGCAACGCCTTTCGGATCATCGTGCCCGACGCCGCCGGCGAGGCGGCGGCATGAGGCGAGTGCTGCACATCTCGGACCTGCATTTCGGCCGCACTCGCGAGGATCTCCTCGAGCCGCTGATCGAGACGATCAACCGGCTCGGTCCGGACATGGTGGCCTTTTCCGGCGACCTGACCCAGCGTGCCCGCGAAAGCCAGTTCGCCCAGGCCGCCGACTTCATCTCGCGGCTGGAGATGCCGGTCTATACCGTGCCGGGCAATCACGACACGCCGATCGACAATCCGTGGCTGCGCTTCGTGAAGCCGTTCCACCGCTATCGCAGCCTGATCTGCGAGGAGCTGGAGCCCGAACATATCGACGAGGAAGTGGCGCTGATCGGCGTCAACACGGTAAACCGCTTCGCCTGGCAATCGGGAAAGATCAGCCAGCGCACGATCCGCCGTGTCTGCGACGCCTTCGCGGGCGCGCCGGACGGACGCACGCATCTGGCGATGATGCATCACCCGCTCGAACACGATCCGGGCACCGAGAAGCGGTTGATGCGCGGCGCCCGTGCCGCGGTGGCCTGCCTCGGGCGTTGCGGCGCCGACGTCGTGCTCTCGGGGCATCTGCACAACGCCGCCGTGGCACCGCTCACCGCGGCGCCGGGCGTGCTTCTGGTGCAGGCCGGAACCGGGCTTTCCTCGCGGCTGCGCGAGGAGACCAACAATTTCAACCTGCTCCATATCGAGCCCGACCGCATCAAGGTCGAACGTTACGGGGCCGAGGATCGGCCCCGTTTCGAGATCATCCAGACCGCCCGCTTCGCCAAGGGGAAAGGGGTCTGGCGCGAGGTCTAGAGCACGTAGCGCGACAGGTCGGTCGAACGCGACAGCTCGCCCAGATGCGCCTCGACGAAATCCTCGTCGACCTTGATCGTCTCGCCGGCGCGGTCGGGCGCGGTGAAGCTCAGCTCCTCGAACACCCGCTCCAGCACGGTATAGAGCCTGCGCGCGCCGATATTCTCGACCGAGCGGTTCACCTCTGCGGCGATCCGCGCCAGCGCCGCGATGCCGCCTTCGGTGAACTCGACCGTCACCTCCTCGGTGCCCATCAGCGCCGCGTATTGGCGGGTCAGCGCGTTGTCGGTCTCGGTCAGGATGCGCACGAAATCCTCTTCGGTCAGAGCGCGCAGTTCGACCCGGATCGGCAGACGGCCCTGAAGCTCGGGCAGCAGGTCCGAGGGCTTGGCCACGTGGAAGGCACCTGAGGCGATGAACAGGATATGGTCGGTGCGGATCGGGCCGTGCTTGGTCGAGACGGTGGTGCCCTCGATCAGCGGCAGCAGGTCGCGCTGCACGCCCTCGCGGCTGACATCGGCACCCCGTGCATCGGCCTTGGCGCAGACCTTGTCGATCTCGTCGAGGAACACGATGCCGTTCTGCTCCACGTTCTCGACCGCGGCCTTGGTCACGGTCTCGTCGTCCAAAAGCTTGTCGGCCTCGTCGGCGATCAGCAACTCGTAGCTCTCTGCCACGGTGACGCGCTTCTTCACCTTGCGGCCGCCCATCGCTTTGCCGAAGAGATCGCCGAGATTCATCATGCCGCCGGGCTGGCCCGGAACGTCGAAGCCCTGCATCGGGTTCGAGCTGTCGGTCACCTCGATCTCGATCATCGTGGAATCGAGTTCGCCGCTCTTGAGCTTGCGGCGGAACATCTCGCGGGTCTGATCGCGGGCATCGGTGCCGGCGATCGCCGTGATCACGCGGTTCTCGGCGGCCTCATGCGCCTTGGATTTCACGTCCTCGCGCATCTGCTCGCGGGTCTGGAAGATCGCGGCCTCCACGAGATCGCGGATGATCTGCTCGACGTCGCGGCCGACATAGCCCACCTCGGTGAACTTCGTCGCCTCGACCTTGAGGAAGGGCGCGTGCGCGAGCTTGGCGAGACGGCGCGAGATCTCGGTCTTGCCGACGCCGGTGGGGCCGATCATCAGGATGTTCTTCGGGTACACCTCGTCGCGCAGGTCGGCGCCGAGCTGCTTGCGCCGCCAGCGCGAGCGCAGGGCGACGGCGACGGCGCGCTTGGCCTCCTTCTGGCCGATGATGAAGCGGTCGAGCTCGGAGACGATCTCGCGGGGGGTCAGGTCGGTCATGGGATTCCTCGTCGGATGAGGGGCCAAGATCTTTCGAAGGATCTTGCCAAATTTCTTCGAAGAAATTTACGCGCTCAGCGTTTCAACGGTGAGCTTGCCATTGGTGTAGACACAGATGTCGGCGGCGATCGCCATGGCGCGCCGCGCCACCTCCTCGGCGTCGAGGTCGGTCTCCATCATCGCCCGGCCGGCAGCGAGCGCGTAGTTGCCGCCCGAGCCGATCGCGGTTACGTCATGCTCGGGTTCGAGCACGTCGCCGGCGCCGGTGATGACCAGCAGGTCCTTGCCGTCGGAGACGATCAGCATTGCCTCGAGCTTCTGCAGGTACTTGTCGGTGCGCCAGTCCTTGGCAAGCTCGACCGAGGCCCGCGCCAACTGGCCCGGCGTCGCCTCGAGCTTCTTCTCCAGCCGCTCCAGCAGGGTGAAAGCGTCGGCCGTCGACCCGGCGAAGCCGGCGATGACCTCGTAGCCGCCAGGGGCGAGGCGGCGCACCTTTCGCGCGGTGCCCTTGATCACGGTCTGGCCGAGGCTCACCTGGCCGTCGCCCGCGATCACCACCTTGCCGCCCTTGCGCACGCCGATGATGGTTGTACCATGCCAGCCGGGGAAGTCGTCGCTCATCATGCCTCCAGTCGGGCGCGGGGCGAACCGCGCGCCATGGGTATTTGTCGAAAGATGAAGGGGAAGGCCCCGCCACCGTTCGGGCCGATATGGGGGCCGGGGGCCGGAAGGGCAAGTTTGCCCCGGATCAGAGACGAAAAAGGCGCCCGTAGGCGCCTTTGGTCGTCCAGTGAAAGGAGGATCAGATCGACTCGTCGATCCAGCCCTTCAGCGCGGCCTTGGGGGCGGCGCCGGCGCGGTTCGAGACGATCTCGCCATCCTTGAACAGGAACAGCGCCGGGATGCCGCGCACGCCGAGCTGCGCCGGGGAGTTCGGGTTCTCGTCCACGTTGACCTTCACGATCTTCACGCGGCCCTGGTACTCGTCCGACAGCTCCTCGAGGGCCGGGCCGATCGTCTTGCAGGGGCCGCACCACTCGGCCCAGAAATCCACCACGACGGGGACATCGGACTGGCGCACTTCGGCGTCGAAATTCGCGTCATTGACTGCAACGGTGGCCATCGGGCTCTCCTTGGGTCTCGGTTTGGGTGAGAGACGTAAGGATGCGGGGTAGGCGCGTCAATGGGCGGCCCGGCGCAAGGCCGCCATGACGAGATCATGGGGCAGGGGCATCAGCCGCGCCGTTGCGGTCCACAGGATCGCCGTCTCGACCCGCCGGTCGGGCCAGAGCCGCGCCAGCATCGCCGCATAGGCGCCCATCTGCCGCAGGATGCCCTCCGGCGTGTCCTCGGGCCCCTCCGGCGCGATGCGGTTGGTCTTGAAATCGATGGCGAGGATGCGGTCCTCTTCGATCAGCAGCCGGTCGATCGCGCCATGCAGCCGCCGCCCGCCCAGCTGCGGCAGATCGGCGGTGATCGCGGCCTCGGCCAGCGTGCCGGGGGCAAAGACCTGCTCCAGCCCCGGGGCCGAGACCAGCGCCAGCGCGTCGGCGAGCAGGCTCTCGGTCTTGCCGGCCTCGGCCGCCTCCTCGGCATTGTCGAGCAGGCGGCGCCCTTGGGCTTCCCGGCTGGTTTCGGGCAGGGCGGGCAGGTGTTCGAGCAGCAGATGCATCAGCGTGCCGCGCGCTCGCGCGACCTCGCCCTCCTCGGGGTCGCTGTCGCCCGGCAGCACCTTGGCGCCGCCCAGATCCGACGGGCTGAGGATCGGCGTGGCATCCTCGGGCATGGTGACGGCCGGGTAGACCGGGGCCGGGGGCAGGGCGATCGCCGCCGCGCGGGGCGGCAGCAGATCGCCGCAGGCCCAGTCGAGATGCGCAAAGCGCCGCCCTTCGCCGCCCGGCATCGGCGCGGCAGCGGCGCCGAGCCGGTCCAGACCCTCAGCCACCGTGGCGTGCCAGCTCTGGCCCGCCTCGCCGGTATCGCCGGCGGCGCAGAGGATGAGCCAGCTTTCGGCCCGGGTCATCGCCACGTAGAGAAGCCGTCGCCGCTCGCGCTCCTGCGCGTCGATCAGCCCCTCGCGCAATTCCTGCATCGGCGGCGGCATCTCGGCCGCCGCGCCGGCCCAGAGCTGCGCCCCGCCCGCGTCATAGAGCCGGTCGCGCAGCCGTACGTCGCGCTTGGCGGTATCGGGCAGGATCACGATCGGCGCCTCGAGACCCTTGGCGCCATGCACCGACATCACCCTGAGCCGGTCGCCTGCGGATTCCGCCTGCCGCTTGATCTCCAGATCGTCGGTCTCGAGCCATTCGAGGAAGCCGGTGAGCCCCGGCACCTCGGACTGCTCGTAGGACAGCGCCTGACTGAGCAGCGCGTCGATCCCGTCCTCGGCCTCGGGCCCGAGCCGGGCCAGAAGCTTGCGGCGGCCGTCGTGGCGCAGCAGCAGCCGATTGATCAGGTCGTAGGGGCGCAGGTAATCGGCCTGGCGCCGCATGTCATCGAGCACGCCCATGGTTTCGGGAAACGCCTCGCGCCGGTCGCGCAGCTGTGGCCAAAGATAGCCGGGGCGGCCCTGCGCGAGGCGATAGAGGTCGTTCTCGCTCCAACCCAGCAGAGGCGAGCGCAGCGCGCAGGCGAGCGACAGGTCGTCCTCGGGCAGCGCCAGAAAGCGCAGCACCGCCGCGATGTCCTTGACGGCCAGCTCGCCGCCGATCCGCAGCCGGTCGGCCCCCGCGACGTTGAGCCCGGCCGCCTTGCAGGCGCGGATGATCTCGGAAAACAGCGCCGAGCGCCGCTGCACGAGGATCAGCACGTCGCCCTCGCTGACGGGGCGGCGATCATAGACGCCTGAATGCCCGCGCTCGACCGGGATCGTCTCCTCGGCCTTCATGCGGACGATCTCCTCGGCGATGCGCCGGGCCAGCTCGACCGAGGGGGCGGTCTCGCCGGGTCGGTCCACCGGGTCGGTCCAGTCGGCCTCCTCGGCCTCAGTCTCGGGCTTTTCGACCGTCGGCCACAGATCCACGCGGCCCGGCATCGCGGATTTGAACGCCCGGTGCGGCACCTCGACGCCGAGCCCCTCGCGATGCGGGCCGACGAAGGTGGCGTCCACCGCCCGCAGCACCGCCTCGGAAGAGCGGAAGCTGTGCTCCAGATCGAGCCGGTTCAGACCCGCACCCGCCGCCTCGAGCCGCTCCGCGAAATGCTGCTGCATCCGGTCGAAGCCCTCGGGATCGGCCCCCTGGAAGGAGTAGATCGACTGCTTCTTGTCGCCGACGACGAAGATCGTGCGGTTGCGGTCGGGCTGCGCACCCTCTCCGGCAGCGAATTCCTGCGCCAGCCGCTCGATCACCGCCCATTGCGCCGGGCTGGTGTCCTGCGCCTCGTCCACGAGGATGTGGTCGATGCCGCCATCGAGCCGGAACAACACCCATTGCGCCACCGCCGGGTCGGTCAGAAGCTTGCGCGCCTTGCCGATCAGATCGTCGAAATCGAGCATGCCGCGCAAGAGCTTGCGCCGCTCATAGGCGGGCACGAAGGCGCGGGCGAAGGTGTCGAGATGGCGGGTCTTTTCCAGCGCCACCAGCGCCAAACGGGTGGCGCGGCCCTCCTCGATCCGGGCCATCAGATCGTCGAGTTGCTCGATCAGCGCCGGATCGCTCTCGCGCAGCTTCTTGGTGGGGAACTTGCCGATCTTGGCGCCGAAGGGGGCGGCGGCCTTGGCACCGAACAGGAACAGGCTCTCCAGCAGGTCGAGCAGCGCCGGGCCGGGGGCGGCCTTCAGATCGACGGCGTCGAGCCTGTCGGCGGCTTTCTGATCGGTGACCGTGCCCTTGCGCAGCAGCAGCCTGAGCGCGCCCAGCAGCTCGAAATCATCCGGCTCCAGGCAGACATCGTAGAACCGCTCGAGCGTCAGCCCGGCGGGGACGTCGAAATAGCGCGCCAGGGCGGCCTCGTCCGGGGCGTCGAGGAAGGTCTCGCGCCGCGCCGTGATCTCCGACAGGAGCGCGTCGAAATCGCCTTCGGGCGCCTGTAGCGCCAGCGCGTCCACCAGCGCCCGTTCGGGCCCCGAGGCCATGGCGTCGACCACCTCGGCGCGCAGAAGCTGCGCGGTGCGGTCCTCCATCTCGGTGAATTGCGGGCTTACCCCGGCTTCGAGCGGAAAGCGACGCAGCAGCCCCGCGCAGAAGGAATGGATGGTCTGGATGCGCAAGCCCCCGGGCGTCTCGATCGCGCGGGCAAACAGCGTGCGGGCCGAGCGCAGCGAGATCGCCTGCGGCGTGCCGAGCCGTTCCAGTGCGTCCCTCAGCGCGGTGTCCTCCATCATCGCCCATTCGCCCAAGCGACGGAACAGGCGGTTCTGCATCTCGGAGGCGGCGGCCTTGGTGTAGGTCAGGCACAGGATGTTCTGCGGGTCGGTGCCATCCAGGAGCAGCCGCGCCACCCGGTCGGTGAGCACGCGGGTCTTGCCCGATCCGGCATTGGCCGAGAGCCATGTCGAATTGGCCGGATCGGCGGCGCGGACCTGCCGCTCGGTCGCATCGTCGCGGATCATCCGACATCCTCCCCTCGGGCCGTTTCGGAGAAGTCCCACTCGCCGAAGCGCGACAGGTGGTCGTAATCGCTGCGGTCCTTGTCGCTCATCATTGCCATGCGGGCCGAATAGCCGCGTCCGGGATCCTGCCAGCGCGCGATCAGATCGCGCAGCTGCGACCAGACGAGGTCCGGCGGAATCTCGTCGAGCGGCGCGTCGACGGTGGTGCCCTGTCCGGCGAGGCCGATATAGGCCGCCCCCGCGACGCGGCCCGCCTCCACGTTCTTGAAGCCGCCGCGCTCGGCCATCGCCGCCTCCAGAAGCAGCTGCTTCTCGAAGATCTTCTGCTGCGGCACGCTGGGCGGCGCCCCGGTCTTGTAGTCGTATATCCTGAGTCCGTCCTCGCCGATGTCGATCCGGTCGGCCTGCGCGGTCAGGGTGAAGCCCAGATCCTCCATGCCGGACGAACCGTCGATTTCGAAATGACTTGGCGTGGCCAGCGCCTGCCGCTTGGCCTCGCTGCGCAGGAACCAGTCCGCGATCCGGGCGATCCGGGCGATCCAGAGCCGGCGCACGGTGGGCCATGGGCACTCCGCCTCGAGCACCTGCTCGGTCACCGTCATCAGCCGCGCCTTGGCGCCCGGGTCGGTGGGGGCGATGCCGTCCCGCAGGAAGGTCTCGAAGACCTTGTGCAGCACCGTGCCGCGCAGCGCCGCATCGGCGCTGGGCGTGAGCGGGTCGAGCGCGCGTAGCCGCAGCACGTGGCGGGCATAGATCGTGTAGGGATCGCGGATCAGGGTGCGGATCGTCGTGACCGAAAGCCGGTCGGGCCGCGCCGCCACCGGCGGGCGCGGCGACGGGCGCGGCGCGGGCGGCACCCGGGCCGCGGGCACCGAGAGCGCGGTGGCGCGGGCGAGCCAGTCGGCGCCGCGCGCCCGCATCCCGGCCAGCGCGTCGCGGCCACCCTGATCGGGCAGGCCCTCGAGCAGGTTGGTCAGCCGGTTGATCCAGCGCGAGGGCACGGTCTCGGCATCCGATGAACGGGTCGAGCGGGTGATCCAGACCTCGCGCACGGCTACCGCCTGTTGGTAGTCATGCGCCGAGAGGCCGATCCGCCGCTCGGGCAGCAACAGCCCCGCCTGCGCGCGCATCTTGCGATTGAGCCACGGATCGGCGGGCGGGGCCTCGGGCCACGACCCCTCGTTCATCGAGGCGAGGATGGTCAGATCGGCGCCCTGTACGCGTGCCTCCAGCGTGCCGCGGATTAGCACCTGCGGGTGGCCGATATCGGGGTTGCGCACCTCGACCCGGCGCAGAACGCCAAGGAACAGCGAGCGGTAGTCGCGCGTGCCCATCTCGCCCGCCGCCTCGGCGTGTTCGGCAAGCCCTTCGCAGGCCTGCCGCGCGGCGCGTCCCGCCGCCTCGTCCCAGAGCCCGCCGCTGCCCTCGGCACCGGGGCCAGAGGCGAGGCATTCGGCCAGCTTAAGATGGCAATCCAGATGCGTGGCGAGCGGCCGGTCGCCCGCCTCGGGCACGAGGCCCAGCGCCTCGCAGAGCCAGTCGGCCCAGACCATGCGGCCGGTGTCGCGCTCGCCCGTCTTCTCGGCCCAGCGCCTGAGCAGAGCAGCCTCGGGATAGGCCGCGCCCTCGCGGCGCAGCGCCAGTTCCAGTTCGCGGGTACGCAGCAGGTGCGGGCCGCGATCCTGTCCCGAATGGCACAGCGGATGCTTGAGCAGCGACAGGATCGCCGAAGGGCCGGGCCGCTCGCCCATGATCTCGGAGACCAGCCGCAGGAACCGCCCCGGCGGGGTCAGCGGCAGCGGCACGCCGGCGCTGTCATCGGCCACGAGATCCCAGCGGTCGAGCGCCGCCGAAACCTGCCGCGTCAGCATCCGGTCGGGGGTGACCAGCGCCACGGTCTTGCCCTCGTCCACGGCGGCGCGCATCCGCAGCGCGATGGTCTCGGCCTCCATCCGGGGCGACGGCGCTTCGAGCAGCGTCAGCCCTTCGGTGGCGGGGCCGAGATCGCCCAAGTCCGGCCCCTCGTCGCGCCACTGGTCGGTGACGGGGGCGGGGCGCAGCGACAGCGATACCAGCCGGTTGCGTTCGGGCGAGGGGGCGGGCGTGTCGTGCCAGAGCCGCAGATCCCCGGCCTCCATCTCCAGCATCCGCAGGATCCGGCGAAACCGGAACTGCGGGTGGTCCTCGGCGGCCAGCGCTTCGTCGAGCCGCTCCCACACCTCCTGCGGCTGGTCCATGTCGACGCCGGGCAGCACCACCGCACCTTGCGCCTGCCGCGCCACCGCCTGCAAAAGCAGCGCCGTCGCCCCGCGCGATCCGGTGGAGCCCGCGACGATCACCGGGTCGGTGGGGGGCGCCTCGGCCCATCTCTCGATCAGCCGCTCCACCGCCATGCGCTGGCGCGCCTCGCGGTCCGGGGCGGCGTCCGGGCCGAACCAGACGTTGACGATGTTGAGGAATTGCAGCGAGCGGGCCCAGTGGCCCGAGAGGTCGGTCACGTCGAGACCGGCGATGTCGTCGGGCGACACCCCCTCGCCCTGCATCTCGTCCATCAGACCCGCGAGGCTATCGGAAAGGTCGTAGAGCGCGGCGCGTGGCGCGAGATCGGGCTGCGCCTCGATCAGCCGCGACACGAGCTGGGTCAGCTCCAGCCTGCGGCGTAGCCCGTTGACCGGCAGCGGCAGCTCCGGCCCCATCGGGTCGAGCGCCAGATCGGTGATCAGCCGCAGCCGCGGCAGCAGCGTCGCCGGGCCCTGATCGAAGATGTCGCGCACCCGGCGGCGCATCCGGTTGGTGCCCAGATAGACCGTGACCCGGGCCATGGCCTCGGGGCCCTTGTCGCCGAAGCGCGTGCGCAGACCCGCGACAAGGCCTTCGGCGAAATCGACGCCGCAGGGCAGGGCGTAAAGATGGGCGGGGCCGGTATCCGAGAAGGGCCCGGCGTCGCGAAAGCTCTCAGACGGCATGTGTACCTTGCAGCATCTCTTCGGCCAAGGGGATGCAGTCGGGGCGGCCGACATCGCACCAGCGCCCGTCATGCACCACGCCAAAGAGCCTGCCCCGCGCCGCGATCTCGTTCCACAGAAGGTTTAGCGAGAAAGCGTCTTCGGGTATCGCGTCGAGCCCGTCCGGCACGATGATCTGCGCGCCCGAATAGACATGGCCCGGCCCGCGCGACAGCCGCCCCTCGGCATCGACGAGGAAATCGCCCTGCCCGGTATGGCCCAGCGCGTTCTCGCGCGGGAGCAGCAGCAACAGCGCCTCCATGCGCGACGGGTCCCAGGCGCGCTTGAGCGCGGTGAGCGGGTTCGGCCCGGACCAGATCGCGTCGGAATTGAGCGTGTAGACCGGCCCCGGCCCGAGCAGCGGCCGCGCCTTTCTCAGGCCGCCCCCGGTCTCCAGCAGCTTGTCGGTCTCGTCCGACAGGATCACGTCGCGGCCCTGAAGATGCTCGCGCAGCACCTCGCCCCGGTGATGCAGGTTGACGACGCGCCTGAGCGGCATCAGCGGCGCGGTCAGATCGAGCGCGTGGTCGATCAGCGGCCGCCCCCCGACCTCGACCATCGGCTTGGGCCGGTGGGCCGTGAGCGGCCCCATGCGGCGGCCGAGCCCGGCGGCAAAGATCATGATGGCGCTGGGCGTCCCTTGGGTCGTCATGAAGCGGTCTCCTCGGGAGCATGCAGGGGGGCAGGAATGGCGGCGGCGTGGGGCCGAAGCTCGGCCAGCGC
>Ga0310345_10001810_pt1 | contig 22893 bp, 18 predicted proteins | sample HC15DNA20500_MG_FD_204667 | JGI IMG/M metagenome (GOLD analysis project Ga0310345, IMG submission 204667) | Marine microbial communities from station ALOHA, North Pacific Subtropical Gyre - HC15-DNA-20-500_MG | ecosystem: Environmental > Aquatic > Marine > Oceanic | place: Pacific Ocean: North... | reverse complement strand
GCTTTTCTGAAAAGTCGGGGCTGGCGGGGAGCCTCAACAATTCGATGCCGGCGCGGTTTGCGCATATCGATATTTCGGACGGGACGGCTGGCCAGTTTGCCGAGCGCGGGGCGAATGGCCGCGCGTTCAGCCGCTGCGCGCACTACAACGTGTGGCGCGCGCTTTCGCCGGCGCCGCAGGACGTGCCGCTGGCGCTGTGCGATGCGCGCTCGCTGGCAGCGGAAGACCTGATCGCGGCGGATGCGGTGTTTGATGAGCCGGGCAAGCCCGAGTGGTCGTTCGAGGGGCTGGTGGTGGCGCACAATGCCGCGCACCGCTGGCACGCGTTCCTCGATCTCACGCCGGACGAGGCGATCCTGTTCAAGACGCACGACAGCGATCCCGCCCGGGCGCATCACGTGCCCCATGTCGCCTTCGACCTGCCCGGTTGCCCCGCCGATGCGCTCCCGCGCGTGAGCATCGAGATGCGCGCGACGGCGTGGTGGTGGCGCTGACGCAACAGTCCAGTGCCTATTTCACGGCGTTTCACAATGCTGTTGCGTCGCCTAACAGAATTGTTATGAGTCATACCAGATCGACCGGGGAGCCCCGGCGACACAAGGGAGGGTGACCATGGCCAGATTGACGGCCGCGCGGCGCGTTGCGCGTTTGCTCGGCATGACCGCAGCTATCGTTTCCGTGCCTGCCTTTGCGCAGGACGCTGCACCGCAGGCGGCGGGCGATGCCGCTGCCAAGGATCTCACGACGCAGGAAATCGTCGTGACCGCGCAGTTCCGCGCGCAGAAGCTGCAGGATACGCCGCTGGCGATCACGGCGGTCAATGCTGCGACCCTTGAGGCGCGCGGGCAGACAGACATTTCGCAGATCACCAACCAGGCACCGAACGTGGTGCTGCGCAACCAGCCGCAGAGCGGCGGTATCGGCCTCATCGCGTTCATCCGCGGCATCGGCCAGACCGACTTCAATTACGCGCTCGAGCCGGGCGTCGGCATCTATGTCGACGACGTCTACATCCCGACGCTGTCGAGCTCGCTGCTCGACCTGATGGATCTGGAGCGCGTCGAAGTGCTGCGCGGTCCGCAGGGCACGCTTGCCGGGCGCAACTCGATCGGTGGTTCGATCAAGCTGTTCTCGAAGAAACCCACCGGCGAAGGCGGCGGCACCCTGCAGGCGACCTACGGCGCCTACAACCGCATCGACGTGCGCGGGCTTGCCGATTTCAAGATCACCGATCACCTGTTCGCCCGCGTTTCGGGCGCGACCAAGAACACCGACGGCTACGTGAAGCTGCTCGACTATGGCCTGTCCCACCCCAATTCCAATGTTCCGGCCAACAATGCCAAGGGTGACGGCATCGAGCGCGGCACGCTGGGTGGCCGCTCGTTCGCAGCGGGGCGCATTGCGCTGCGCTGGGAAGCGACGCCGGACATCGAAGTGAACGTGGCGGCGGACTACACCCGCGAGCGCAACGATTCAGGCGCGCAGGTGCTGCTGTTTGCAGGTGCACGTGACGGCAACGGGAATGAAGTGCCCAGGGCAGCCACCACGCCAGACGGCATTCCGTGGCTGGTCGGCAAGGATGGCACTTCGGTGCCGCTGAGCAACGCCTTCGTCCCCTACACCACGCGCTTCGGTACCCGCGGCAGCACCACGCCCGCCGGCTATGATCCGCGCTTCATCAACTACGCCAACTTCGTCGACGCCCGCACGCCGACGAGCCAGGCGCCCTACAAGCCCTATACCGCGACCAACGGCCAGAACTTCGACGGCTGGGGCGTGACCGGCAACGTGACGGCCAAGCTGGCCGACAACCTCAGCGCGACGTGGATTTCCTCGTTCCGCCGCTACAAGATGAGCTTCGGCTTCGATCAGGACGGCTCGCCGATCCCGGTCGCCCAGCTCGACAACAAGCTGCGCCACCGCGCGTGGAGCCAGGAACTGCGCCTCAACGGCAGCTTCCTCGACAAGCGCATCGAATATACCGTCGGCGGGTTCTACTTCGACCAAAACGGTACCTACAACGCGCGCGTCGACCTGAACTACGCAGGCATCGACTTCATCCACGGGCCGGACAGCACGCCCTCGACCTCGAAGGCATTGTTCTTCAACGGCACGTTCCACATAACCGACGCTTGGGGGATCACCGGTGGCGTCCGCCATACGTGGGACAAGAAGGACTACACGTACTTCCGGTCCAACCCGGATGGCACGGTGCCCGGGCCGTTGCCGTGCGAGTTCTTCCTGCGCGGCGGGCCGGCGTCCGGCCTTGCTGGTCCGACCGGCATCGGCAATTCGCCGAACTGCCTGCTGATCGGTCTCTACAACGTGACCGGATCGTTCAAGGGCCAGCGCACCGACTGGCGCATCGAGACTGACTACCGGTTCAGCCCGGAAGTCTTTGCCTATGCCTCGGTTTCGACCGGCTACAAGGCGGGCGGTGTGAACCCGCGTCCGTTCTTCGGTCCTTCGGCGGGCGAATGCTCGGCGCTGCCGCCGGGCGTGCTGGCGCCGTGCAACCAGATCAAGTCGTTCCAGCCCGAAACGCTGACGACCTATGAAGCGGGCATCAAGACCGACCTGTTCGATCGCAAGCTGCGCTTCAACGCATCGGCGTTCTACAACAAGTATGACAACATCATCCTGACACTGACCCGCTGTCCCGACGCGCCGTGCTTGCTGCCGGCCAACGTCGGCAAGGCCAATGTCTGGGGTCTGGAAGGCGAGACGACGATCCGCCCGGTCGAGGGACTGACAATCGACGGATCGATCAGCTACATCAACTTCAAGTACACTAACACCGGCACGACCAATGTTCCGCTGAGCAACGTGACGCCGTTCACGCCGAAGTGGAACTGGAGCTTCGGCGCGCAGTATGACTACACGATGAAGTCCGGCAGCGTGATCAGCGCTCGCTTCGATGGGGCGTACCAGTCGTCGATGTATACCGAGGCGTTCAACGGGCCGACCAACCTCGTCGACGGCCGCTTCCTCGGCAATGCGCGGGTGAGCTACACCAGCCCGGACAAGGGCTGGCAGCTTTCGGTGGAAGTGCAGAACCTGTTCAACAAGTACTACTACAACACGGTCGAGGACGTGAGGGCGGCGCTGGGCGTGATCACGGCCAACCCCGGCCTGCCGCGCACCTGGGCGGTTTCGGTCAAGCGCACGTTCTGATCGCAGCGCTGACGTAAGGCATGAGGGCCGCTCCATTTCGGTGGGGCGGCCCTTTTGCTTGGATGCAGCGCAGGATGGCTTCAGATGAGATCGTCGGCCCGGACTTGATCCGGGCCTTGGCTTTTCTTTTCTGGCGCCCCGTCAGAAGAACAGCCCAGCCCCGTGTCAAGCACGGGGCGACGATGAGAATTTCGTGCAGAATCATCAGAGAGAGACGGGTTGAAATCAGCCACGCGCGTGGTAGACCTATTCTAACAATTGATAGAATGGGGTGAGGCTGATGGGGGCGTTTCCGCAGACCCAATTTCCGCAGACGATGTATTTCACCGGTCTCAATGCGCCGGTGGGCGAGGAAGTGAGCCTGACCGGGCTAGTGGTGGAAGGCACGCTGCCGCCGGAAGTGCGCGGCAGCTTCTACCGCGCGGTGCCCGATCCCGCCTATCCGCCCAAGTTCGAGAATGATCATACGCTTTCGGGCGACGGGATGGTCAGCCGGCTTTCCTTCAACGCGGACGGGACGGCGGACTTCTCGATCCGTTTCGTGGAGACGGCGCGCTATCTGGCGGAGAAGCAGGCGGGGCGCGCGCGCTTCGGCAGGTATCGCAATCCCTTCACCGATGATGCCGATGTGCAGGGCGTGGACCGCACCGTGGCGAACACTACCCCGGTCTGGCACGCGGGGCGTATGCTGATGGCGAAGGAGGACGGGCGGCCCTATCGCATCGATCCCAAGACGCTGGCGACCCTCGGTTCCTATGACTTTGGCGGCGCGCTGAAATCGGAGACGATGACCGCGCATGTGCGCATCGATCCGGCCACCAAGGAGCTGTTCTTCTATGGCTACGAGGCCGATGGGCTGGCTTCGACCAAGGTGGCCTATTGCGTGGTGGGGCCGGACGGCGCGCTGAAGTCGGAGCAGTGGTTCGATGCGCCCTATTGCGCGATGATGCACGATTTCACGATCAGCGAGCACTATGCGCTGTTTCCGATCTATCCGACGACGGCGGAGCTGGAGCGGCTCAAGGCGGGCGGAGAGCATTGGCACCACGAGCCGGAGACGACATCGTGGCTGGGCGTGATGCCGCGCTATGGCGATGTTTCGGAAATCCGCTGGTTCAAGGGGCCGAAGGGCGTCCATTCCTATCACATGATGAACGCGTGGGAGGACGAGGCGGGCATGCTGCACTTCGATGCGTGCCTCAATTCGACCAATGCCTTTGCCTTCATCCGCGAGCCTTCGGGCATTCACCTGCAGCCGTGGGAAGTGCAGGGCGCGCTGACGCGCTGGACGGTCGATCCCAAGGCGGATGGCGGCGAGGTGACCGAGACGGTGATCGGGCCTCCGGGCGATTTTCCGGTGATCCCGGCGGCGCTGCAGGGCCGACCTTATGACCACGGCTGGATGCTGACGATGAACCCTCAGCTGCAGGGGCCGCCGCTGCTCGGCGGACCCGTCGGGGCGATGTTCAACCTGCTGCTGCGGCTCGACATGCGCGGCGGCCCTCCGCAGGCGCTGGCGCTGCCGCCAATGGCGGGGTTCAACGAGCCGGTGCACGTGCCCGCGAGCGATCCGGCGCACGAGGGCTGGCTGGTGACGATTGTCGACCAGCAGATCGGCGAGGATCAGTTCCTCCATCAGGCCTGGGTGCTCGATGCGGGCAACGTGGCGGCGGGGCCGGTCGCCAAGGTGACAATCCCGCATCGCCTGCGCCCGCAAGTCCACGGCTGGTGGGTGCCGCAGGCTGAATTGGATGCGGCGGCATGAGCCGGATCGTCATTACCGGAGCTTCGGGAAATTATGGCCGGGGGCTGACCGATTTGCTGATCGAGGCGGGGCGGGCCGAGGACCTCATCCTGATCACGCGCTCGCCCGACAAGCTGGCGGACCGGGTGGGGCAGGGCTGCACGGTGCGTTACGGCGATTTCGACAAGCCGGAAACGCTGGCCGAAGCGGTGCAGGGTGCGGAGAAGATGCTGCTGATTTCCGGCACGCGGGTCGGCGCGCGCGTGGTGCAGCACAAGGCGGCGATCGATGCGGCGGCGGCGGCAGGCGTGAAGCACATCGCCTATACGAGCTTCATCGGCATCGACGATCCGGCCAACCCCGCAGAAGTGCGCCACGATCATATCGAGACCGAGCGGCTGATCCGCGCCTCGGGCATGGCGTGGACGATGCTGCGCGATGCGCATTACGCGGATTCGATGATCGTGATGGCGGGCCCCGGCGTGATGCAAAGTGGCCAGTGGGTGAGCAATTCGGGTGAAGGCTTGGAAGCGATGGTCTGGCGGGACGACTGCGTCGCAAGTGCTGCCGCCGTGCTGCTTGGCGAGGGCCATGAAGGTAAGATCTACAACATCACTGGCCCGGAGCTGCAGACCTTCCGCGAAGTGGCGGCGATCATGGCCGAAGTGACCGGGCGGTCGGTGACTTACGTGGCGACAACCGACGACGAGCAATACGCGATGTTCGACGCCATGGGCATCCCGCGCCGCCCGGTCGACGACCAGAGCGTGGGCGGCATCCCGTGGAACAGCGACGACATGGTGAGCTTCGGCCGCGCGATCCGCGAGGGCTTTCTGCAGCTGTGCACCGATGATGTGGAGCGGCTGACCGGGCGGCCTGCGCGTTCGGTGCGGGCGCTGATCGAGGCGAACGCGGAGATGCTGCGCAGCGCGTGAGCGCGTGGTAGAAGGGCGCCTTCTGGCAAGGGGGCGCTTCTTGAAGCTTTCGACGCGGTTCGGGCTGGCGGGGCTTGGCGGACTGGCGCTGCTTTCGGCGGTGCAATGGGCGCGCCAGGAGCACCTGCAGCACGGCGCAGTGCTGACCTATCTGATCGGCGTGGGCCCCAATTTTGCCGCCGCCATCGCGATAACCTTCGTCGTGCTGGCGGCCTGGCTCGATATGCGGCCGGTCGCGGATGCGGCTGCAGTGGGGCGGCGGTTCCGGATCAGCGCCGCGGTGAGCGCACTGGGCTTGATCGGCTGGGAATGCGTGCAGACGACCAGCCATGCGCTGGTGTTCGACTGGCAGGACGTACTGGCGACTCTGGCAGGGATCGCTGTTTCGTCCGCCCTGTTTGCCGCGCTGCGCCGGGCCTAGTGCCAGGTCGCCTTCATTGCGCGCACGACGTCGGCGGTCTGCTTGAGGATATCGTCGAGCTGGTCGGCGATGAAGGATTTGGGCTCGCGGTACGACATCGCCAGCCCGCCATAGCGGCGCGCGACAAGCGGTCCGTCAGCAAGGAGGGTCAGGCTGTGATGGCGCGGATCGCCCATGATGCGGCGGAGCACCGTGCGCACCGCATCTTCCGGCCCTTCGAGCACTTGCGCGAAGCGGCCCTTGTGCACGGTCGCGATGCTGGAAATGCCGACACGGGCATTGCGCTCGCCGGAGCGGACGCAGATGTCCTTGAGCTGCCGCAAGGCTTCCTCAGGCGCGGCGACCGCGGTGCTGATGTAGGACAACTTCCACAGGCGCATGAGCGGAACGGTCCCTTCCGGACATATTCGGCTCCTATGCGCCTGCGCCGGTTCATTGCACGATTAATATCGGAGCCGAGTGACGGAATGTGTCTGCACTGTGGCCGAAGCGCCGCGCTTTCTGCCATTCCATTGACTGGGGTCAGAGCATTTGAGAGCATCCCGCGATGTTGGCCGTCCGGTTCGTCGCCTTTGCGTGCGCAGTCTTCCTTGTCTCGGCCTGCAAACCGATCGAATCGCCGCCTTCGCTTTCCGGTGGCGAGCTCGATGCACTGCTTGCCAAGGCTGTAATTCTGGCAGCCAGCAAGCTGCCGAAGGTTGAGGATACCTGCATCGCAGCTGAGTTGTCTCCTTCAACCTCGCGACCCGCAGACGATCCTGTCTTGGATGGCTGGAAGAAGACTCCCTCATCTGACGTGTTCTACCGGGACGTAGCCTTACCTTTGAGGCGAAAGCTTCCAGCACATGCCTTGAGCGGTCTTCCTGCCCGGATGCGGCAAAGGTCATGCGAGCATCCGATCACGTTCGAGGAACCAAATGCGGTCCAGTTGCGCGATCGGCAAGAGGTCTACATCCAGGTCTATATCGAGTTTGCAGATCGTTGCCCCGTGTGCGGCGCGGGCTACCAGATTGTCTATCGGCAGACTGATCATGGCTGGCAGATCGAACCGCCCGGCATGATGCGGACGTGGATCAGCTGACGGCTCGATCTTGTGTTTGCGTCTCGCGCCGAGTGAACGGCTACAGGCTCGCCGCGTAGAGCGCCAGCATCCGGCTTCCGGCCCTTTCGGCTTGCACCTTGTCGTAGATCGGGGCGTCGATCGTGCACCAGCCGTGCTGGGCGGGGTAGACTTCGACCTCGGCCGGGCGGCCCGCGGCCTTGGCGGCGGCGGCGAGTGCGGTCTTGTCGTCGGGCGCGCTGGCGTCGTCGTTCTGGGCGATGGCGAACAGGAAACTGGCCTTTGTTTTCGCAAGGAGATTGACCGGGCTGTCTGCCTCGGAACCAACGAGGCCGCCCCCGTGGAAAGATGCGGCGGCGCCGACGCGGTCCGGCACGGCGGCGGCGGTGCGGACGGTGTAGGGGCCGCCCATGCAATAGCCGCAGGTGCCGATCTTCTTTGCCGTATCGACTTCCGGCTGGGCATCGAGCCACGCCACGAAGGCCTTGGCATCGCTGGTGGTGGCGGCGGGCGTGATCGCGGCGATCAGCGGCTTCAGCTTGGCCTGACCCTCGGGCGTGCGCCACGCCACCAGCGAATCGAGTACCGGGGCGACCGCGCCGCGGTAGTAGTGGTTGACGACGAGGACCGCGTAGCCTGAGGAGGCAAGGCGCGAGGCCATGGTCTTGTACGCTTCGCGCAGGCCGGCGATGTCGGGCCACATGATGACGGCGGGGTGCTTGCCGGTTTCGGGTGTGTAGTACCAGGCATCGACTTTGCCATCGGGGGTGGTGACGGTGACGGCGCGGCCCTTCACCGCGAGGTTGCCGGGGGCCGATTGCGCCTCGCTGCAGCCGGGGATCGTCGCCATCACCACAAGCCCCGCGCCCACTGCGCCGAACTGGCGGCGGCTGAGCCATGCGGCGTTCTGGGCTTCGGTCTGTTCGTCACACATGGGTCTGGGCCTTTCGCTGGGGGCGCTCGCGCGACCTAGATTATCGCGGTGGACAGGCCTTGCAAGCGCCTGTCAGCTCGGTTCATCCCGTCAGCTCATGCGGGTTCCTGCAAGCGTTTGCCCGCCGTTTCGGGCAGGCCGAAGATCGCGACGACGGCGGCGAAGACCACCATGATGAAGGGATAGGCAAAGCCGGTCATCACGCTGCCGGTCGTGGCGACGGTAGCCTGCACGATGAACGGCATGAAGCCCGCGAAGATGCCGACGCCGAAGTTGTAGCTGGTGGCGAGCGAGGAATAGCGCGTGCGCGCGGGGAACTGCTCGCACAGCCATGCGCCCATCGGGCCATAAGTGAGGATGCCGGGGAGGCCGACGACGACCATGGCGATGACAATGACCAAGAGGTTGCCGAGCGGCGGGCTGACCGGCGCGGTGGTGTAGCCTGCGGCCTTGAGCGCGGCGTCGAGCGTTTCGGGCGTGGTCGGCTGGCCGGCGATGGTGACGACCGGGGCCGAACCGGCGGGGGCATCCTGCTTGGTATAGGGAACCCCGGCGCGGGTGAGGGTGTCGAGCACCTTGCCGCAGGCGCTGGTCTGACCGTGCTGCGCGAAGGGATTGAAGGTGCACTCGGCCCCGGAGACGACCACGGGGTGCTCCTTGGCGGCGCGGGCGAGGGCCGGGTTGGCCTGATCGGCGATAAGCTGGAAGCCGGGGAACAGCACCACCAGCATCATCGCATAGCCCGCGAGCACGACCGGCTTGCGCCCGACATGATCGGAAAGCCAGCCCGCGAGCACGTTGGTGAAGGCAAGGACAGCGAGCACGCCGATCAGCAGCGTGCGCGTCAGCACCGGGTCCATGTGGACCGAGACCTGCATGAAATTGAGCAGCTGGATCATGCCGATATAGCCGCAGATCGATTGCCCCACCGCGCCGCCGAACGTGGTGGCGAACAGGCGGCGCAGCTGCTTGGGCGTGGCATAGGCTTCGCGCAAGGGGGTGCGGGCAAGCTCGCCCGCCTTCTGCATGGCGGCGAAGACCGGGCTTTCGGAGAGCTTGAGGCGCATCCACACCGAGACGGCGAGGAGCACGAGGCTGGAGATGAAAGGCAGGCGCCAGCCCCATGCGATCCACGCTTCCTCGCCGACCAGGGTTTCGGTGGCGAGCACGACGAGGAGGCTGAGGGAGAAGCCCGCCGAGGCGCCGATCTGGATCCAGCCGGTGTAGAACCCGCGCTTCTTGAGCGGGGCGTGTTCGCACACGTAGATCACCGCGCCGCCATATTCGCCGCCGACCGCGAGGCCCTGCAGCGCGCGCAGCACGACGAGGAGGATGGGGGCAGCGATGCCCCATTGCGCATAGGTGCCGAGGAGGCCGATCGCGGTGGTGGCGAGGCCCATCAGGGTGATCGTGACCAGGAAGGTCACCTTGCGGCCAAGGCGATCACCCAGCGTGCCGAAGATGGCGGCACCGATGGGCCGCACCGCAAAGCCGACGCCGAAGGTGGCGAGCGCGAGGAGGAAGCCCGCCGCAGGGCTGGAGCCGGGGAAGAACAGCTTGCCGAACAGCGGTGCGAGCGTGCCGTAGATGTAGAAATCGTACCACTCGAACGCCGTGCCTGCTGCCGAAGCCGCGATCACCGTGCGGATTTCGGCCGTGGTCGGCTCCCCTTTCGAATCCATTCTTCTCTCCCCTTTTGCGCAGCATGGCGCGGCGCGGGGCGATTGCCAATCGTTTCGGGAATTGCCCGCCTTGCCTGCGGACTGGAAGGCATGAGGCGGGATAAATGGCTGATTGGAAAGCGCGCCTTGCCGCTCACCCCGCGCTTGACAAGGGGCCGGGCTGCTCTGGTACGGTACAGCTCGTGCGACAAGAGCGGACCCCCGGATCCGGTTCTGGGTGACTGTAGGGTTCGGGTGGCGACGCGGCGAGGTGGCATTGCCGGAATTGGGTAGCAAGCCGAACGGATGCTGTTCCCGCCGAACTTGCCATAGCCGTCATCGGCCCTGAGCCTTAAAGGGCAGTTATGGTGATAATCTATTCCGGGATAGCGGCTGATCGAAACGGACGGGCGATGGCCGGTGCGCGCCAGTTGGGGGCGATCATCGCGGAAGCGCTCGGTTCGAACGCTATTGCGATAGGTGCGCCTCAGACTGTTCGAACGGGAGGCTGGCAGCAGCAGCTCGAATTAGCCCGCCCTACGCTGGAACATCTCGCCAGAACGCTGGGCACGGTTTTGTCCGAGGGCAGGGTTCCAGTCATCGTCGCCGGACGATGTGCAGCAAGTATCGCCACCCTTCCTCAGATTTCCGCCCGCCACCCCGATGCAGCTTTGGTCTGGTTCGACGCCCATGGCGATTGCAATGTTCCACGCTCGGGCAACGGCGGTGTTGACGCTTATCTCGGCGGCATGGTGATCAGCGCGGCAACAGGAGAATGGAACAGCGGGTTCGGCGGCAGCCTCTCATGGGACAATGTTATCCTCGTCGGCTCGCGCGACTTGGACCCACCGGAATGGGAACGGATTCATTCGGGCCAGATTAACCATGTTGAAATTGGACCGGAGTTGGGGAAGCGACTGCGGGCCGCTATCGGAGATCGACCCGTATATGTGCATCTGGACTGCGATGTTCTCGATGCAGGGCTGCTCGCGACCGAATATCAGGTCTCAGGAGGTCTTGATTGGTCAGACCTGTACGAAGCGTTCCATGCTCTTGCCGAGTGTGATGTCGTCGGGCTGGAAGTCGCCGAGTATGAGGCGACATGGCCAGACGGAAGGCCAAATAGTCCTGATCGTTTGGTCGAAGCGATAGCTCCTCTGCTTAAGGTGCTGGCATAAAACAAGATTAGACACTTAGCGTCCGATCAGCGACCGCTTCCGGCAATCTCGGCAATCAGAGCCAATTACGGAATTGGTGTCATAAGCTGAGCGGCAGCCTTCGATCCCGCCAAGCCCAAAAGTCGCCGCTCCAAGCCCAGCGCCTATCCCCCCGTCATCCGCGCCAGGATCGCTTGCGCCGCGGCGTGGAACACCGCGCGTTGCTTGGGGGTGAAATCCGCGAACAGGTGCCCGCCGATCTTTGCCATCGCGGGGATGGTCTGGCGGAACAGGTCCATGCCGGCGTCCGTCAGGCGCACCGGTTTGCGGCGGCGGTTGTTCGCGTCGGGGGCCTGCTCGACGAGGCCGCGTTCGGAAAGTGCGGCGATCGCGCGGCTCACGTTCATCGGGGGAAGGCCCATGATGTCCGACAGGTCATGCCCCGCCAGTTCGCCTTCGCCGCCGAGCGCGAGGATGATCTTGAGGTCGTTCTGGCTGAGCCCCATCGGTTCGGCCACGCCTTCGCGCATGGGCCGCGCGATGAAGGTGCCGAGCTTCAGCAGATCGACGAGGAGGGCAGCGTCCTCGCCCAGATCGAGTTCGGGGCGGGCGGCTTGGGGCGCGGCTTGGGTTTGGGCAGAGGTGGTGGCCATCGCGCGCTTATCGCGCCCGCCACGCGTGTCGGCAAGAGGGGCTTGCCAAGCGCAAATTTGTATGTCTAACTAACAATCGGTACGATCAATTGTTACGATCAGGCCGTACCGGCAAAGCTTATCGGGCCTCGCAGAAGGCCGTGCACGGAGAGGGGATCACCCATGGCAAAGTCACCTACGCTATCATTGCGTCTGCTCGCCGCCGGCAGCATGAGCGCCCTTGCGCTCGGCATGGCCGGGCCTGCCCTTGCCCAGACGGCTCCGCAGGATGCGGCGCAGGCCTCGGACGATACTGGTGCGATCAAGGAAATCGTCGTCACCGCGCAGTTCCGTTCGCAGAAGCTGCAGGATACGCCGATCGCGATCACCGCGATTACCGGCGACGCGCTCGAGCAGCGCAGCGCCAATGCGCTGACCGATATCGCCAACTCGGCGCCGAGCGTGGTGCTGCGTCCGGCTTCGGCCGCGTTCGGCAACTCGATCACCGCGAGCATCCGCGGCTTCGGCCAGATCGACTTCAACCCCGCTTATGAACCCGGCGTCGGCCTCTACATCGATGATGTCTATTATCCGCGCCTGACGGGTGCGAACTTCGATCTGCTCGATGTCGAGCGCGTCGAAGTGCTGCGCGGTCCGCAGGGCACGCTGACGGGGCGCAACTCCGAAGGCGGCGCGATTCGGTTCATCTCGCGCAAGCCGACCGGCGACGGCAGCGGCTATCTCTCGGCCACGTACGGCATTCGTAACCGCATCAACCTGCGCGGCAGCGCCGATTTCACCATCGCCAAGAATCTCTATGCGCGCATTTCGGGCACCTTTGCCGAACAGCAGGGCTTCGTGAACGTGCTCGACTATGGCTGCGCCAATCCCGGCAGCGGGCAGCCTTCGACCACCGGCGGCACCAAGTGCACGCGCTACAAGCTCGGGGATGTCGGATACCGGGCGCTGCGCGGAATCCTGCGCTACAATCCGTCGGACAAGCTCGATGTGATGATCAGCGCCGACTACACCAAGGACAGCCACAACAACGGCGCCGAGGTGCTGCTCTATGCGGACAACCCGAACCCCAACGTCCGGACAGTGGGCGGGCTTCCCTATGATTCGCGCTTCATCTGCGGGCGCTGGTGCAACTATACCTCGACCGGGCAGGAGGCGGGTTCGTTCGTCGCGGGGCTGATTCCGCCGCTCAATGGCCTGCCGCTGGCGGCGACCACCGGGCAGCAGTCTTCCGACTACGAGGGCTGGGGCGTTTCGGGCAATATCGATTTCAGCCTGAACGACGCGCTCAAGCTACAGTCGATCACGGCCTATCGCGGCTGGAAATCCAGCTTCTCGATCGACAACGACCTCTCCCCGGCGCGCGTGGGCTTCGGCAACAACGAACTGACCCACTGGTTCTGGAGCCAGGAACTGCGGCTCAACGCCAAGCTGGGCGAAATCGCCGATGCGACGGTGGGTGGTTACTATTCGGACGAGAAGACGACCTACTACACGCTGCAGGACATCCGCTATGTCGCGGCGAACATCCCGGGCGTCGGCCTGCTGCCGATCTTCCCGCTGCAGTTCATCGGCAACGACCCCGTGCGCACCAAGTCGAAGGCGGTGTTCGGCACGGTGATCGTGCGGCCGACCAGCGCGCTGACGGTGACGGCGGGCGTGCGCTACACCAAGGACGAGAAGGCCTACACGTTCTTCCGCTACAACCTTGACGGGCGCACCATCAATCCGTTCCTCGACGCGGTCGGTGCGGCCAACGGTGCGGGCTATGATGGCCCGAACGGCACCGCGCTGACCGGCCGCACCGCGACCTTCAGCGGCGACCGGGTCGATTACCGCGTTTCGCTCGACTACCGCTTCTCGCCCGAAGTGCTCGCCTATGCGACGATTTCGACGGGCTACAAGGCAGGCGGCGTCGGTCCGCGTCCGTTCAATGCAGCGCAGGCGCGCGGGTTCGGGCCGGAAAAGCTGACTTCCTATGAAATCGGCCTGAAGACCGACTTTTTCGACCGCCGCGTGCGGCTGAACCTCGCGGGCTTCTTCAACGACTTCAAGGATGCGCAGCTCACCTTGCTCTCGTGCCCGCAGTTCGGTGGCCCCGGCCCTTGCGCGCTGCCGCAGAATGCCGGCAACGCTCACGTCAAGGGTGTCGAGGCCGAACTGTTTGCCCGTCCGATCGACGGGCTCCAGATCGATGCGTCGGCCAGCTACATCGACTGGAAGTGGAAGTGCGTGAACCCGGCCGTGGTTGGCGGCGCTTCGGGGCCGTGCTCGAGCGATCCGGCGGTTGTCGGCCTGCTTTCGCCCAAGCCGCGCGGGCTGATCAAGACCAAGTGGAGCTTCGGCATCCAGTATGATGCCGAGGTCAACAATATCGGCACGTTCACGCCGCGCTTCGACATCTCGTATCAGTCGAGCCTTGCCGGCGGTGACGTGGCGCCGACGCCGGGTTCGCCTTCGGAGCTGTTCGGGCAGGTGCCGGGCTTCACCATCGCCAATGCGCGCCTGACCTGGCAGAACGTTAAGAAGGACCTGTCAATTGCGCTCGAAGTGACCAACCTGTTCGACAAGTACTACTTCCTCAGCAAGTTCGACCTGACGGGTGCGGGCGCCGGGGCGATCACCGGCCAGCCGGGCCGTCCGCGCGAGTGGGCCGTCACGATCAAGAAGAAGTTCTGATCTGCGAGGCATTTCCGGTCATGAGGGAGGAAGGGGCGGTCCAGTGCGGGCCGCCCCTTCTTGCATCAGAGGCCTTGTCTCAACCGTATCAAATGGTAGGGTCTGTCCGAAGGCGCCGCGCGTGCGCCGCAGGGAGAAAACTGATGCTGCCAGCGGGCGTTTCCATTGCGCATCCCGAAATGCTCTACATCGGTGGTGCCTGGATCCCGGCGCAGAGCGGCCGACTGATCGAACTGATCTCGCCTGATACCGAGCAGGTCGTGGCACGGGTGGCCGAGGCGAACGCGGCGGATATGGACGCGGCAGTGGCAGCGGCGCGCGTCGCGTTTGATCACGGACCGTGGCCGATGATGGCACCGGCGGAGCGGATTGCCGCGTTCCGGCGTATGGTGGGGCATCTGCGGGCGCGGGTGGACGAACTGGCGAAGTGCTGGACGGCGCAGATGGGCGGGCTCGCGAGCTTTGCCGGGCCGATGCACGCCGGATCGGTCGCGGTGCTGGAGGGCCTCGCGGCGATGGCCGAAGGCTTTGCCTTCGTCGAGCAGCGGCCAAGCATGGGGGCGGCGGCGGGGTTCGTCGCCTATGAGCCGGTCGGCGTGGTGGCGGCCATCGCGCCGTGGAACGGGCCGTTCGGGATCATGGCGAACAAGGTCGCCTATGCGCTGCTGGCAGGCTGCCCGGTGATCATGAAGCCTTCGCCGGAAACGCCGCTGGAGGCCTATATCATTGCCGAGGCGGCGGAAGCGGCGGGGTTGCCGGCGGGGGTGGTGAACCTTGTCACCGGGCACCGCGAGGCGAGCGATCACCTCGTGTGTAATCCGGGCGTGGACAAGGTGAGCTTCACCGGTTCGACCGTGGCGGGGCAGCGGATTGCATCGGTCTGCGGGGAGCGGATCGCGCGCTGTACGCTGGAGCTGGGCGGCAAGTCCGCGGCTCTGGTGCGGGATGACTTTCCCATCGATGTGGCGGCCAAAATGCTTACGGGCACGATCACGATGATGAGTGGGCAAGTCTGCGCAATGCTGAGCCGTGTGATCGTCCCGCGCGCGCGGCATGACGAACTGGCCGAGGCGATTGCGGGCGAGATGGCAAAGGTGGTGATCGGGCATTCGGATGACCCGGCGGCGCAGTTGGGGCCGCTCGCCATGGAGCGGCAGCGGGACCGTGTGGAGATGTATATTGCCGAGGGGCGCAAGGTGGCCGATCTGGTATGCGGCGGCGGGCGGCCCGCGCATCTGAACCGGGGCTTCTTCATCGAGCCGACGCTGTTTGCCAATGTGCCCAACGACAGCCGGATCGCGCAGGAGGAAATCTTCGGACCGGTGCTCAGCCTGATCCCGGCGGAGGACGAGGAGGACATGATCCGCATCGCCAACGAGAGCCGCTTCGGCCTGAATGGCTCGGTGCTGACGCACGATGTCGATGCGGCCTACCGGATCGGGCGGCGGGTGCGCACCGGCGGGTTCGGGCAGAATGGCCTGAGGATGGACTTCGGGCTGCCCTATGGCGGGTTCAAGCAGAGCGGCATCGGGCGTGAGGGCGGGCGCGAGGGGTTCATGGCCTATCTGGAGGTGAAGACCCTGCTGCTGGATGGGGTGCCTTCCAGACTCTAATTGTACCCCGTTCGTGTCGAGCGAAGTCGAGACACCGCACGCCGCGCAAGGTGTCTCGACTTCGCTCGACACGAACGGAAGGGAGTGGGTCAGCCCAGTTCGACGCAGCCACCGTCTACGTACAAGTCCACGCCATTGATGAAGCTGGCTTCCTTGCTGGCGAGGAAGAGGACGGCGCGGGCGACTTCCTCCGCCTCGCCCATGCGGCCCATGGGGACCACGCCGCCGAGCATCGCGCGGGTGGCTTCGATTTCGGCCTCGCTCGCGCCGCGCTTGAATATTTCGGTCTCGGTCGGCCCGGGGCTGACCATGTTGACGCGGATCTGGCGGGGGAGGAGTTCCTTGCCGACGGTCCTCGCCATGGCGCGCAGGCCCGCCTTGGCGGCGGCATAGGCGACGTTTCCGGCGAGGGCGAGTTCGCTGCCGATCGAGCCGGTAATGACGATCGCGCCGCCATCGCGCAGCAGGGGCAGGGCGTTCTGGATCGCGAAGAACGCGCCGCGCAGGTTCACATTGTGGATGCCGTCCCAGAATTCCTCGGTCACGTGCGGCATCGCGGCGAACCCGCCGACGCCCGCGTTGACAAAGAGCACGTCGATCCCGCCGAGACTGTGCTCGATTTCGGTGAAGGCGGCCTGCGTCTGCGCCACATCGCCCATGTCGCTTGCGATACCGAGCGCCCCCAATTCTTCGGCGGCAGCGGCAAGCGTTTCGCGATTGCGGCCGGTGATCGCGAGCTTGGCGCCCTCGGCGGCGAACATGCGGGCGGCGGCAAGTCCGATCCCGGCATTGCCGCCGAGAATGACGACGCATTTGTCGGTAAAGCGCATGGGGGGCCTCAGAACATCGTGTTGGTGTTGGCGGAGGATTCGGGGACCGGGCTGATCACGTCCCAGTGCTCCATGACCTTGCAGCGCTCGACGCGGAAGATGTCCACCACCGCGAAGCCGCGCTTCTGTTCCGGCGTGCCATCCTCCTGCCAGCCGTGGCTGTGCACGGCGACGAGGTTGCCGTCGGCGATGATGCGGCGGATATCGGTCTTCTGACCCGGATTGCCCTCTACGAATTTCGTCAGGAACGTGATCGCAGCCTCGCGCCCTGTCGCCGCATAAGGATTGTGCTGGATATAGCCCGGATCGACCCACCTCTCGAACGAGGAGCGCACTTTCTTCTCGATGTAGAATTCCTGCATGAACTGTGTGACGACCTGCTTGGGGGTGAGCTTGCAGGTTTCCGCATGGGCGGAGGGAGCAGCAAGCAGGGCGAGTGCGATCAGGGCGCGGCGCATAGGGGTTCCTTTCAGAACATCGAGTTGGGATTGATGGGCTGGGCGGGCACGTCCTGCAGCACGTCCCAGTGTTCGACGATCATGCCGCCTTCGCAGCGGAAGATATCGACCACGGCAAGGCCGGGATCGCCGGGCCAGCGCTCGACGTGGGTGTGGACGACGACGTGGTCGCCATCGGCAAAGCTGCGGTGGATCGTCTGCTTCGCATCGGGGGATTCCACCTTCACATGATCGAGAAAGGCCTTGAGCGCATCCCGGCCCGGAGGGGCGAGCATCGAGTGCTGGATGTAGTCCGGCGCAATGTAGCGATCGACCGCGCTGCTATCCATCGCGATGAGGACCCTGTGGTACATCTCGATCACGAGATCGTGATTGGCCTGTTCGGCGGCGGTCCGCGCCATCGACTCTCTCCCCTTTTATTCTAACATTTGATACGGTATGCCGGAAAGCGAAGGGCGGTAAAGCCCCCATGGGAGAGATTATGGACCGCGAGGCCCTCTATGCCGCACTCGATCAGTTCCTTGCTGCGCTCAATGCGGGCGATCATACCCGGATGAGCTGGGCAGAGGGCGCGCATCACAGCGAAAACAATGTGATGCTGGACATCGGTGACGGGGTGTGGGGCACGATCCAGAAGCTGGGCGATTACCAGCTGCGCTTTGCCGACACGCGGACGGGGCAGGTCGGCTACTTCGGCACGGTGATCGAGGCGATCGAGGAATCCGCCTTCACGCTGCGCCTCAAGTTCGATGCGGCGGGCGCGATTGCCGAGTGCGAGATGCTGATCGTGCGGCAATCGGACAGCGGCATCAAGTTCGAGAACCCGCGCTATTGGGACAAGCCGATCCTGCATCGCGAGGTCGTGGCGCCGGTTTCGCGCGAGGAGATGGTGCGGCTCTCGAACGGCTATTTCGACACGCTGCAGCGCAACGACGGGACGATCCACACGAAGTTCCACCCGGATTGCAACCGCGTCGAGAACGGCGTGCAGACGACGCGCAATCCGGAGTTTGCCAAGATCGTGCCGGTTTCCGCATTGGGCTGCGAGGAGCAGTTCCGCATGGGCAACTACCGCTACGACGACGATCTGCGCGCGCGGCGGTTCCCGCTGGTGGACGAGGAGCGGGGGCTGGTGCTCGCCTACGGCTTCATCGACCACTCGGGGCGGATCGACGAATACCAGCTGACCGACGGGCGGACGGTGAAAAGCCCGGTGCGGCGGCCGCACAGCTTTTACATTTCCGAGCTGTTCAAGATCGACCACGGCATGATCGAGCAGATCGAGGCCAATTTCATCACGGTGCCCTACCGGATGCCCAGCCCGTGGGACGCGCTGTGATGGGTTGGAGCGTTGTGCGGGCATACTTCGACAAGCTCAGCATGAGCGGGGTTGGGAGACTTCGGCTTAAACAAACCCCGCTCATGCTGAGCTTGTCGAAGGGTGCCTGCGCGGCGCTGGCGGCACTGGCCCTCGGCGCCGCGCCCCCCATGGTGGGTGCTGGCAGCGAATGGACGAGCCCCGGCGGTGATGCGGGCAAGACGCATCACTCGGCACTGACGCAGATCAACGCGCAGAACGTCGGCACGCTGGGGCTGGCATGGCAGGCCGAGCTCGGCACCGCGCGGGGGATGGAAGCGACGCCGGTGATGGTCGGCGGGGTGCTTTATACCTCGGGCGTGGCGGGGCGGGCCTATGCCTTTGACGCGGCGACCGGGCGGCAGCTCTGGGCGTTCGAACCGGACGTCGACATGCAGCTCAATCGCACCGCCTGCTGCGACATGGTCAACCGCGGGGTCGCGGTGGCGCGGGGCAGGGTCTTTGTCGCGACGCTTGATGGCTGGATGTACGCGCTGGATGCGAAGACCGGCGCGGTGGTGTGGAAGACGGATTTCATCGAGAACCGCAAAAAGGGCGACAACTCTACCGGCGCGCCGGAGATCGCGGGCGATGTCGTCGTGATCGGCATGGGCGGCGCGGAATACGATGTGCGCGGCTATGTCACCGCGCTCGACCTGGAGACGGGCAAGCTGCGCTGGCGCTGGCATGTGGTGCCGCATGATCCGGCGCTGGGGCCGCAGGAGACGCCGGAACTCGAAGCGGCGATGAAGACCTGGGACCCGAATAGCCGCTGGGATATCGGCGGCGGTGGGGCGCCGTGGGATGCCATCGCGTTCGATCCCGAGACGGGCTACCTGCTCGTCGGCACCGGCAATGGCGGGCCTTATGCGACCTCGAAGCGCAGCCCGGCGGGGGGCGACAACCTCTATCTCGGCAGTCTGGTGGCGCTCGATCCGAAGACGGGCCGGATGGTGTGGCACTATCAGGAAACGCCGGGAGACAACTGGGACTTCACCTCGACCCAGCCGCTGATCCTGACGCATCTGAAGCTGGATGGCGCGGACCGGTCGGTGATCCTCCATGCGCCCAAGAACGGCTTTCTCTATGTGATTGACCGGGCGACGGGCAAACTGCTCAAGGCCAATCCGCTGGTGCGGATGAACTGGGCGAAGGGGATCGATCCTGCGACGGGTCGGCCCATCCTCACGCCGGAGGAAAGCGACTATACGGCGGGGCCGAAGATCGTCTTCCCGGCGACACCCGGCGCGCGCAACTGGCACCCGGCGTCGTTCGATCCGGCGACGGGGCTCTACTATGCGGCGGTGCTCGATCTCGGGAACCTGATCTTCATGACGCCGGGGCAGAAGCCGCTGAAGGCCCGCGGGCTCAACAACGATGCGGCGCTTATCTTCACTACCGACGTGAAGGACGCGCTCGCTGCCTTTCCCGCGCCGATGGCCGACGCAGTGCGCGCGCTGCCTGCTTATGCCGAGGCGCTGAAGGACCCCGGCACGGCGCAGATTCGCGCGATCGAGCCGCTGACGGGCAGGACCGTGTGGTCGGCGAACACGGCAGGCTGGCAGGACCGCGCGGGTGTGCTGACGACGGCTTCGGGGCTGCTGATCCACGGCGATGTCGGCGGGCGGCTTACCGTGCGCGAGACGAAGACGGGCAAGGTGCTGAAGACCATCGAGACGGGCACGCCGATCATGGCCGCGCCGATGACCTATCAGGTGAAGGGCGTGCAGTATGTCGCGGTCATGGCGGGGTGGGGCGGGGGCGGGTTCCCGTTCGTGCCGCGCTATTCGGCGGCCTATGACCGGGGCAACGTGAACCGATTGCTGGTGTTCAAGCTGGGCGGGGGCAAGGTCTCGCTGCCGCCGCTGCTGCCGCCCCTGGAAGTCGCGCCTGAACCGCCCGCGCAGGCGGCGGGCGTGACGGCGGAGACGATTGCGCGTGGTCAGGGGCTGTTTTTCGGCAATTGCGCGATCTGCCACGCCAACCGGCACCGTTCGATCACGCCGGACCTTCGACGCATGCAACAGGGGACGCACGAGATGTTCAGGCAGATCGTGCTGGAGGGTGCGCTGGTGCCGGGCGGGATGCCGCGCTGGGATGATGTGCTGACGCCCGGGGATTCCGATGCGATCCATGCCTATCTGATCGATTTGCAGGCGAAGACGCGAGCGGATGAGATGGCCAAGCAGCAGGCGGGCAAGCCGCTGGATGGGCCGGGTCTGACGATACTGAGCAATTATTAAACCCCATCACCCCCCGTTCGTGTCGAGCGAAGTCGAGACACCACACACGGCGCTCGGTGTCTCGACTTCGCTCGACACGAACGGTTTGGGGGAATGGGGAAAGAGAGGCAGATCATGGACTTTTCGACGCTCGACAACCCCCGGCTGGAATTCGCCTTCGCTTGCACGCTCCAGTTCACGCGGGTGCAGGCGATCCCCGATGTGCCGACGGGCGGGATGCGCAGCGCGGTCTATGTCGATAGCGGGACGTTCGAGGGGCCCCGCCTCAAGGGCCGGGCCGTGCCGAATTCGGGCGGCGACTATGCCTTGTTCCGGCCTGATGATACGGCGGTGTTCGACGCGCGCTACATGCTGGAAGTCGATGACGGCACCCTGATCTACATGCAGAACAAGGGGTTCCTGTGGGGGCGCGAGCCGGGGACGATGGACCGGCTGCGGCAGTGGGCCTTTGCCGGCGGCGCGCCGGTGCCGCATGCCGAATACTACCTGCGCGCGCAGCCGACGTTCGAGACGAGCAAGGGCCCGCACGACTGGCTGACGCGGCACGTGTTCATCGGCGTGGGCGAGCGGCGGCCGGACGGCAACCACGTGCGGTATTATGCTCTGACGTGAGCTTTTCAAATCCGTTCGCCCCGAGCGAGGTCGAGGGGCCAGTTCGAGCGAAGCCGAGAACACCACGCGAGGCCTCGACTTCGCTCGGGACGAACGGGGTTGCGAGACCGCTTGACGGACTGCCTTGATCTCGCCAAAACAATAACAATTGGTAGAAAATAAGCATGGGAGAATTCCGCCGGTGAAGCTGCACCTGCCCCCCCGCGTCAGCCCCAAGGCCTTCGATGCCATGCTCACCGCTGCGGCGGGGGTTGTCGGCAAGGACTGGGTCATGGCGAGCGATGCCGACCGCGACGCCTATGGGGATGTCTATGCGCCGGGCTCGCCGGAGGAATGGCCCGCCAGCGCCGCGATTGCCCCCTCCAGCGTCGAGGAAGTGCGCGCGATCGTGCGGTTGGCGAACGAGCACAAGACACCGCTCTGGCCGGTCGCGCGGGGCAAGAACCTCGGATACGGGACGGCGGCGCCGCGCATGGCGGGGTCTATCGTGCTCGATCTCGGGCGGATGAACCGGATCCTCGAGCTCGATGCGAAGCTGGCCTACTGCGTGGTCGAGCCAGGGGTGGGCTTCTTCGACCTTTACGAGGCGGTGCAGCGCGAGAAGCTGCCGCTGTGGCTTTCGGTGCCGGGCAATGCCTGGGGCTCGGTGCTCGGCAATGCGCTGGAACATGGCATCGGCTACACGCCTTATGGCCTTCACGCGCGCAACCTGTGCGGTATCGAGGCGGTGCTGCCCGATGGCGATCTGCTGCGCACCGGCATGGGCGCGATGGAGGGCAATCCGGCCTGGCACTTGTTCCCGATGAGCTATGGCCCGACGTTTGACCTCGCGTTCTCGCAGTCGAACCTCGGCATCGTGACCAAGGCGGGCGTGTGGATGCAGCCGGCGCCGGAAAGCTCGCTTGAGCTGGTGTTCGATATCCCGGCGGCGGAGGATATCGGCTGGGTGATCGACACGATCGCCCCGCTCAAGATTTCCGGGCTGATCGACCAGAACGTGTTCATCCCGAGCTGGCTGGGCAAGATGGTGCTGAAGGGCCAGCGCAAGGATTTCTGGGACAAGCCGACGGCGATCCCGGAGGCGCGGGTGCAGGAGCTGCTGAAGGAGCACAAGCTGGGCTACTGGCAGGTGGCGCTGCGGCTCTATGGCGAGGAAGGCGTGGTCAAGGCCAAGGCCGATGTGGTCAAGGCGGCGATGAAGCGCAATCTGGCCGCGCCGCCGGAGGAGCACTGGTGGCACCCTGGCGACTATATCCACGGGGTCGAGATCACGATGGGTGTGCCGTCTGCCGTGCCCTTGCAGATGAGCGACTGGATCGGCGGGCGCGGGGCGCACATGGGCTTTTCGCCGGTGGTGCCCGCGAC
>Ga0310345_10001809_pt1 | contig 22897 bp, 13 predicted proteins | sample HC15DNA20500_MG_FD_204667 | JGI IMG/M metagenome (GOLD analysis project Ga0310345, IMG submission 204667) | Marine microbial communities from station ALOHA, North Pacific Subtropical Gyre - HC15-DNA-20-500_MG | ecosystem: Environmental > Aquatic > Marine > Oceanic | place: Pacific Ocean: North... | reverse complement strand
GAACCGATCACCTACATATTGATGACATTCAGTCAAGGGTGTCTCTCAACCTGACCGAACAGATGTTTGAGATTTTCCGGCAGGACTGGTTGACCCGCCCCGGTGAGCAGGGCCGGACCAGCATCAATGGTACCCGTGTCGGTGAGGACGACTTCTATGAGCGGGTGATGGAGCAGATCGACTCAGACATCCTCAGGGTTATCAAGTTCCCGGCGATTGTGACTGATGACAAGGGCGAACCGGAACCGTTGTGGCCGGACTTCTTCACGCTGGAATCACTGGACCGTATCCGTAGGAAGGTGGGTGAGGAGGCGTGGTCCCGTAACTACATGCAGGAACCCAGTTCTTCTGCTGCGGCTACCTTCAGTGATGATTCCATTCAGAAGTGTCTGAACCCGTTGAGGTCGGTGAACCATGAACCCCCTAAAAACTGCTCTGTATATATTGGCGTTGATCCCGCTCTCGGCTCTAACAATTGTGTTATTGCTGCTACACCGCACGAAGGAAAACTTAAAATACTTTTCGTTCGGGAAGACGTAGGGCTGACCCGTAACGAACAGATCCTTGGCATCGTGGAGGATGCCGTACTCCAATGTGGCAGGAATGGCAGCAGCGTGTCGGATGTCATCATCGAAGCGATGGTGTTCCAGAAGGGGCTATCTCGTGATGAGCGCCTGATTGAGATGACCAAGCGGTACGGTTTCAGGGTCAGGGAACATCTCACCGGGATGAACAAGTATGATGAAACGATTGGTGTTCCGTCGATGGCGTTGTCGTTTATGCGCGGCGAGATTGACATTCCGTATGCGGAGGATCCTGCGACACGGCACCAAGCGGACCAGTTGATCCGTCAGTTGAAGGCGTGGCGTCCGCTGAAGCGCGGAACGAAACTCCGGCAGGATCAGGTTATGGCATTGTGGTTTATTTGGATCCTTTGGCGGCAACGCAAGCAGTCGTTTGATCTGGACACTTCACAGTTTAACTTTGGTGGACTACCGTGGGGATCAAGTGTGCCCGTCAGACAGGTGTTTTGATGTATACGTTCGATGAGATCGTGTCGATTATTCGACTTCGACAGGACGCACAGTCCCCCCTCATCGCCCGTATGCAGGATGTCAAGGAGCGATATAACGGCGATTATGTAATACCACTCCCGTCAATGGAGGAAGAGCCAGTTCTTCCTCCTCTGACGCCTGCTTTGATAGCGGAGAACATCGACGCTGTGGCCCAGCGGGCTGCGTCTGTTACTCCGTTTATCGGTTGTCCTGCTATCGATCCTTCTAAAGAAAGGGGGATCCGGTCGCGCGAGTACGCTGATATCCGACGGAAGGCGCTCGCTGCTACATGGTATGACTCTAAATACAAGATCAAGATCCGTCGGGCATACAGGCACCTAGCCGGGTATGCCACCGCCTGTCTTGTGGTGACACCCGATTTCGATAAGGGGCTACCTCGCATTCAGGTTCGTGACCCTATCGGTGTGTTCCCAGAGCCGAAGGCGTACGAAGATGTGGAGCCTCCGGCCAATGTTGGATTCATCTATGGCAAGTCGGGCGGCTGGTTGCGTAGCCATTACCCACAGTGCCGTCAAGAAAACGGTGGGCCTGTAACGGGAGATGAGAACGCCCGTCAGGAGTTGTGGGATGTAGCCGAATGGGTGGACTCCGAACACATCGTCATCGGCATCATGGGGCCACGGTACAGCCGACATTCGTATACGGAGCCACGGGCTACGACAACGATGGAACTGACCCGTGTCCGCAACAAGGCCGGGATGCCGTGCGTTATCACACCCGGACGGGTGACACTAGACAGGATTGCTTCTTCTATCTCCAATGTCATCGGCATTGTTGATTTGATGTCAAAGATGATGGCTTTGGAAATCATGGCGCAGGAGAAGGCGATCTTCCCTGACAGGTATATCATCGGGCGGTCGGGTCAGGTGCCGATGATTGTCGGTGGCGAGTGGAAAGACGGACGCGAGGGACAAGTAAACGTTCTGCTTGACGCTGAACAAATCGGTGAACTCCGGTCGTCACCTGACCCGTCCACCAATATCGCTATTGATCGATTGGAGCGCAATGCAAGGATCTCTACTGGCACGGTCCCGCAGATCGGCGGAGAGTCATATGGCGCTCTTCGGACTGGTAGAGGCATTGATGCGCTCATGGGCGCGGCGCTTGACCCGCGCATTCAGGAGATGCAGGAGATTATGGAGGGGCACCTCCCACACCTGAACGAATGCCTGTTCGCCACCTACAAGGGTTACTGGGGTAGCAAGAAGTTCTCCATGTTTACCGGGTATGCCGGTGATTTCGGACAGGTTGACTTCGTACCGAATGACCACTTTGAGACATTCAATAATGTGGTTTCGCATTCCATCCCCGGTGCGGACATACAGGGGACTACAATCCAGTTGGGGCAGTTGCTATCCATGAAGGGCATCAGCCTTCATACGTTCAGGGCCAAGCATCCGTTTATTGAAGATGCTGAGATGGAGGCGCGACGGGTCGATGAAGAGCAGTTGGAGGAGGCGGTTCTGGCAGCCATCCAGCAGCAGGCTTTGTCGGGTCAGTTGCCTGTGGTGTATGTCTCTAAGATTGAGAAGCACCGCAAGAAGGGTCTGGATATCTTTGAGGCCATCGAAAAGGCCGATGAAGAGATACGGAAGGAGCAGGCTGCGGTAGCCCCTCAGCCCGAAGAAGGGATGGCTATGGCGCCGGAGCAGGCAATGGGTTTGGCAGCAGGACCACAAGGTATGGGACCACAGGGGGCCGGTCCCCCCGGTGGCGGCGAGTTCTCTCCTGAGGCGGCACAGCAGTTGGTTGCTGCGTTGGGTCAGGGAGTTGGCTGATGGTAAGGGCACGCAAACAGCCACCGCAGACCCCCGGCTTGGAGGCCGGTGCAGCGTATGGCGAGGTCAGCGACAGCCTAGAGGCCCAGCAGGCTATCCCGCTGCCCCAGAAGCAGGCAGGCGAGATTGCTGCACCACCACAGGTCGCTGCTCCACCGATGCAGCCGCCTGCCCAGCAGGGTCCACTCCCGTTGGCAGAGGCGCAGGCGTATACCCCACAGATCACACCGTTGACAGCGCCGGGAAGGGGCATCCAGCAAGGCATCCCTCGTCAGGCTCCCACGCCGAATCAGGAAGCGGCTGTCTTGCTGCGTGATTGGGGTCAGGCCACAGGTGACCCGGCTCTTCTTGAAGCCGCTGCACAACTGAGCCTCTAATGGCCGAGCGATCTGGGCTGCGGCGGGTCAACCACAGTATCGGTACCGCGTCACCGTCATCATTTAATGATGAATGGAATGGCCGCAGGATGCAGTTGCTTATGCAGGCAGGAGCCGGTCGGTTCCTAGAGACTTCCCCTGAAAGCCTCATCGCGTTGGCAGCCAGTGGATCGTCAGACGGCGACATGCTGGACAACTTTCTGCGTGCCTACAATCAAGGCGAGTTCAACCAGATGCGGCATACATTTGAGGCGATGCCGGATCAGGTGCAGACCGCCGAGTTCAACAGGCTGCCGAATGCGACCCAGCAGATTCTCGTTAGTGGAGGTTACGAACCCCCCAACGAGGATCAGAAAGCGTTGTGGAAACGGATCCTTACATGGGACATACCGCTACTACCTGAAGAGCATATGGGTAAAGCCATAGGGATAGGCATGGCCCCTATCCGGGCTGTGGGCTTCTTCGCAGGTAAGGCTGCTAGTGGTCTGTGGGAACACGGGGTAATGAGGCCATCCCGACTTGCCACACGCTTAGGACGTTCTGGTGCCTACCTCGCTGAAAAGGGTGCAGCGTCGTTTGCTGATCCTCGTGATTGGCGAGAAGCATGGAATAACGCAAAGTACGAAGAGAACTCCTACTATTCTGGGACCGTTAAGAGGGCCGAACGGATTGTTGGCCGCTATCAGACACGCCTATTGCGGGCTTATTTAGAGGGTGGGCAGCAGGGTGTATATGACCTGATGCTGAAGGAAGCACAGGCTCGTGGCGTAGCACCTGAAGATGTCGAAAATCACTGGCGCAACTGGCAGTCAACGTTAGATGAAGCCAGCAACGTTCAGGCATTAGAGATACTTGAATCAGGCAAGTTGACTCTGTTCGACGCATCCCAGCGTGCATTCAATTCAGTTTCACCGTGGGATGTTGCCCCGGACAGCATTTACGGCAAGGCCGTTGGGATGACCGGTGCGCTCGCTACTGAGATCCTGTTGGATCCTACAACGTGGGCTGGTGGCGCACTCTTTAAGATAGCCAAACACGCGAAGGTTGGCCTACGAGCCGGTATGACAGGTAATGCTATTGACTTTTCTCGGCGGATCTCTATGGCCCTGCGAGCAGAAGATGCTGGAACTGGCCTGTTCGCACCAATAAGGATCTGGAATCCTAACACCGGTCAGTACGACGATGCCCTTGGTGAGGTTAAGGAATGGGTGCACGGGGCGGGGAACGTCCCAGAAACAGGCTCCCTTACCCAAGGTAATATCCCGATTGGTGGTGGCAAGAAACTGATCGGGGCAGGAGCCAAGTATCTGGCCGCTACAAACTTTAATATCCGTTCCCAGCACAGGGCGATGAACCGATTCATCGACCGGGTTAACGACGCATTCAGGCAGCATGATGAAATAGATGCGTTTGCTGTTGCGTTCAGGAGGGAGAACCCGGACGGTGATTTAACTAAGGCCATCGCTGAAAAGTTTGGGGATGGTGCCAGCCCCACTGGTCAACTAGCACGGGATCTACCTGCGTTGGGACCGATTATGGGTGACCTGATCAACTGGCACAACCTCAGGCGCAGGATGAGCCTTACCGTGGATGCCCGACATATTGACCAGAACGGCATGTGGAGGGTGCTTGACGAGGAAGGCGAGTTGCTGGGTGAGGTACGAATCAAGGGTGATCCAAGCAACCCAATGGCGGCAGGCGATGAGGTCTTTGTCAACGACGGGGTACAGACTGTTCTGGCCGATGGGGAGATAATCAATTTCCAAAGTAGGACGTTCCCGACGCTATCCCATGAGCAGGGCTACTGGGATTTCCTTAGCAGCCGGGAGGGTTACAGCGCGCTGGCAACGAACTTGGGGAAGGTTGACCCTGAGGCCGTGTTCCTCCCCCGGATAGGGAAGTTTGGAGAAGCATGGGTTGAGGGTAAGAAGTGGATGCGGAATGAGGTTCTTGACTTTAGGAATCTTGATGTTGGGATCCGTGCAGATATGGCACGGCTCACAGCCACCTACTTAGCGAAGCAAACAAACTTTGTTCATAGGCACATCCTGAAGGATATTGAGAGCGGTGCGATAACTCTCAGCGACGATATCGATGGGGCAACCCTCCGTAACCTTATGGATGATTCGTCGTCGCAGAACGCAAAGCGGCTTGGCTATGGCGAGGCCGACTTGGCAAAGATTGATGAAGCCCGCGATATCTATGAAAAGGATGCGGCTCTCATAATCTTGGAAGACGGGGAGATGGATGACCTGTTGAAGTGGTATCAGGGCAATGGCTTTGAGATCATCGACGGGGAGTTGCAGATTAAGGCGTCGTCAGCCTTGCCGTTTTCCGGTATGCGGAAGGCCCGTGAGAACTACTGGAAGGGCCAGATCCACAGAGCCGGTGGGGCTAATGCTGAACTTGATTGGTGGACCCGAACAGGCATGATCGCGGAAACCACTGCTGCGACACTCATGTATTACCCGGCACGGTTTGCAGAGAAACTAACGACCTATGTCCCCAAGGCAGCCCACCTTGATGTAGTTAACCCTAAGACAGCCATCGCTGAGTTCCAAGGGTTAGTTGACATGGGAATCATGGTGGATATGCCACGCACCCAGATCGACAACTATCTGCGTGCCTACACAATGGGTAACGATGCTGAACGCTGGCTGATAACCACAGAGTTCTACTTGGACTTCCTTGGTAGGTCAGGTGCGCTGATGCACGGCGGGCAGGATGTCACCAAGTTCGTTGAACGATTCATTCGGCATGGAGCGCACCGGTACGGCAACATCACTGATGACATGGTGGGGTTGCACGGTCTGAATGTACGACGAGCCATCGTCCCCGGTCAGGAATACACAGCACAGTTGGCGAAAGGCAACATCATTCCCAACTACCGGGAACTGGGTGCCGTAGCCAGATACATGGCGTTCTACCGGAAGATCGGCTGGGGGCTGCACCTACCTGCGGTCGATGCGTTTCTTGCTAGGACATGGCGCCCCGCTGTTCTGCTGCGTATGGGATATGTGTTCCGTAACGGCGGCGAAGAGTTGTTCACATGGTGGTTGCGGGAAGGGCCGAAGTCCTATACGGCACAGAAACTAGCCAAGGTAACGGCGGATCTACATCCTACGTTTGACGAATTCGGTAGGAAGATACTTGTCAAGGGATCGGATCTGGCTGACGCCGACCGTCTGCCTTTATTGTATAAGCCATTCTCCCGGCTTTGGAGATCGTTTAATGAGATCGCAGGGGTGGGGGACTTCGCAATCACCGCTAAGGCGCTCAGAGAGGCCGTACAGCAGAATCCTACAAGGTGGAAGCATGTCCTAGATGATGCTCAGAGGCAGGCGTTATTTCTGGACACTAGGGCAGCGGTGGAACTACGGACTGGGCGTACCGTACTAGGACGTACCTCCAAGCGTATGTTTGAGTTCGCCAATGCACAGGCAAACCGGTTGTCATTGACAGCACGGGATGCCCTTGGCGCTATGCCCGGTATGCCCACCCGGCAGGCACTCGCTGGAAGGTTGCTGAGAAGGGTAGACAAGAACCACGAGGCACGGGTTTCTGCTGTGGCGTCTTCTCTGACGATCCCGACCCTGCTGGATCAGCAGATGAAAGACGTTTTGGGAACCTTCGATAACTACCTTAACTTCAGTAAGAACACTATGGATGAGGTATTACGCCGGGGCAACAGTGTCGATTCGATGGATCGGCTTGTCAAGATGTCGCTTCTCGCAACCGACACCGAGTTGCAGTGGGTGTCCAATGAGCCGGGAAGTGAAATAGATTCTGTCTACAAGGCTCAGGCTGTGACACAACGGCTGGCTATGCACTCCGATGATGTGTTCGCACGGGCATACCTAAGGGAACTCATCAACCATGTCACCCCAGTGCAGAGGGAGAAACTGCGCCCCATTGCGGAACGGCTGACCCTTGCCTCCGTTGCCGCTGGTAGCCCTGAAGATGCCCGTCGTGCACGAGCATTACTCCAAGATATGTCCCCTGAGCAGGTTGTTCTCCAACTGGCAAGGGATCATCCTGTCGAACTTGACGAACTGAAACGCGCCTTTGATATAGCCGTTCCCGGTGCAGAATACGACGAACTAGGCAACCTTATTGTTACCGACCTGCCGTTTGAGGCCGGTTGGCCGGATGCTGTCGATGACTTCATCGACGCAATGCCAGCAGAACAGCAGGACATTTGGCGTGATCTGTTGAACCCAACAATCGCAGGACAGGAAGTAGGGGCAGATGTCAACATTGTCGCCTTCCTACTTGGTGACTCAGACGTTCTTCGCCTAACGGACGATTGGGACGAGGCTGTTCGCCGTGGGCGAGAGGCGTATATCAACCGGGTGATGACCGCAGATGGGCAGCAGATCCTCCGTACCGTCCACCGGGCGAACATCGGGTTCGGTGCGCTGGGCGGCAAGATCAGCGAACCACTGCCACCGGGCGCTACCCGGATGTTCGTCCCCATGATCCCTGTGGAGTTCCGAGAACCACTGTTCAACATGCTGGCACAGGGGCGCAACCGCCCAGCATTCGATCATTTTGTAGACCTTCTAACAGTCAAGATGAGAGATATGGGGCTGTCGGAAGTGGAAGCCTTGAAGGCGGCACGGATGTTGCAGCCTTCGCTGGGACCGGGTAACTCAAATATGACTGCTGCGTCAGTGGTTGCTATGGCGAACCTTTGGGATGAAGTCGGTGAAGGCTACTTCCCCATAGTCGTCGGAAGCGTCAATGACAAGGTGGCGTTGGCTATATCACAGACCTTGGAAGAGGTTCTGAATACCCGATTGCCGGGGTCATACCAGTTCGTTGGTAAGGGTCATCGGGTTGGTAGCGGGCGTATCGGCACAATCGACGTTAATAGTGAGGAACTATTTAACGCTCCGGGGCTGGCAGCAGGGAGCAGACCTGACGAACTTGACATAACCGTTATCAGGAATGGTGCTAGTAGCACTACAAGCCAGAAGGAGTTGGCTACCGCATTGGGTGGCGAATGGATGAACACCTTCTACGGAATGGGGACCGACGGCCCAAGGGCGGCACGCGACTTCGGACCACGAGGGCTGCGTGATGAGCATGTCATAGGGATCTCCGGCGGGCACCTGTTGGCGCCACGGCCTGACGGGTTGACCCCGGTGCCGATGGTGGATGGGCAGCCGATGACCTATACGACTCGCATCTATAAGCATCCGAAGACAGGGCAGCACGTTGTTCTGAGGGCTGGTGATGAACGACCCGAGGAGTGGTTCTTTGATTACGAGTTGGTGGATGAGCAGATCACAGCCGGTAACGATATGCGTAGCGCCGCTGAGGAACTGGCAGCCCTCGCCTCTATTGAACTAAATGATCTGATCGGTACTGGTTCTAGGCGAGACTACCAAGAGGTGTTCCATCCGTGGATCCGTGAAGTTCTTAGCCCTCACGAGGTCAGCAATGTGCGGGTTAACACTATGGCGAATATGGGTAGGTGGTGGCAGAAGGCCCCTGAGAACATCCTCGCCTTTGTTCCTGTTACTGAAGAGGGCGGCAGAATAGGCGAGAAGATCAGTAAGGCGTGGACGACGATCCTACGCAACTGGTTCGACGGGGTAGTCAACCCGATGATCGGCGGCATGGTCCGTGAACCGTTGTTCCAGCATTACCTCACGGTAGCCAAGGGTCAGATGATCGGTGTGCGGCGCGTCTACCACCGGCCTCTCGTGGAGGTGCGCGTAGAAGGTGGCGCTCTTATAGAGGCTCCGTTCAACCATAGGCTTAAAAAACGGCTCCATCTGGGGTACTTCGATGATGACCACCAGTACGTCATCGATGAACTAGAAGGATTCATTGAGTATGACTGGCCGTTGGCTCAGGCCGACCCGGAGGCTCCGGTATCCCGGTTGGCTTCCGCTATCGAAATCGACAGCCCGCATGCCACGATTGAGGCGATAACGGACATTATCGCTGAAGGCGATGTCCCTGCCGATGTTAAGCGCGTGCTGGAAACTGTCGCAGACCTCATGCGCGAGCCGATAGTCCAGAACCTAGAAGTAGTGCGAGAGGCTGAACGGCTACAGAAAGAGTTCTTCAGTTGGGCTAAGCACCGGAAGATTATGAACGACGCCCACCGTGATGTATCCGCCCAACGAGCCATGACCCTGACCAGCGCCTACATCGATGACCATCGTATCCGTTCACAGTTTCAGCAGATGGTCGGCACAGTCGTACCGTTCTGGTTCGCTGAAGATAACTTCCTACGCCGCATCGGACGCAGCCTGAAGCACAACCCGCTGATGTTCCGCAACCTCCATCTGACAATGAACGCTGGGGTATACAGCGGCATCGTTCAGGAGGACCAGTTCGGAGAGAAGAAACTGGTCATCCCCGGCAGCGAAGTCGGCGTTCATGCAATGCTGTCCATAGCGGACAAGACCCCCATTGTCAACAGCGTCTTCGGCGGTGACCTTGGTTCCGTAGCACGACCCGGCATGGGTATCGCAATGAACATCCATGTCATCCCCGGTTACGATCTGGAATCAATCGGAAGAATGGGCTTTGGCCCGCTGCTGGCAGCACCAATCAACTTTGCTTCAGGGCGCGACCCAGAGATCCGAAAGATATTTGAACACAATCTCGTCGGTGGCCGCTTCCCCGGAGTCAGCAAACTAGACACAGGTGTAGGTTCCAAGGCTGCGAGGGCCAGCGAGGCGATGTGGTCATCGGTCGTCCCTGCTCTGGTTGCGAGGACGATTTCGTTGGCGGGCATCGATGGCCCCAACGGGGAGGCACGCAACAAAGCCAAGATCGACGTACTGAAGTTCATGGCGATGAACGGCTCCATCCCTACGGAGCAGGAGATTGCATCACACTCCAACCCGGCGCTGTTTGAGGAAGCATTCCTAGAGGATGTGGACATGATGGCCCGCCAGTACCAGTTGTTGCAGGCTATGACATGGTTCTTCGGTCCTGCTACCGGGTCGTTGGCTGACCTGACTCTCCACGAGAACTGGGAATGGAACCAAGAGTTCCATGACCTGTTGGAGATGGGGCTGCCCTACGAGGAGGCATACCCACAGTGGATTCAGTTGGTGGAAGCCCGTACCGGAGAGAAGTTTGACCCGGTGGAACACTCACCGTTCAGGACTTCGCCCTATACCAAGATTCCGTTCGCCGTGTTGGAAACTACGCAGGACGCTAACCGTTGGTTGGTAGATAACGATGCCTTTGCCCGTGACTTCACGATGTCGTCATCGTTCTTCATGCCTCGTAAGTTCGATGTAGACGACGACGAGTATGTAGCAGAAGCCAAGCAGCGCCAGATCAACATGGGTCTGCGTAAGATGGACACCCCAGAAGAGTTCCTATCTGAGTTGTATTTCAACATTTCTAACCCCATCTACCATAAGCATCGCACTACTTACCTCACGCAGAAGAACGCGATGCGTGCCCGCAACATGGATACTACGTCGTTGGATGAACGCTGGGACTTGTGGTATCAGGCATTCCAGTTGCAGCATCCCGTATTCGTGCACCAGATCACTATTGGTACTGCTCGTATCAAGCGGGATCAGACGATCAGCGAGTTCAGGTTGCTTATCGAATCACCAGAACTGGTACCTGAGGGGCTACACCGTGAAGAGATCCTGACCACGATGGCTACCATCGTCGGACTTGTCGATGCGTTGGATGCGTTACAGGGTCAGGACGGTGCGCGTGGTAAGCGTGACGCTATCCGGTACAAGTATAAGAGAATCATGGAAGAGTTTGTTCGTAACAAGCCGTGGCTGAATGAACTATATTACAGCGTATTCCTGCCTATCGTCGGGGAGAGTTGGATTGCGAAACAACAGGCTGGGTTATTGGACATTGACATGGGGCTGATATGAGCGACGATTTTGTAGAACAGTCTACAGACGAACTCTATAGCACCCTTGTCCCTGAGGAGGGAGAGGGGTTCCTTGATCGCTGGAACCGTATTGGGCAGCCACTCGCTCCGAACACAGAAGTTGTCAGAGCATTGGGGGATGTCGCTGGGACCATGTTCAGGCCACGATGGCCGTGGGACAGTTGGAACTATACGGATAGATGGCAGAACATTTACGGTACCGTCAAGGATCTCGTAACAGGTGAAGACCTGCCAGAACTAGAATGGATCAATTCAGAAGCGGCACAGGAAAACCGCAATAAGGATCTCTTGGAGCAGAAGGCGGACGAACTCCTGCCGAGGTCGGAGAAGGCAAAGAATCTAGGTGCCGGTGATACTGCCCTGAAGGCTCTGCACTTTGAAACAATGACCGGCGAGTCAGCATTTATCAAGTTCATTAACTGGCTTGGGTCAAATAGCATTGAGGTGGCTGCACGTTCAGGTACCCCGTTGGGTGAGTCACTGATCTACGAAGAAGGCCCCGGCGGTGCGATGAGCCTCAGGGACCAGTTCAAAGGTCAAGGCGGTCCTACGGCAAAGGTGATTGACCTTAGGGGCGACGAGGGCAAGAACGAACTGAAGATGTATCTGGACGCCAACTGGCAGGATATTGAGCAACTACAACAGTTGGTTCAACAGAAACTCGCTATCAGTTTCAAGGAGTTCACAGCCGCTACTATTGATGGGGTAAGGCCCACAAACTTTGGTACTAGCGAAACTGACCCTGACCTGTTCGCTGAGGTGATGCGTCAGTTCGGTGGCTTTGGTGACGGTACGGCCACGCTCGCTACCGTTGATGACATATACGGTGGCGGGTCTGCGATAGACATTGTTGGCGGTGTGGTGGCTGAGGCTATTGCCGAGTACCAAACGGAACTATCCAGCCGACAGAACACCATGCTCATAGGGTCAGAAGTTCTTATTAATGCGGAATACGAAGACCAGTATGATGACGAGGGCAACGTTACTGGTCAGACTCTAGTCAACCAGATTGGATTTATTACATCGTTTGATGGCACCCCTTATGGGGATGTTACTTCGGTTAATGATTTGTTCTCCGGTGGCAAGATCGGCCCGTTGGATGCTCTTCCTTACATGGAAGCCCTGTATAGGAACACCAAGGATAACACTGGTTACTCAGCCATTATCGAAAAGATCCAGCAAGAGTTGTTCGCATGGGGGCTGCTGACCCCCGGTGATGACATTGAGTGGGGGAAACTTGACATTAGTGGGATGCATGGTAGGGCTGACCGGACGGTCGATGCACTACAGATGTTCCAAGTAGACATTATCAACGAGGCTCTGGATGTGTGGGAAGAGAACCCTGAGAATCTTGCTGATGACGCGACCCCGTACATGAAGGATGTGACTCAGCGGCTTGTCGCCCGCAATGTCAATCTCCATGATGTTGAGTTGAATGGTGTCCGTGAACACGAGCAGCAGGTACTACAGGCGGTGTCGAAGAGGATTCAGGACAGGGTTGCCCAGTCGGGCGGTCACCGGACGATCAATGCTCAGGGTATCAAAGAGGTGGAAAACACCATCCGAGAGATGATAGCCGAGATGGGTTCACAGGACCGGGAAGAATACTTTGGACGGGGCGGTTCGGCAAAGGAACGGCAGATAGTGGATTCGCTTATGGCCGACTTCTATCAGGATGCGAACTGGGGTCCGCAGATTTTCTTTGGTGGATCAAATAACGATCTGGACTTTATGAACTATGCCAAAGGTGTGGGCGCACTCACTGATGAGCAGATGGACCTGATGCGCCGAGGGAAGGCGTCACCGGAGAACTTCAGGTCGAACTGGGGTCCGAATGATCTGGCAGGCTTGGAGGCCGCTGAGAAAGATGTCGTTACTTCTAATCTCTTGAAGATGATAGCGAACTATGCAACAGACGACGGAGGAATCGATGCCAATGCTGCACGCAGGGGCCTGATTACTTTCGCTCATACGATTGGGCAGCGAACTTCTGCGGAACATGGGTATACCGACCGGGACTTTGCTCGTATGGCCGCAAATGCAATAGCAGAGGGTGCGCTTAACCCAGCAGAATCACCACTGGTCACTACCTTGGATGACCGGCTTGCGGAGTCGCACGGGCTGGTCGGTGGCGGGGATACGCCGGACTTCCGTAACCTCATGGACTCCCTTGCACACCGCAGGCGGGGTCAGGGGGGTGCCAGCAGGTTGAAGGTGAGGGACGTATGATTAACGATCCCTCAGCGTATTCGATAACTGAAATCCTTGAATGGATTAGGACATCACGGGATCCTTCTGATCACCCCAAGGCGCAGGCACCTACTAAGGGTGGATATCAGCCGACCTATGAGGGAATGGAGCAGTGGGTAGAGGACGTTATGTTCCTGTTGGGTTACGTCGCTGATAAGGATATTGATCGGTATAACGATTTCATGGGCCGCTGTAAGAATAGAGATCCCATTGGATTCAATGCTTTGATTGGCAGCATGTACCATCCTGAGGAACAGCAGGTAGAAGATGTGACGGGCTTGGTACCTACGACTACGGTGCCTCCTACTACGACTACTACTACGATGCCGCCACTTGATGTGGAGGCGCCGCCTCCGATTACAGATATACCGCCGACTACTACGGCACCGCCAGATGGTCAGCCTCAGCCTCGCATGCCGGGGACTTGGCCTCAGTTCCCGCCGCAACACATACTGCCACCTGTTCATACGGTACCGCCGCGAGATCGCCCCAGACGCCCACATGAACGGCGCCCGCCGGGTGGTTGGACATGGCCTCCGCCACCAAAGGGACCAGAGACACGGCCCCATTCTCCTCACGCCCCGTTCTGGCCGCGCGTACCATCTGACTGGCCGTATGCGCGAGGGCCGAAGTACGGTGAGATCCCTGAGGGTGATTCCACGTTGAACGTTGGGCCGGATGATTGGGGTGCCCCTCCGGGTACGCCAGCGTCACGGCCACCGGGTGACGCACAGCCGACCGGCGCGGCTACTAAGTGGCCGACAGAGGGACCATTAAAGATCCTTGGTGACTTTATGGGTGGCTATCTGAATCCGGGTGCTGACTGGGATTATGAAGGGAGAGTATCGACACTATGAGTCTGGCAGCATTTTATTTAGAACTACTAAGGAACGCCCATATGGCAGCCGTAGAAGACGGCGCGGTACTGACCGGCGGTCAGACCCTTGGGTTGGGTAGTCGCATTGACGACAACATGCTGTTCAATCCCCAGACCGGCTTCAACGATATCCCTGCCGCCTATACGATCCCTACCGAATCACGGGAAGTAAACGCTCTAGCGGACGCTGAACTGACAAACCTTGGGCTTACCCGTGTGCAACTCGTAGATTTGTTGGTTAACCAATTCAAGGTGCAACCTTCCCATTTGGCCTATGCGTGGGACATCCCCACATATGCAGTGATGCATGAAGGTCGAAGGCAGTCTGAAGAGTTACCTGAGTTCTATACGGGCAACCCATTAGAACCACTTGAAGGGTCGATGCAGCACAGCGCATACCGACCCAATAACCGGTGGACCCACAGGCAAGGCAAGGACGTTTCCGGCGATACCCGTCCTTCCTTCGATGAGGCGACCGGTATGCAACATCAAGTTCCGAAGCATCCAGATGCCCAAGGTCCGATATACGAACACACCAATCCGTTCACAGCGAACAGCGCAACAGGCTGGGCGATAGAGGCAGCGTTTGGTGCCGTGTTCGGTCCTACGGGTATACGGATAATGCGTACTCATGGTGGTAAAGCATTTGATTTGTTAGCCGCTAACCTTGATCTGCCCGAGCCGTTACGCAACCAGTTCAGGAATATCGCTAACTGGCTTCGCCCGGATACGAAACTTACTTTGTTGCCGGGTGGCGGGGAGGGTGGACCGGGAGGCGGTGGCCCGAGAGGCGTTGTCCCTGACCCTGATCCTCCGATGGGTCAAACAGGCGGTGGCCCGTACGACGGTGCTAAGGAAACTGGCGCTCCTCCCGGTACCGCTGGTGGGGCCGAGTTTCCTATTCCTTCTGACCGGATCCCTGATATGGAGATACCGGACGCTGACGTTATCCCCTTCCCGACAGATCGGTTCGGTCCCGCAGACGATGTACCTCTAGCAGACACGCTGGATCAATTGAGCGGAGTTGAACGCTTCCGGGCGTTTCAGGCGGAGGGCAGGGCGAGGGCGCGTAAGTGGTGGGACACTCTATCTGATGAGGAGAAGGCTACTGCCCAGAAGGCGTGGGAGAGGCACGGCGAGACAGGTCAGGTGTTCGATCCGACGAACGATTACGACGTTCGGAATGCTTATGTTATCCATAAGCGTGGTGATATGACTCCGGCGGAACAGTGGAATGCACTGGGTGATCCTCGTCCTCAGGCAACTGATGCTCTATACGAGGGGATGACCCTTGAAGACATCGGAGAGTTGCAGGGTGTAGCCGCTTCGGAGGTGACCCCAGCCCATATCGCAGAGGCCGTTGATGCCGGTGTGCTTTCTGAGGCAGACGGCGCTCGTCTGTTGGATCCGATTCCAAGGACTCCTGAGGTGCCCGGTCAGCAGAGTTTGTTTGAAGAGATCGAAGCAATGCGTCCCGGTCCACCTGAGGACTTCGATCCGCATCCGGGGTGGATGGAAGATGAGATGGTCACAGCGGATACTGCGTCAGGCTTGCCGGAGACAGAAGCAGATTGGGTAGATACGGGAGACTGGGACGATCCCCGTCTGGATCCACCGGATAGTGATACTTCCCTGTATGACCAGTATGTGCAGGGTTATATGACGACTGATGAGTTCCATGAAGCGTCAGCCATCAGAGATATGGAAATAACCGGTGACACCTCGGGTGGGGGTATGCAGTTCATAGCAGATGGTCCCGGTGACCCGGAACTCCTAAGGTTCTTTGAGCAACATAGCGCCGACTGGGATGAAGAAGCCATCAATAGTTGGACGGAGATGTTCAATGACCATAATGCGTATGTAGAAGAGATGCGTTTCGCTGGGGTAGATGAAGAGGAGTATGCGTCGGGGGTGTTGGAGGCCGAAGAGACAATAACTGAGACTGGTTGGGAAGACCCCGCGTTGGACGGGTACGAACCACCAGACCCACCGGGCGCAGAGGGTCCACCCGGACTGACACAGTACGGACCCGGTGGTACGACGTTTACACCAACCGGTTTCGCTGGTCATCCGGGCTACTACCCGACCGTGGATATCGGTGACGGTTACTTCGTTTCAGAACAGATGTCATGGGTGCACGGTCGTTACATTATTAATGTCACGGCACCGGATGGGGAGATACGAACATTCTATAAGCGCACCGGTACGGGCGATGCGAACGTCGATCTTTATGATGAGTTCAAGGATAGCGGTGGTGCGTTTGCCGGGGATTGGTCACCGATGGAGGGGCTTGGCGCACACGAAATGGGCCATATTTCGGGATGGTTCAGAAAGAGTCCGTCTACTATGGGCTTGAATCCGGGTGATGCTTTGTGGCGTTACGGCACGCAGGAGAATAAGGACATCGGCCTAGCGTTAGAACGATACTTCCGTGATTCTCCAGTCCACATGGAATCCGGTATCGCTTCGGGCTTCAATATAGAAGGCACCTATCATCATGTGAAAACGTGGAGTGATGTATCACCAGTCAACTTGCCTAAAGACCCGTATAACGAAGGGTACGCCAAGTATATCAATGAGGCTTTTAATGAGGCTCATGGTCTTGCCATAACGAAGGACGATTATGCGAACCTTCGTGCGGGTGACATGGACCCGAACCTGAGTCCAATGCGGGCTTCTACTCCCACACAGGACAGCAGGCTAGCAAGATGGTTGAACGAACGAGAGTATGTGGGTGTCCAGCAAGAGGCATTGGCTATACAGGAAACCCATCTGGAACGACAGGCGTTTGAATCGGCTGGTTATGACGATATACGAGCAGCGACGAATGCTGGTCATCAGTGGACAGCCCAAGAAACCGCATGGTTGGATCGGGCAGAAGAGATACACGAAAGGGCTATGGAACTCAGGGCGCCTTATCAGGGGTGGTCATGGGATAACTTGCCGAGAGAACCCGTAAAGATGGTGGACTATCAGGGTCGCCCACTTCACGAGGGTGGAGGTACTAACTGGGAGTTCTATCTGCCGCCCCCGGCGAGCCTCACTGATGAACAACTCAGGGAGGGTCTTAGCGGACTAGCCGATCCTGTATGGAAGGTAGACGGTCCTCCGTCCACGGCAGAACTGACTAAGCCTAGGGGACTAGGTGGGAAGGTGGCTGCTGGTATGGTGGCTGGGCCTGTTGCTGGTCTGGCTGCTGAGGCGGCTTTCCCAACCCAAGTCAAGCAGGTTATGACTGGTCTAGCCGACCGTGCTGATTCTTGGTGGAGTTGGATTAAAGACTACCCGGATCATTTGGAATGGATGACACGATCTGTTGGTAGCACACTAGATGGGTTGGAGAAGGGGTCGCGTAGTACCGGTAACCAGACTGTTGATCTTCTTACTGACGGGTTCCGCGACCAGTCCAATGCCCTGCTGATGAGTCTTGGTGGTGGTGCGGTGCCGGTGATAGGCCGGGAGGATGCGGATCTTGTCAGGGGGACTAGCAAACACCTGTCTCAGCAGGGACACAATGGTCAGGCTACGTTCTCTAATGATGTACGCAAAGAGATGGAAGCCGGTGACGCTATGGTCGTTGGCTACCGCAGCGAGCAGGACTACCAGCGTGCGTTGGAGCAGGCTGGACGGTATGGCCTAGAGATTGATCGGCATTTCTGGCGTAAGCCAAACCGGAAGAACGTCCGTCCTGCTAGGGGGCAGGAATGGACCCGTGACGACTTGAAGAAACTGGCTACAACTAATCACTTCTACCCTGATGCTGGTCTTAGGCAGGGGCCACGATGAACATTCAGGAGATTTACGAACTTGGTTTAGAGCAGGGCTGGGATGAGGCTGATGCTTTCTACTTGGCGACTATTGCGTGGGCTGAAAGCAAGGGTGTCGCTGAAGAGATTACTGATGAGCCTGATGGGACACAAAGTTATGGTATCTGGCAGATCAATAGTATCCATCTACCCAAACTTGTAGAGGCCGGGATACTTCATCAGCCCGATTCGGGTGAAGGGTTTGAGGTGAATCTCAATCTATTGATTGAGCAACTTGCTGATCCGGTAACTAATGCTATTGCCGCTGAGTACGTCGGACATCGCAGGGATCATAGCGAACCAACAGAGGACTGGGACTTCACCCGATGGAGTACGCACGCTTTAGAGATCACTGATGCGAACTTCCCCGGCAACTACGGCGAGGGTATCAGTAGAAATACAAGCGACGAAGGTGTGAGTCAAGAGGAGGGGGGCCAAGAGGAGGGAGGAGAGCCTACTTGGGATCAGGTCGAAGTCCCGTGGGATTTCCAATCGCAAGTTTTAACTGAAGAGATAACACAGCAGTTCGCTGACTGGGGGTTCACCCCCGCCCAGCAGACTTTGGCATGGCAGTATTTATGGAAGGAGTATGGTGAATACGCTGATGGTACAGCAGATAAAAATATCAGCAGTTGGTTGCGTGAGGGTGGCGACGTAGCAGCACTCACCGAGGTCCAAGGGTTGTTAACTTACTTGGGTGGCGGGGGTGCAGTGATTGGCTCCGATAGCGATTACACGCCGGGTACTGGTTCGTTGCCTACCGGATGGCTGTCATTCTGGGGTGAAGACAACAGCGTTGTTGGCGACTGGCTGGATATGTGGCTGGATCGCTTCAATGCGAACGCTGGTATGGATATCCCATATAGCACTGATGATTTGGAAGAGGACTTCTTCAATGCTGAAGATGGTCTATTCCAACAGGAGTGGTGGAATAGCAAAACCGACCATTGGTTGAAGATGGCCGAGTTGTGGTATACGGGTGGTGGACCCGGTACTGCTGGGTTTGATGCGCCGCTCCCTGAAACACTTGAAGATTACCTTCAGTATGAAAACTGGGAGGGTACGGGTCAATGGCAGCAGACTTGGAATGATTCCATAAAGATAATCCAGTCTGTTGCTGAGGATCTTGGCATCGTGGGTAACTTGCCCAGCACAGTAACCAATGGTCTTGCCTTCAGGTTGATGAGAGAAGGCGGTGCGTCTGCTATCGATCCTGCCTTTGCCCGCAACTGGGCGACGGAAGCCCATCAGATTATCGAAGAGGTTCTGGTAGGTCACCTACGGGCTGGCAGTCTTGGCGTTGAGGGCGATCTTGGTGTTGGCACTATTGCCTCGCTGGAGAATGAGATCCGCGCTCATGCCGCCAGCCAGTTGATTACTGTCACTGATGAAGAGGTGCGAGCGTGGGCGTTGGACATCAAGAGCGAGCAGGGATTGAACAAGGAACAGGTGTTCGCAACTCTTGACAACAAGGCGTATGGCAAGTTCGGTGTGACCAATGATTATATGCAAGGGCTGGCATCTAATCAGGAGGGTGGTCTGGGCGGAGGGGTGACGATAAGTGATCTAGTTGATCCGTTGCATGAGGCCGCTACACAGGTATGGGAGGATGGTAGTTACCGTAAGAACGATCAGTGGTTGATGGACAACTACCAAGAGGTGATGGAGGATGGGTCTAAGAGGTTTAGGACAGCGCAGGAGATGAGGAATCTCGCTCGTGGTAATGTTGATCGGTTCCAGCATTCCAAGCAGTACCAGAATCCATTGAACGACTTTATTAGGGGCGCGGCTGCGATGTTCAGGAGTGACTACTAATGGCTTACGGGGTAGGGGCCGCAGTGGGCGGGGGTACTTGGTGGCAAGACCTCGGCGCAGAGGGGCAGGAGCAGTTTCGACAGGACAATCCGGGCAAGGTCGGGTCAGGGGCCGGAGAGGATTACGAAGAAGATCCGGGTTCTTCTATCATGTATCACAACGGTGTCCCAGTTTCAGGCGTGTGGGAACCGGGCAACATGGAGGACCGTGCCAAGTACGACCCGAAGGGTGCTGTTCAACTTATTGGGCAGCAGTCGGACTTTGACGTTTGGAAGATCCAGTCTGGGTACGCCGATGGCATCGACCCGTCAACTGGTAAGGAACGGGAATATGGTGGATGGTCTGCTTGGCAGTTGTTCCATCAGGTGCAGCGAGCCGGTGGTACGGCCAACTCCTATGACCCGTTTAGTGGCTGGGAGGATGGCGCAGGCCCCGGCAACTCGGGTGCTGGTCCCGTCACTGCGTCTGATAGCGCCAACGTAAGGGCAGATATGCAGAATGCTTTCTATGCTGCGCTGCGTGTCGCTGGCATGGATAAGAAACTCATTGATGATCTATGGGAATGGGCTGAAGACGAGTTGATTGCCGATCCGTCCTTCACGGCGGAGCGCGCGCTGATCGGTATGTATGACAGCGAGGCATTCCGTACACGATTCACGGCTATTGCTGAGATGACTGATGCTGGATATGGGCGACGGGATATGCCTACCCCCGGCGAATACATTGCCTTTGAGAAGGATGTCGCCAACGAACTTAAACGAGTTGGGGTGGTTGACCACGGCGCAGGTACCTTCGATAAACTAATCAATAGCCTGTATATGAATAGTGTCGGCTTGCAAGAGGTGACTAACCGGTTGAATACAGCACAGCGTGTCATGTATGAGATGCCACAGGCTGTGCGCGATACCCTTACCGGCTGGTTCAGCGAGGAATACGGTACGTCTATTGCTATGAAGACGTTCCTTGACCCCACCGATGAGTGGTCACAGGTTCAGGACGATATCAGTACCGCTCAGACAGGTGGCTGGGGGAAGATGGTCGCTGGCCTTGATGCTGGTTGGGATAAGGATCTTGCCAAACAAGTCTCTGATCTGGGTATGTCACAGGCAGAGCAGTGGAGCAGATTCGCTGATCTGAAGGAACGTGAAATGCTATTCTCGGAGACATTGAATGAGAAGGTAGACCTTGATTACGAAGAGCATGGGGTGAAGTCAGCGTTCGATATGGATGCTGATATAAGTGACACTCTTACCCGGCGAGCAGCAGAACGTAGCGCAGCCTTCAGGGGCGGCGGCGGCGCTATGGTACTTGAAGCAACAACTGGATTCGGAGCAGCCAATGCCTAAGGTTGGGAAGAAAAAATTCGCCTATACTAAAAAGGGCAAGGCCGCTGCTAAAAAGCACGCTAAGAAAACAGGAAAGAAGGTGAAGAGTGTTTACTAAGGATGTTCTTGAACGGGTAGCCGCTACCTTTATTCAGGCATTCCTCGGTATCTTCGTTATCGGTGGTGACATTGGTAACGCTAAGGCCGCAGGATTGGCTGGCGCTACGGCTGCGTTGAGTCTTGTCAAGGGTGTTGTCGCCTCTAGGTTTGGTGACGGATCGGCATCGGCAGCGTCGTAATGTCTGACGATGTGGTTGACCAACTGAAGAAGGTCCAAGTATCTAAACTCACTTTGGGCCTTGTCGGGTCAATCATCGCTGTCAGTGCTGTAGTTACTTGGAACGCTGCTCAGGTCGCCAGTCGTATAGACCAGTTGGAACGCTCGGTAGCAGACATTGAGGTTGTAGACACCAGCGATCTTGTTACTAGTACCCAGTTGTTAGCGGCCATTCAGGACATCCCCGAACCGGAACCGATTGATCTATCTGGTCTAGCCACCACCGACATGGTTGAAGCCTTAGTGGCGATAGAGCAGGCCGCTTACGAGGATCTGTCCGACGACCTTGAAGACCTACAGGATTCAGTCGCCGCCCTGCTGCTTGATGCTGACAGGGAACCTGAGTGGGTAGACGAGATCGAAGAGATTCAGCAGCGCCTAGAGGAAATGGGTTGGGAACTAGGTGACTTGTGGTGGCGTACCGATATGAATGAGCAGGCTTGCCGCACCCGGTTGTGGTGTGATAAGTGGTACGACGAGAACTGGTGAGCAACGTAACCAAACTCATAGCAGGAATCACTGCGCTACTTGTTGCCATCGGCACGTTAGTCGGCACAATCACTATGACAATAGGTAAGAAGGATACACCAGCGGGTGTGACTATCGTTTTGAATAGCCCTGACGCATACGCAGATTTCATTGCCAACCACCCAGCGGGTTAGTATAATAACTTTCACGTTGGCCGCTGTGCGCCATGTATTTGGCCGGTGAGTGCTATCGCCATTGGGATCGCCCACGCCCCCGATGAGTATTAAGTGGAGACGGTACCGGCTGACGCCCGGTGACGTTGGACAAGTCACCCCGCATAGTCCCTCCGACTATGTGCGACTCGGTTAAGGAGAGACATCATGGCTACTCAGGAACCCGGAAGTATCAAGGAACTGCGTGATGCCGCTGATCGCGGTAAGAAAGCCACGCAGGAACTAGATGCTATGAAGCGCGAGATGGCGTTTCTAAAGGCAGGGGTAGATACAGATACAAAGGCAGGTCAACTCTTATACAAGGCTTACGATGGGGAACTGGTAACAGAATCCATCCAAGCAGAGTGGCAGGAGTTGGTACCGGGGGCAGTAATGCCACCGGCTGAAACTGTTGATACTACCGATACAGACGTAGCACAGCAGAGGCAGAATCTTGCCGGAGATGCTATTCCACCTGAGAATCAGACAGAGAATCCATACGACGCAGGCCATAGAGCGTTTAAGGAAGCCTTAGATGCGGGCCGTCCTCACGAGGACTCCGCTGCAAGGTTTGTTCATACGGTCTTGGAGGCAGCGGGTGGAGGAGATCCAGACCAGCGGGTCGTTTCTGGCTGACAATGCCTACATACGTTTATCGATGTTCTGAATGCTGCGTGCA
>Ga0310345_10001808_pt1 | contig 22904 bp, 17 predicted proteins | sample HC15DNA20500_MG_FD_204667 | JGI IMG/M metagenome (GOLD analysis project Ga0310345, IMG submission 204667) | Marine microbial communities from station ALOHA, North Pacific Subtropical Gyre - HC15-DNA-20-500_MG | ecosystem: Environmental > Aquatic > Marine > Oceanic | place: Pacific Ocean: North... | reverse complement strand
CTCAGGCTGCGCATCCCCTGCCTCCTCTTGGCTGAGTCTCGACAACCCAACCTTGAGGCGCGCAGGGGGTGCGCGCTGCCATTCAGGCGCCTCGGGCACCCACGACTACGTTAGGAGAGCCAAAAAACCCAAACCTTCGCGCAGCCCGGACGTCGCAACCGATGCGCGCATCGGTGCCCGGGTGCGCGCGCCGCCAGCCCGATCCCGCCGAGGTCCCCATGAAGCGCGCGTCCATCCTCTCGATGTTCCTCCTCTTTTCCGCCCCCGCCGCCGCCCAGGACGACGACCTCGGGGCGGCCTACCAGCGGGCCGAGGCCCTCGACGCGACCACCGACTACGCGTCCGCGGCCGCCGCCTACGAGGCCTACGCGACCGCCTGCCTCGCCTCCCGCACCGCCGTCCTGCACGCGACCCGTCCCTGCGATCGGGCGGACCACGCGCTCTCCCGGGCGTTCGAGCTGCGGCGGGCCCTCGGTCACGCCGACGAAGCCGACGCGGACGCCGCCGCGTTCACCGCCCACTTCCTCTACGCCCGCCCGCGCCGCGCCATGCGCCTGGTCTACGCGCTGGCCGAGATGCACCTCGACGGCGGCCGGGCGCGCGCCGCGCTCGAGGCCCTCGATCGCTTCGAGGCGCTCTTCCCCGACCCGCCGGCCGGGCTGGCGATCGTCGCCGACGGGATGCGCGCGAGGGTGGCCAGCGAGCTCGGGCGCGACGCGCGCGCGGCGCGGCTCTGGCGACAGGTCGAGCGCCGATGGGCCCGGGCGCGCGGTGAGCTCGACGAGGACGGCGCGGTGCCCCCGGCGTGGATCCGCGCCACCGTCGCCGAGGGTCGGCTGGCCCGGGCGGAGGCGAGCGTGGAGCGCTTCCTCGCCATCCGCCCGCCGCGCGCGACCCGCATCGCCGACTCCGAGCGCTGGTGGACGCGCACGATGAGCCCCTGGCTCGTGCGCACCCGGCGGCGCCTGCTGCTGGCGCGGGTCGAGCTGGAGAGCGTCTACGAGCTGGGCTCCCCCCGGCACAGCGTGATCGCGGCGGCGCGCATCGGCGAGATGTACGGACACCAGGCCGCGCTCCACGCCGCGCTGACCCTGCCGGAGAGCGAGTGGCTTCGGGCGCTGGTCAACGACGGCAGCGACCGCCCCGGCTACGACGAGGCTCGCGCGCACCTCGAGACCTGCGTGGAGTGGGCGAGCCACCACGGCGTCGCCGGCGAGTGGGCGGAGCGCTGCGAGACCGGCCTCCACGGCCTCGATCCGGAGCGCTACCCGCTGGCCGCCGAGCTGCACGGGCAGGCCGGCTATCACCCCGTCTCGAGCGCCCTCCCCGCCGCGACCTACCCGCGCTGAGGGCCCTCGGGGAGGCGCGCGGTCGACGCGGCCGCGTCCGCCCAGGGGGCGCGGCTGTCGCAGAAGATGTGCGCGGTGGGCTGCAGGCCGTGGTCGTCGTCGAGCCCGCCGGCCGGCATCACGATCATCCCGCCCGGATCCTGCCGGGGCACCGGGCTGCCGCAGGTGCCGCAGAACACGCGCTTCTTGCGCGTCCCCTCGAGCGCGAAGCGGCGGAGCTCGGCCTCGCCGCGCTCGTAGCGCAGCTCGCCGTCCCGAAAGAAGACGTTGGCGCCGTGCAGGGTGCCGGTCTCCTTGCGACAGCGCGTGCAGTGGCAGAGAAACATCGCGCTCGGCGCCTCGGCGCGCACGACGTAGCGGACCGCGCCGCACAAGCACTCGCCTCGGTACTCCTTCATCGTCGCCTCCTTCATCGCGTCAGCGCCCAGATGAGGTCCACCGCGAGCAGGACGGCGCCTCCGATGGCCACCCCGATGGCGGCGTTGGTCAGGTCGCGGAACAGCAGGCCGTCCGCGCGGAGGGCGACGTTGCCCTCGCTGCCGCTGCTCGCGACGTAGGCGTCGTGGAGGGACGTCGCGTGCACGCCCAGGGCGATCGACGCGGCGAGCCCGGCCGCGCCGATGCCCGCGCCGACGACGCCGAGCGGGGTCAGACCGAAGCCCTCCGCGGGCGGCGGCTCGGGAGAAGGGTGCGCTTCGGGCGCCGGCGGCTCGGGGCGCTCGACCGGCGTCACGGTGACGCGCTGGCCGGCGGCGATCTCGACGACGGACTCGCTCTCTTCGCCGTCGGGCCCGCGGACCCACACGCGGTGGCTCCCGGGCGCCACGATCGCGTCGCAGGGCCCCTCGCAGGGCGCCCGCCCTTCGACGCGCAGCTGCGCGCCCGCGGGCTCGAGCACCACCCGCCCCACCCGGCGGCGCAGCACGTCGAGCCTCGCCCTCGCGCGGGCGCGCTCCGTCGCCCCGAGCTGCTCGCTCTCCGCCAGCGCCTCCAGCTCGCGCACCGCCTCGGGGATGCGATCGAGCCGCTCGAGACAGAGCGCGATGTTGAAGCGGACGACGTCGTGGGGCGCGAGCTCCTGCGCGGTGCGGAGCCGGATCAGCGCCGCCTCGTACTCCCCGCGCGCGAACGCCTCGCGTCCGGCGGTGAACTCCACCTGCGCGGCGGCCCGCGCCGACGCCTCCTCGTCCTGCGCGTGCGCGGGCGCGGCGGACAGGAGCGCGAGAGCAGCAACACACGACAGCTGCACGCGGGCCTCGAACATCGCGGAGAGCATAGCGCGCGGCCGGGTGTGAGGGGGCGCGTTGCCGCCGGACCTCGCTCCACTACCATCGGCGCGATGGTGTCCACCGCAGCGACCTTGCTGCCGCAGCCTGGATCCACCGTCGGGCCCTACCGCATCGTCGAGGAGATCGGCCGCGGAGGGATGGCGGTGGTCTACGCGGCGGTGCGCTCGGGAGAGGGCGGGTTCAACCGCCTCGTCGCGCTGAAGTTCCTCGCGCCGCGGCTGCTCGAGGAGCCGCGCTTCGTGCAGATGTTCCTCGACGAGTGCCGCATCGCCGCGCGCCTGCACCACCCGAACATCGTGCAGGTGTTCGAGGTCGACCGGCACGGAGAGCTGCCCTACCTCGTGATGGAGCTACTGCAGGGGATCACCCTGTCCGAGCTGATGCGCGCAGGCCCGCTCTCCCCGGGGCACGCGGCCCGGGTGCTCGCGGCCTGCGCGCGGGGGCTGCACGCGGCGCACGAGGCGCTGGGCCCCGACGGGCTGCCGCTCGACATCGTGCACCGCGACTTCTGCCCGCAGAACGTGCACATCGCCTTCGACGGGCACGTGCGGGTGGTGGACTTCGGGATCGCGGCCGCGCGCGGCAAGATCGCCCAGACCCACAGCGGAGAGCTCAAGGGCCACCTCTCGCACATGGCGCCGGAGCAGATCGAGACGCCGAAGAGCGTCGACCGACGCGCCGATCTCTGGGCGCTGGGAGTGACCGCCTTCGAGGTGCTGACCCAGCGACACCTGTTCCGCGACCAGAACCAGCCGAGCACGATCTGGAACGTGCTCCACCGGCGCATCCCGAGCCTCGACGACGTGCGCCCCGACGTCCCGCCTGCGCTCGCCGACCTCGTCGCGCGCTGCCTTTCGCGGGACCCCGCGGACCGACCGGCCACCGGGGAGGCGATCGCGAGCGAGCTGGAGGCGATCGCCTCCGCCGCGCCCGACGGAGACACGGCCGGCCTCGTCGCGATCCTGGAGACGCGCTTCGCGGAAGAGCTGCGCGCGGCGAAGGCGCTCGCCTCGCGGGCCGCCGACGCGCCGGCGCGCGCCGCCGAGGTACCCGCGCCGCGCGGCTGGTCCCGTTGGTGGCTGACGGTGCCGATCGCCGCGGGGATCGCGGGGATCGCGGGGGCGATCTTCATGACGAGCGAGCCTCCCGGGATCCCGGACGCGCCGGAGACGCTCGCCGCGACGTCGCCCATCCCCGCCGACGCCCATGCCGACGCCGGCGCGCTCGAGGCCGAGCTGCCAGAAGCAGACGCCGGCGCGCCGCCCGTCGACGCGTCGACCGAAGAGGCGGCGCCTCCCGATCCGCCGCGCGCCCGGAGACCCGGCCGCGCCCGGAGACCTGGCCGCGCCCGGCGCCCCGCCCCGGCCGAAGCGCCCTCCGAGTTCCTCGCGAGCCCCTACGGCGATTAGGCGCGCGCTTCGTGCCATCCTCCGTGGGATGTCGGAGGATCGGACGGTTCGAGTGTCGGGGCGGGGGAGGCCCGTGAAGGGGATCCGGGTCGTGGTCGTCGGCGGCCCGGACGCCGGGGCGGAGGTCGCCTGCCAGGAGGGCACGCTCACCGTCGGCTCCGCCGAGGGCAACGACCTCGTCTTGAGCGACTCCACCGTGTCGCGCATCCACGCGACGCTCGGCCGCCGTGACGACCGCATCCTGGTGACCGATCACGGCTCGACGAACGGCACCCAGGCCGGCCCGGCGGAGATCCGCGGCGGGACGATGGCGGTGGAGACCGGCGCCACCCTGCGCCTCGGCCGGACCCGCCTGCGCCTCGAAGACGGCGAGGTCGTCATGGTCGACGACGGGCTGCAGCAGCTCGGCGACCTGCGGGCCCGCGACCCGGAGATGAGGCGCCTGATGGCGAGGATCGCGCGGGTCGCGGAGAGCGACGTCCCGGTGCTCGTCAGCGGCGAGTCGGGCACCGGCAAGGAGCTCGTCGCGCGGGCGATTCACGACCACGGCGCCCGGCGCGAGCAGCCCTTCGTGACCGTCGACTGCGCGGCCCTCACCCCGAGCCTGCTCGGCAGCGAGCTGTTCGGACACGAGCGGGGCGCGTTCACCGGCGCGGAGCGGCAGCACGTCGGCGCGTGCGAGCGCTCGAGCGGCGGCACGCTGTTCCTCGACGAGGTGGGCGAGCTGCCGCTCGACATGCAGAGCACGCTGCTCGGGGTGCTGGAGCGGCACCGGATCCGGCGGCTCGGTGGGCGCGAGGACATCCCCCTCGATCTGCGCGTCATCGCCGCGACCAACCGGGATCTGCACGCCGAGGTGAACCGCGGCAGCTTCCGGCTCGACCTCTTCTATCGCCTCGCGGTCGTCCGGCTCGAGGTGGCGCCGCTCCGCGAGCGCCCCCGCGACATCCCGATGCTCATCGAGCACTTCATCGCCCAGGCCGGGCGCGCCGAGGCGGTGGAGACGCTGTTCGACGCCGAGACCCTGGAGCGGCTCCGCAGCCACGCCTGGCCGGGCAACGTGCGCGAGCTCCGGAACGTGGTGCTGGGCGCCCTCGCGCTCGGGGAGGCGCCGCGCCTGGGCGCGCCTGCGGGCTCGACCGAGAGCCTGCTGGACCAGAGCTTCCGCGACGCCAAGCGGCAGGCGGTCGACGACTTCGAGCGGCGCTACCTGCGCCACAACCTCGACCGGAGCGACGGGAACATTCGCGAGACCGCCCGGCGCACGCGCATGGATCGCTCCTATCTGATGGAGCTCATGAAGCGCCACGGCATGCGGTAGGGAATCCCCTACCAGCCGGATGGCCGCGCCCCTCCGTCGAGGAGACGCGCCCCCTCGCACCCGCAGCCGGCGCCGCGCGCATGGAGGTTGCAGTGAGCCCGCGGGATGCGCCCCGCTCGAGCCACCCTCTTGCTGTCGATCGCGCTGACCGCGTGCGTCGGGACCGTCTCCGAGGACCGCCCCTGGCGCGACGGAGACCTCGACGTCGACACCCTCCGCTGCGACGCGCCCGGCGCCGCGCCCACCCCGCTGCGCCGGCTGACCCGGCGGGAGCTCGCCCACACCCTGCGGGATCTGCTCGGCGAGGCGGCGTTCGGCGAGCTGAGCCTGGAGTTCGGCGTCTTCCCGCCCGACGAGGTCGGCGCCGGGTCGGTGGACGAGCTCGTGCCCAACCACACCGCGGCCCACGTCGAGGCCATGGTGAGCACCGGGGAGCGGGCGGCGAGCGCGCTGCGGGCCCACCCGGAGGCGCTGCTCTCCCGCGGTCACGGCTGCATCCTCGACGCCGCCCCCGACGACGCCTGCGCGCGCGCGTTCATCGAGGGCTTCGGCCGCCGCGTGTTCCGTCGCCCGCTGAGCGAGGACGAGATCGCCGATCAGCTCGCGTTCTACCGGGACGCGCCCGACCCGGCCGAGGGCTTCACCCGGGTGATGATGCGCTGGCTCTCGTCGCCCCAGCTGCTCTTCCACGTCGAGGTCGACGGCGACGAGACCGAGGACGCGACCGGCGCGCCTGCGCTGCGGCTCTCGCCCTACGCGGTCGCCAACCGCGTCTCCTACATGCTGACCGGCTCGATGCCCGACGACGCGATGCTCGACGCGGCGGCGCGGGGGGAGCTGGACACGCTCGAGGGCGTCGAGGCGCAGGTGCGGCGGCTGCTGGAGACCCCGGAGGCGCGCGAGACCGTGCGCGGCTTCTTCGAGGCGTGGCTCGCGCTGGACGAGACGTCCGGCGTCCCCGAGGACCCGGCGCTCCTCGACGGCCTGATGGCCGCGGGGCTGCGGGACGCGATGCTCGCCGAGACGCTCACCTACGTCGACCAGATGGTGTGGGAAGAGGCCGCGGACTACCGGACGCTCATGTCCTCGACCGCCGCCTACCCCGAGGACGCGCAGGTGGCCGGGATCTACGGCGTCGAGCCCTGGCGGCCGGGCCTCCCCGCGCCGCTCGCCGGCCCGGAGCGCCCCGGTCTGCTGCTCCGGCCGGGCGTGCTGCTCGGCGAAGCGCACTCCACCGCGCCCATCATGCGCGGCGTCTTCATGCTGCGGCAGGTCCTCTGCGGTGAGCTCGCGGCCCCGCCCACCGACATCGTCAACTCGCGGCTCGACGAGGTGGGGGAGCTGAGGACGCAGCCGGCGCGCGCGCAGATCGAGACGCTGACCGGCGAGCAGCCCTGCTCGACCTGTCACTCGCGCATCAACCCGCTGGCGTTCGCGCTCGAGGACTTCGACGCGCTCGGCCGCCACCGCGCGCTCGAGCGCGTCTTCGTGGACGGAGAGGTGGTCGCCGAGCACCCGCTCGACACCGCGGTGGAGCTGGAGCTCGACGGCGCCACCGTCTCGGTCGACTCGGGCGCGGCGCTCGCCCACGCCATCGCGAACAGCGAGGTCGGCCACGCCTGCTTCGCCGAGCGCGTCTTCGAGCACACCCGGATCCGCCGCCCGGCCAGCGCGGCGGATCACTGCCTGAACCGGCGCGTCACGCGCGCGATGCTCGACGACGGCGCCAGCCTGCTCGACGCGTTCGTCGTGAACGTGGCCAACGACGCCCTCTTCACCCGTCGCCTGGAGGATTGAGAAGTGACCGACCGTCCCCAGCGCCGCCTCGCCCGACGCGCCTTCCTGCGCGGCGCCGGCGGCTTCGCCCTGGCCATCCCGTTCCTCCCCTCGCTGCTCGGCTCGCGGGTCGCCGCGGACGCCTCGACGTCGCGGCGCTTCGTCGGCGTCTTCAGCCTCAACGGGCAGTTCGAGGCCAACTGGCACCCCGACATGACGGGCGCGTCGAGGGTCGCGTCGAACACGCTGTCCAGGTCGCTGACCGACATCGAGGGACCGATCTCGAACGTCATCGGCTCCCAGTTCGACGGCCTGCGCGACAAGATCACGCTCCTGCGCGGCCTCGACGGGCTCACGGAGACGGGGCACAACCGCTGCTTCCCGCTCACCGCGTCCACCCACACCGAAGGCGGCATGGAGCGCGGGTCCGCGCCCTTCTTCCCGTACTCGGTGGACGCGGTGCTCGAGCACGCGCCGTCGTTCTACACGACGCCGCCGGTGCTCGGCGCGATGCGGCTCTCGCCGATGCTCCGCCGCTACGACGGCGAGCTGCGGGCCGGCGAGAGCTTCTCGTGGTGGACCGAAGACGGCGTGACCACCCGGCTGCCCGTCCAGTCCGACGCCGAGGTCGTGTTCCGCCAGGTCTTCGCCGGCAGCGAGCCGTCGGACGGCCCCGACCCGAACGCCCGTCGGCAGCTCGTGATCGATCGCGTGAAGGACGACTTCGATCGTCTTCGCACGAACCCGCGCCTCGGCAGCCAGGACCGGGAGCGCCTCTCGAACTACGCCGACCACCTCCGCGACCTGCAGACCCGGCTCTCCGCCGCCGGAAGCATCACCTGCACCGGTCCCGACGTGACGTACGTCGAGGACGCGGAGGCGATGTACACCAACCACATCGATCTGCTGGTCGCGGCGCTGGCCTGCGGGATCACCCGCGTCGGCACCCTCTTCATCAAGCACGTGCGGGCCGACGGAGAGGAGGCGGGCTTCCACTCCAACTCGCACCTTCGCGGGCCCGACGCCGAGCGCACCTCCGCCTCCCACAACGCCTTCATCGCGACCCGGGTGGCCGAGCTGCTGAGCAAGATGGACGCCCTCGTCGAGCCGGACGGCAACACGCTGCTCGACAACTCGCTCGTCCTCTGGGGCAACGAGCTCGGGGACGGCGGATCGCACGGCCAGCTCGACATGCCGATGCTGCTGGCCGGGAGCGCGTGCGGGCACATCCGCACCGGCGTGGCCCTCGACTACCGCTCGGAGGAGGGCGTCACCTGGACCACCGGAGGCACGCGACTCGGCCGGCCGTACAGCATGCTGCTCACCACCGCGATGGCGGCGATGGGGCTGTCGCATCACGAGTGGGAGCTCGGCGACGGGCCGGGGTTCGGCGACCACCAGAAGCTCGGGCATCGCTACGCGAAGGGCGGCGGCTGGGACCGCTACGCCGACGCGCACCGCGAGATGCTCCCTCACCTGTGGATGGGCTGATGCGGGCCATCACGCTCTGCCTGCTCCTGCTCGGCTGCGCCGCCGAAGACGTCGGGGACTGCGACCCGCGGGCCGCGCTCGAGATCGTCTACACCGCCGACGGCGTGCCCGCGTTCGCCGGGCAGGCGCTCGTCAACCAGAGCTGCGGCGGCGGGAGCTTCTGCCACGCCGGCGGGCTCCCGGCGGAGCGGCGCTTCGGGGCGCCGGTGGGGCTCGAGTTCGACCTCACGGTCGCCTCGACCTCGGGCGACCTCGCGGCCGAGGAGTCGGCGCGCCTGTCTCGCGAGCAGCTGCAGGTCCACCGGCACCGCGCGCGCATCCTCGAGCAGGTCGCGATCGGCGCCATGCCGCCCGCCGGAGCGGTGGGGGAGAGCGTGCTCGCGTCGGTGCGGACCTACGACCGCGTCGGCGCCGACGGCCGCACCTTCACGCCGCTGCCGTCGGTCTCGAGCGACGAGGGGCGCGAGCTGCTCCGCAACTGGCTCGCCTGCGGCAGCCCGGTGGTCGAGCGCACCGTGGCGCCGAGCGAAGGAGAGAACGCGGCCGGCTTCACCGTGCCCGCGTGCGAGCGCGGCTGCGTGGACCCGACCTGGCCCGCGATCGCGACCGAGATCCTCGCGCCGAGCTGCGCCTTCTCCCGCTGCCACGACGCCGACGACCCGGAGGCGGGGCTCGACCTCTCGTTCGCGGACGAGCCCGCGCGCTCGGCGCTCCACGCGCGGCTCCTCGAGGGCGGCGCGCAGGGCGAGCTCTGCGTGGATCAGGCGCGCGGCGCCGCGATGATCGCCCCGGGCGACCCGGACGCCTCGCTGCTCGTTCGCAAGGTCACCCCCGACGACCTGCCCTGCGGGAGCCTGATGCCGCTCGGCGGCGCGCCTCTGAGCGACCAGCGCCTCTGCGCGCTGCGCGCCTGGGTCGCCTGCGGAGCCTGCGCCGACCCGGACGACCCGCGCTGCGCCGACTGCCAGCGCGAGGCCCGCGCCGAGTGCGGCGTGGTCCTCGACGAGGCCGGCGCGCCCACCTGCGCCGACGCCGTCACGTGCCCGGGGTTCGCGCGCCCGCGCTGACGGCGCTCAGGGGTCGAGGCCGACCACGAAGGGCGCGCGCGTGCGGCCTCCCCCGAAGAGCTCCCCGTGGTCCTGGCCGCCCCAGCAGTGAGGGCGCCCGAGCGCATCCATCACGCAGCAGCGCCTCCCGCCGCACGCGAGCCCATGCCAGCGCTGACCGCCCTCGAGGGGGACCTCGACCGGCTCGACGCTCGCGGCGGTCACCTCGCCCGTGAGCTGCCCGAAGTCGGCCTCCCCCCAGCAGTGCACGGTCGTCGACCGCGGGCAGGTCGGCTCCTCGCGCACGGCGCAGGTGTGCGCGTCGCCGAGCGCCACCTCGAGCCACGTCCCGGGCATCTCGAGCGGCGCCGGTCTCGCCGGCCCGTCCATCGCGCGCGGCCCCAGCGCGGCGAGCCCCGCCTCCCCCCAGCACCACACCCGCCCGGCGCCGGAGAGCGCGCAGGCGTGGGCCCTGGCGACGCGCACGCTCACCGCGGAGTCCAGCCCGGGGAGTCGCTGAGGCTCCTCGTCCGGCTCGGGTCCCGTCGGCCCGGTCCCCCAGCACCAGACGGTCCGCAGGCCGTCGATCACGCACGCCGCGGTGCGGTCCGCGGTCAAGCTGGAGAAGGGCGGCGTCGCGCGGTCGAGCGCGAGCGGCGCGCGCCCCGAGAGCCCCTGGCCCCAACCCCACACGGCCTCGCGATCGGCGGAGACGGCGAACGTGACCCGGTTGCCGAGCGCCATCTCCGCCACCTGGACGGGGATGTCCACGCGTCCGGGCGCGTCGAGCCCGAGCGCGGGCGGCGTCACCCCCAGCTGACCCTCGTCGTTCTTTCCCCAGCACCACGCGTCTCCCCCCTCGTCGATCGCGCAGGAGTGCGCCATCTCGGGTCTCGGGGAGACGGAGTACCAGCCCGCGTAGACCCGGCTCGCGCGGAGCTCGCCCGCGACCGGACCCACCCTCGCGTCGTCGACGTCCACCGGCGAGCCACCCAGGTGGTCCCCTTCGGCATCTGCGGGGAGCCGCGCGCGCCCCCAGCATCGGACTCGCGCGTCGGCCCCGATGACACAAGAGTGGTCGACCGAGAGCGAGAGCCACGTCGCCGCGATCGCCGGGGTGCACACGCCCGCGACGCAGTCCTCTGCCTCGCACGCCTCGCAGGCCTCGCCGCCCACCCCGCAGGCCACGACGGACGGCGCGTCCCGGCACCCGGCCACGCCGACGCAGGTGACGCAACACTCCTCGTCGTGACAGCGCCCGGCCATCGTGTCGCGCGTGCAGAGCGCGCCGTCTGGCTCCCCTGCGCAGGAGCTCACGCGCGGCGGCTCGGGACAGTCCGGCCCCGAGTCCATGTCCACGCCGGCGTCCCCTGCGTCCGCAGGGAGATGCTGCGGATCGAAGGGCAGCGTACATCCCGAAAGGCACAGCGCGGCCACGATCGCGCACCTCTGGACCGTCACCGCGGCAGCCTAGCACGCGAGCGATGACCCCGGTCCGGCCGCGCGCGGTCCGGGCGCGTCTGATGACAACCATGAATGCGATCCCACGTGGGGGCGCGGCTGCGAGCGCGGGGCAGCGCGCCTCGTCGGGACGACCGTGGGCCGCGGGTCGAGGGGCAGGAACGCGGAATGCAGTCGACGAGCCTCCGAACCCCCGCACGGAGACATAGTGAAGACGATCAACCCCTACACCGAAGAGGTCATCGAAGACCACGCGCTCGACTCGCGGGAGGACCTGCAGCGGAAGCTCGAGCGCACCGCCAAGGCGTTCCGCGACTGGCGCGCGAAGAAGCCCGAGCAGCGGGCGGAGCCGATCCTGAAGCTCGGGACGCTGCTCGAGGAGAACCGCGACTCGCTGACGAAGCTCATGGTCACCGAGATGGGCAAGCTCATCGGGCACGCCCAGGCCGAGGTGGACCTGGTCATCGACATCTGTCGGTACAGCGCCGAGGAGGGCCCGCGCATCCTCCGCGACCAGTCGCGCGACGTGGACCAGGGCCGGGCGCTCGTCACCTTCCAGCCCATCGGCACGATCTTCTCGGTCCAGCCGTGGAACTTCCCGCTCTACCAGGTGATCCGCAACGCCGCGCCGCTCCTCGTGTCCGGCAACGCGATGATGCTCAGCCACGCGCCCAACGTCTGGGGCTCGGCCAAGCGCCTGGTGGAGCTCTTCCAGGAGGCGGGCGTGCCGGAGGGCATCTTCGACGCGATCTACGCCGACGACGAGGACGACCTGAGCGTGATCTACGACCACGACAGCGTGCGCGGCGTCACCTTCACCGGCAGCGCGAAGACCGGCGCCATCGTGGCCACCGAGGCCGCCAAGCGCCGCAAGAAGTCGATGCTGGAGCTCGGCGGCAGCGACGCCTATCTCGTCTTCGACGACGCCGACATCGAGCGCGCGGTCGAGGCGTGCGTCTTCGGCCGCTTCCACAACAACGGCCAGGTCTGCACCGCGGCCAAGCGCTTCATCGTGCAGCGCGGCGTCTACGACGACTTCCGCGACGCTTTCCGTGCGCGCGTGGAGGAGCTGAGCCTCGGCGACCCAATGGACGAGGACACCGATCTCGGCCCGATGGCGCGCCAGGACCTGCTCGACAAGCTGGTCGACCAGGTGAAGGGCTCGATCGACGCGGGGGCGAAGGCCGTCATCGGCGGTGAGGCCCCCGACCGCACCGGCTACTTCTACGCGCCGACCATCCTCGAGCGCCTCGAGCCCGGGATGCCGGCGTACGACGAGGAGCTCTTCGGCCCGGTGGCCAGCTTCATCCCGGTCGCGGACGAGGACGAGGCCGTGAAGGTCGCCAACAGCTCCCGGTTCGGCCTCGGCGGCGGCATCTTCTGCGCCGACGAGGACCGCGCGATCCGCATCGCGAAGCACCGCCTCGACACCGGCATGGTGAACATCAACGGCTACAGCAACGCCAAGGTCAACGTCCCCTTCGGCGGCGTGAAGGACAGCGGCTACGGGCGCGAGCATGACGAGTACGGCTTCCTCGAGTTCGTGAACATCAAGGCCATCACCGTGCACGAGGAGAAGTGAGCATGAAGCTGCTGACCTCTCTCCGCGTCGGCGACCTCGAGCTCTCGCGCCGCGCCTGGATGGCGCCGCTGACCCGCGCGCGCTCGACCACCGGCGACAACCGCCAGACCCCGCTCCACGCGCTGTACTACGCGCAGCGCGCGGGGGCGGGCCTCGTCATCAGCGAGGCCACCCAGATCAGCCAGGAGGGTCAGGGCTACGCCTACACCCCGGGCATCTTCACCGACGCGCAGGTCGAGAGCTGGCGCCTGGTGACCCGCGCGGTCCACGACGCGGGCGGCCGCATCTTCTGCCAGCTCTGGCACGTGGGCGCGATCTCGCACTCCGTCTTCCAGCCCGACGGCGGCGCGCCGGTCTCGGCCAGCGCGTGGACGCCCGAAGGCGAGGCGTTCGTCGGCGACCTCCTCGACGACGGCCCGCAGGTCCCGCACCCCGAGGCGCGGCCGCTGAAGACCGAGGAGATCCCGCGCCTGCTCGACGACTACCGCCACGCCGCGCGCTGCGCCGCCCGGGCCGGATTCGACGGCGTCGAGCTGCACGCCGCGAACGGCTACCTCATCGACCAGTTCCTCCGCAGCTCGGTCAACCAGCGAGACGACGCCTACGGCGGCTCGGTCGAGAACCGCCTGCGCCTCTTGCGCGAGGCCACCGAGGCCGTGCTCGAGGAGCTCCCCGCCGGCCGCGTCGGCGTGCGACTCTCCCCCACCGGCGGGCCGGGCGGCAGCTACGACGAGGACCCCGAGGGCCTCTACACCGCCGCCGCCGAGGCGCTGAGCGGCCGAGGCCTCGCCTACCTCCACGTCGTGCGCCCGAACGACCACACCGGCGACGGCGACGGCAAGGACCGCGGCGGCGCCATCCTCGACCGCATGCGCGAAGCCTTCGGCGGCGTCTTCGTCGCGAACGGCGACTTCTCGCCCGAGGAGGCCGAGCGGTGGATCGACGAAGGGCGCGCCGACGCCATCACCTTCGGCCGCCTCTTCCTCGCCAACCCCGACCTCGTCGAGCGCATCGAAGCCGGCGGCCCGTACAACGACGCCGACCCGGACACCTACTACGGCGGCGGCGCGGAGGGCTACGTCGACTACCCGACCCTGCGCCGCCCCGGAGACCCGCTCCAGCTCGCCGACGCAGCCGAGTAGCGGCTCGGATGCGATGCTAGCAGCGCGCGGCGAAAATGACTGCGCGCGCCTCCTCGCCGGGACGCCGCGCCCAGCGCACCAGTCGCTCCTCCGAAAGGCTGAAGTATTTCGTCGTCGGCCCGCCGCGCTGGACGACGTCGCGCTCGCCGATCCATCACGCGCATATTCGCCGCGCGCTGCTAGAGTTCCGGCGTGGGACAGCTCGCCCGCAGTCGATTCACCTTTCCCGAGTACGTAGAGCTCGAGGAGACCAGCTCGATCCGCCACGAGTACCTCGACGGCGTCGTCTACGCGATGGCCGGGGGCAGCCCGGATCACGCCGCGGTAGCAGCGAACGTGATCCGGCTCCTCGGCAACGCCCTCGAAGGTCGCCGCTGCCGCGTGTACATCGCCGACCTGCGCGTCCGCGTCGTCGAGACCGGGCTCGGCACCTACCCCGACGCGTCGGTGATCTGCGACCGCTTCGAGGCCGACCCCGAGGACCCGAGAGGACACACCGCGATCAACCCGACGGTGCTCGTCGAAGTGCTCAGCCCATCCACCGAAGACTACGACCGCGGCGAGAAGCTCGACCACTATCGCCGCATCCCGTCGGTGCGAGAGGTGCTCCTCGTCGCCCACGACGCACGCCGCGTGGAGCTGTGGCGTCGGGGCCCGGGCGGCTGGACGCACGCGAGCTTCGAGCACGACGAGGACGTCACGCTCGAGAGCCTCGGGTGCGTGATCTCGGTCGCGGACGTCTATCGCGACCCGCTGGCGGGTTGATCGAAGCGCTCGCGCAGCTCGGCGGCGACGGCGCGGACCTCGCTCACCGCGGAGCGCTCCAGCTCCTGGATCCAGCGCTCCAGCTCCGCCTCCGGGAGCTCCCAGGCCAGATCGTCGATCCCCTTCGCCGCCCACATCGCGACCTCGGGGTCGGCGTCGGCCAACAGCGGACGCAGGAGCTCGACGCTCTCCGGCGTGCAGATCGCGCGGAGCAGCTCCGTCGCGCCGCGGCGCCGATCCGGCTCGCCCCCCTCGATCGTCTCGAGGCAGACGCGCCGCGCGGTCGGTGAGCGAAGCAGCCGGAGCACGCTGCGGGCGAGCTCGCTCCACTCGCCGTGCGAGAGGTACTCGGTCACCGCGTCGTCGATCAGCTGCGGTCCGAGCAGGCGCTCGATCGCCGCCTGGGCCGCTCGGGTGCCGCCCACCGCGGGCGGCTCGCCGGAGAGCTGAGCACTCCAGGCGCGCTCCGGCTCGTCCTCGAAGTAGACGTCGAACGACAGCGACGCCCCGAGCTCGGCCACACGCGCCAGCAGCGCAGCCGAGAGATGCGGACCGTCGTGGCCCCGCGCGGAGACCCAGAAGCAGAAGAAGTCGAGCCGCACCGGGCCGACGAGCTCCGGGAGGCGCGCGCGCACCTCGTCGACGAGCCACGTCAGATGATCTTCGAGCGAGAGCGACTCGACCTGCCCCTGGCTCCGCAGGCTCGCGGCGTGACCCCGCAGCGTGTGGCCCTCGGTCCACCCACGAGCCAGGGCGTCGGCGCCGAGCACGGGCGCGCCCGACCACTCCGGGAAGAAGACGCGCGCGGTCGCGAAGGTCTCCGTGCAGAGGCTCATGCCCCGACCTCCACCCGTCCGTCGGGCATCAACGAGCACCAGCGAACATCGCCGAGCCTGACGTGAGCCACCGCGTCTGAGCCGGTCGCGCACCCCTCGGTCATCTCCACCGCATACCCCGAGTCGAGCTCCAGGCGCCAGGCGGGCGCGGTGTACGAGAGCCGTCGGACGCGGCTCCCCTGCAGCAGCACGAGCCGGTCGGCCATGACGTCGTGAGGGTCGTCCCCGCAGCCGACGACCGCGCCGTCCCGCTTCAGCTTCCAGTCGCAGAGGTACGCCCAGAATCCGACGCTGCCCTCCAGCTCGACGCATCGATGACGCGTCCCGTAGCGGTCACGGGGTCTGAACCGCGGCGTCCCGAGCTCCGCGGTGAAACACGTGCCGACGCCCGGAACGCACTGCCAGCAGAGGAGCCCCACCAGGATATCGAGATCGGTCATGGGTCGAGCATGCCCTCGACGCTGCACAGCGCCCGGAGCGTGGGGAGCCCCGCCACCTCGAGCCTGCACGCCAGCTCCGCCGCGTGCAGACGCGCGTGTCGCAGAAACGCGTCGCGGTTTGCGAAGGGGTAGAAGGGCGCGCGGGGGCTCGGGGGCGCGGGGGGACGAGGCTCGCGGCGCGCGACGGAGATGGCCCAGTCGACGAGCCAGCCGAGCGGGCCGTGCGGGAGCGGCTCGAGCGTCACGCACCAGAGGAGCCAGCGCACGTGGAGCCTCAGCTCACGCGGGTCGAGCCCGGACGTCAGCTCGCGACGCGCGGAGGGATCGAGCGGGAACAGCTCGTGCTCCAGCATCGCGAGCAGCCACTGCAGATCGCGCGAGCGGTAGGGTTGCAAGAGGAGCGTCGCCGGCGCCGCGGCTCCGGAGAGCACCGCGAGGCTGCGTTCCAGGTAATCCGAGCGTTCGACGCTCGTCACGCGGCCGCTCCGAAGCGGACGCCGGCATGAGCGGCTCGACGGAAGGAAGCGCTACTCATCTCGCGCCCCGTCCTCACGCGAGCCGAGGGCGAGCGTCGCGCAGCTCTCCAGAGACGCGATCCGATCGACCTGCACCACGATCTCGCGCCCTCCGTAGCTCAGCGCCACCAGGCCATCCTCGCCGGGTTGGCACGAGGCGCCCTCGGAGTCGGAGGGGATGTGCGCGCAAGCTCGGGACAGACAGGACCGTGTGGGCGATGCATGGCAGCTCTCGTAGACGTGCCCGCAGACGTGCATGATTCGGACGCGCGCGACGTCTTCGGTGGAGAGTCTCGGCACCGCGAGATAGACCAGACCAGCGCCGAAGAGGAGCAACGCGCCGTCCCCGGCCCATCGCCATCGGCGCGAGGCGCCTTCGCCAGAGCTTCCCACGGCGCGTGCCTCCTCAAAGCTCGAGCGGCCCGGACCAGGTCCTGCCGAGATCTCGAACGCCCCAGACCAGGTCCTGCCCGAAACTCGCGCACTCGGGGCCGGCCGAAGGCTTGATCCACGCGAGCTCGGGACCCTCTGGGCTGCAGGACGACAAGATGCAGCGAGCTTTGCCCGAAACTCGTCCAACGACAACGGATTCATGCAAAGCGAACCGTACAGCAGACGCACCGATGCGCGACCCGAGCTGTCATCGAGTCGCGCAGGAGCCTAGTTGTCGTGGGTTGGGTCGGGGGGCTCGTCGTCGGAGCGCTCGTCGCGCGGCGACGGATCGGGCAGCTTGGCGCGCCCGACCTCACGCAGCGTCACCAGCTTCGGGGTCTTGCGCTCTTCGATCGAGACCCGAGGAGAGTCGCGACGATCCACCGTCATGCTCTCCGTCGCCGCGAGGCGCGTCGCGAGATCGTCGTCGAGCGCCTCCTCGTCGACCTCCCTCGCCCTCGCGCGCAGGCGGGCGATGATCGCGTCGCGGGCCTCCTCGGGCAGCAGCTCAGGCACGTCGTCGAAGCGCTCGCCGGCCGCGAGCACGGAGTCTTCCGCGGGCGCCTCGACCTCGGCGCCGAACTGGACGCGCATCAGGTACGTCCCGGGCGGGAACACCGCGGACTCTCCACGACGGAGCTTGGCGCGCGCCTCGTCGTAGGCCCCCTCGAAGGCCTTCACCTCGCGCTCGCAGTGCTCCTGGAGGTCGTCGTCGTCGACGACCAGGAACGTCTCGAGCGGGCCCGGCTTCGACTTCTTCCGGGGCGCGGCGGGCTCGGCCCAGGGGCTCTGCGTGAGGATGCGCGCGGCGCCGAGCACCGGTCGCTTCCGCTTGGCGGCGTAGCTGCGCTCGGCGTCCGTCCGCGCCTTCCGCACCGTGTAGATCGTGCGCTGCGTGCCGATCGTCCGCTTCAGCTCGGGCGCCATGCCGAAGCGCAGCTCGGAGCGCTCGGGCCAGGTCCGCTCGTCGAGCCCGAACGGCGGGCGCTCCAGCGTGATCGAGCTCCCGGCCATCATGCCCGGGTCGCTGGTGAAGCCCGGGTAGTCCTCGACCTTGGCCACCAGCCCGTCCTTCACGACCTGGATATCGGAGTAGTGCAGCCACGTCAGGATCGCCGCGCCGTTCACGAGCTGCTTCTGCTCGGAGCGCCCGCTGCCGAACACGAGCTCCGGCGCCTCGAACCCGTGCTTCTCCAGGGCCTTCTTCACGAAGCTCCCGACCTCCCCGTGGAACACCCGCTTGAGCGTGGGCAGGTTCGCGTCGGTGACGGTGACCACGTAGTGGATGTGGTTCGGCTCGATGGTGATGTGGTGGAGGATCGCCCCCGTCCGCCGCACCGCCTCCGCCAGGAAGTAGAGGATCCACGAGTGCAGCGTCGGCGCGAACGGCGTCAGCAGCAGCTTGCGGTACAGACAACGCAGCGTGATGGCGTACGTCGCCGGAGCCTGGATCCTCGCGCGGGCCACGATGCCGTGCACGACATCAAGATTCGATCCGCTCCCGTCTGTGGGAGATCGGCGCCAGTTCACCGGTCTGAGGGTGGCGGACCGCCGGCGGACGGGTGGCGGCCGCCGGGTCGAGGGGGGCTCCGGGACGTCTCTCCGCTCAGGAGCGGCGGCGGCGCCAGAGGAGGGCGAGCGCGAGGAGCGTGAGCCAGCCGGCGTGGGGGGCGGCGGGGGTGCCGGGGGTGGCGCAGCCGCAGCCCGCGTCGACGGGGTCGACGCCGCCGTCGGGGCCGACGCCCGCGTCCGCCGTCACCACGCCGCCGTCGGCGTCGACGCCCGCGTCGGCGTCGGTCACCTCGAGGCAGGTGGACGGGCACGCGTCGCCGTCTTCGGTGTTGCCGTCGTCGCAGTCCTCGACGCCGGCCTGCACGACGCCGTCGCCGCAGCGCGCCTCGACGCAGGTGCTGAGGCAGGCGTCGTCGTCGGACATGTTGGCGTCGTCGCACTCCTCCTCGCCGGCCCAGACCTCGCCGTCGCCGCAGGTCGCGGCCATGCAGTCGGCGAGGCAGGCGTCGGCGTCGGAGGCGTTGCCGTCGTCGCACTCCTCCATGCCGTCCCAGACCTCGCCGTCGCCGCACGCGGCGTCCTGACAGGTGGTGAGGCAGGCGTCGGCGTCGCTCGAGTTGCCGTCGTCGCACGCCTCCACGCCGACCTGGCGGAAGCCGTCGCCGCAGCTCGCGCGCTGGCAGGTGTTGAGACACTCGTCGGTGTTCGACGCGTTCCCGTCGTCGCACGCCTCGCCAGCCTGGACGGTGCCGTCGCCGCAGGTGCGGAGCGCGCACATGTTGGTGCAGCCGTCGGTGTCGTCGGTGTTGCCGTCGTCGCAGCTCTCGACGCCCGCGCGCACGAAGCCGTCGCCGCAGGTCGCGGTCAGGCAGCCGGTGACGCAGGAGTCGGTGTCGTCCGAGTTGCCGTCGTCGCACTGCTCGACGCCCATCTGCACGATGCCGTCGCCGCAGACCGCCGGCTCGCAGGCGTTGGTGCAGGCGTCGCCGTTGACCCGGTTGCCGTCGTCGCAGCCCTCGGTGCCCTCGACCACGCCGTTGCCGCAGACCGGCGCCTGGCAGCTGTTCGGGCACGCGTCGGTGTCGATCCGGTTGCCGTCGTCGCAGGCCTCGACGCCCGCCTGCACGTAGCCGTCGCCGCAGCGCGCGGCCATGCAGCCCATGACGCAGGCGTCGGTGTTCGACGCGTTGCCGTCGTCGCACATCTCGACGCCCGCGCGCACGAAGCCGTCGCCGCAGCGCGCGTTCATGCACATCACGCACGCGTCGGTGCTCGACATGTTGCCGTCGTCGCACTCCTCGCCGCCGCTGACCACGCCGTCGCCGCAGGCCGCGAAGCGGCAGTTCGCCGGGCAGGCGTCGCCGCCCATCGTGTTGCCGTCGTCGCAGTCCTCGACGCCCGCCTGCACGTAGCCGTCGCCGCAGACGGCGGCCATGCACATCACGCACGCGTCGACGTTCGAGGCGTTGCCGTCGTCGCACGCCTCCACGCCGGCCTGCACGAAGCCGTCACCGCACGTAGCGCTCGAGCACATGATGCACGCGTCGGTGTCGACCATGTTCCCGTCGTCGCAGTCCTCGACGCCGGCGCGCACGTAGCCGTCGCCGCAGGTCGCGCTCGAGCACATCACGCACGCGTCGGTGTTGGACGCGTTGCCGTCGTCGCAGTCCTCGACGCCCGCCTGCACGAAGCCGTCGCCGCAGCTCGCCGCCGAGCAGTCGCTCAGGCAGGCGTCGGTCTCGATCGCGTTGGCGTCGTCGCAGTCCTCGGGCCCGTTGCGCACGCCGTCACCGCAGCGCGGTCCGGCGCCGGAGCAGTCCGCGGCGCACGCGCCGTAGCTGCCGTTGAGGCCGCCGTCGTCGCACACCTCCGGCGGCTCGACGACGCCGTTGCCGCACATCGCCATCAGCACGTACTCGTAGGCGCCCATGTCGTACTGCGCGCCGCCGAAGCCGTTGCCGTCGAGCGGGCGCGCCACCCCGGCGTGGTCATAGGGCACCGCGCCGCTCGCCGTGCCCGCGTCGATGGTCACGCTGGTGCTCATCACCCGCAGGTCCCCGCCGGGCGCGTTCACGTACTGGGGGTTGGCCGAGATGTTCCCGGTGCCGCCCGTCGTGCTCGAGAGGTTGCTCCCGTTGCCCCACACGTCCGAGTAGGTCACCTCGAGGCGCCCGCTCGTCGTGCCGCGGCGCACGCCGTAGCCCGAGTTGTCGGTCACGATCGAGTTGCGCACGATCGTGTCCCGCGTCGTCCCGCTCGACGCCGACAGGTACACGCCGGTGTTCGAGTTGTAGATCGTCGACTGCAGGATGCTCGTGTTGCCGAGCGAGCTGCTGTTCATCGAGACGTACACGCCGTACAGCGCCTGATCCCGGATGACCGCGTTCTGGATGGTCGGCGCGGCCGGGGTCCGCACGAACACGCCGTAGCGCGTGTTGTCCGCGAAGAGGCCGTCGAGGGTCGGGGTACCGTCGTAGACGTAGACGCCGTGGCTCACGCAGTCGGTGATCGCGACGCGGCTGAAGGTGGCCGCGCCGTCGGCGATGTGGAGGCCGGTCTCGGAGCAGCTGTCGATCAGCAGGTCGTCGACGTCGGTCGTGGTCCCGCTGGCGGCGCTGTCGAGCGCGCGGCGGGCGTGCCGGATCTGCGCGTGATCGAGGTCGGCGGAGGCGGCGACGGGGGAGATCACGACGCCGTACCAGGTCCCCGCCGACACGCCGCTGCGGGCTCTCATCACCACCGGCGCCATCGCGGTGCCGCGCACGTCGAGGGTCCCGTCGACGGTGAGCTCGGTGCGCCCGGTGTCGCGGTTCGACGCCATGAAGTCGCCGCTCTCGAAGTGCAGCTGGACACCCGGGCCGATGTCGAGGGTGACGCCCGCCGGCACGGTGAGGTCGCCGCGGATCACGTACGGGGAGCCCGCCGCGGTGAGCGTGGTGTTGCTCCAGAGGTAGCCGTAGAGCCCCGGCGTCGCGTCGGAGACGTAGGGCAGCGGGCCGAGGTCCTGGCCCGCGTTCCCCGCGAAGCGCGCCGGGGAGTTGCTCGTCAGGCGCAGGTTCGCGGCCGACACGTACAGCGGGTTCGCCGAGAGGTTCCCGGTGCCGCCGGTCGTGCTCGAGAGGTCGCTCCCGTTGCCCCACACGTTCGAGTAGCTCACCTCCAGGCGCCCGCTCGTCGTCCCGCGGCGCACGCCGTAGCCCGAGTTGTCGGTCACGATCGAGTTCCGCACGATCGTGTCGCGCGTCGTCCCGCTCGACGCCGACAGGTACACGCCGGTGTTCGAGTTGTAGATCGTCGACTGCAGCACGGTCACGTCGGACAGCGAGCTGCTGTTCTGCGAGACGTACACGCCGTAGAGCGCCTGATCCCGGATGAGCGCGTTCTGAATGGTCGCGCCCGCCGGGGTCCGCACGAACACGCCGTAGCGGGTGTTGTCCGCCACCAGCGCGTCGAAGGTCGGCGTGCCGTCGTAGACGTAGACGCCGTGGCTCACGCAGTCGCTGATCGACACCCGCGTGAACACCGACGAGCCGCCGTCCACGTGCAGCCCCGTCTCCGAGCAGCTGTCGATCAGCACGTCGTCCACGTCCGTCGCCGTGCCCGGCGTCGCCACGTCGAGCGCGCGCCGCCCGTGCCGCAGCTCCAGGTGATCGAGGTCGGCCGCCGCCGCCCCGCTCCGGATCACCACGCCGTACCAGGTGCCGGCCGAGATCCCGGTGCGGGCGCGCATCACCACCGGCGAGCCCGCCGTGCCGCGCACGTTCAGGGTGCCGTCCACGGTGAGCTCGGTGCGGCCGGTGTCACGGTTGGAGGCCATGACGTCGCCGCTCTCGAACTGGAGCAGCGCGCCCGCCTGGATCGTCAGGGTGCGGCCCGCCGGCACCGTGAGGTCGCCGCGGATCACGTAGGGCCCCCCGGCCGCGGTGAGCGTCGTGTTCGTCCAGAGGTAGCCGTGGAGGCCCGACGTCGCGTCGGAGGCGTAAGGCAGCGGGCCGAGGTCCTGGCCCGCGCTCCCCGCGAAGCGCGCCGGGGAGTTGCTCGTCAGGCGCAGGTTCGCGGCCGAGACGTAGAGCGGGTTCGCCGAGAGGTTCCCGGTGCCGCCGGTCGTGCTCGAGAGATCGCTCCCGTTGCCCCACACGTTCGAGTAGGTCACCTCCAGACGCCCGCTCGTCGTCCCGCGGCGCACGCCGTAGCCCGAGTTGTCGGTCACGATCGAGTTGCGCACGAACGTGTCCCGCGTCGTCCCGCTCGACGCCGACAGGTACACGCCGGTGTTCGAGTCGTAGATCGTCGACTGCAGCACGGTCACGTCGGACAGCGAGCTGCTGTTCTGCGAGACGTACACGCCGTAGAGCGCCTGATCCCGGATGAGCGCGTTCTGAATGGTCGCGCCCGCCGGGGTCCGCACGAACACGCCGTAGCGCGTGTTGTCCGCCACCAGCGCGTCGAAGGTCGGCGTGCCGTCGTAGACGTAGACCCCGTGGCTCACGCAGTCGGTGATCAACACCCACATAAACACCAACAAACCACCATCCACA
>Ga0310345_10001807_pt1 | contig 22910 bp, 14 predicted proteins | sample HC15DNA20500_MG_FD_204667 | JGI IMG/M metagenome (GOLD analysis project Ga0310345, IMG submission 204667) | Marine microbial communities from station ALOHA, North Pacific Subtropical Gyre - HC15-DNA-20-500_MG | ecosystem: Environmental > Aquatic > Marine > Oceanic | place: Pacific Ocean: North... | reverse complement strand
CGGGTCGAGCTGGATCCCGAACTGAAGGAGGATTACCAGCTTGCCGGGCGCCGGGGTAAATTCCGCATCGCCTCGGAAAACCCCTCCAAGCTGGAGGTCATCAAGAGCCTGGTGCGGAGACACAGACGAGATCACGTCCTGGTGCTCGGGCAGTATCTTGATCAGCTCGAAGCGGTCGCGGCCCGGCTCGATGCCCCCCTGATCACCGGTAAAACTCCGCAGCAGACCAGGGACGAGCTTTATGAAGGATTCCGCAATGGCGAGATACTCACGCTTGTGGTGAGCAAGGTTGGAAACTTCGCGGTTGACCTGCCGGATGCGAATGTGGCCATACAGATATCAGGGACCTTCGGCTCCCGTCAGGAAGAGGCGCAACGGCTCGGACGGATCCTGCGGCCCAAGCAGGATGCCGGGCGCGCGATCTTTTATTCCCTGGTAACCCGGGGCAGCGGCATCGCCACCAGCAGCCGAGAGCAGGAGTTCGCGGAGAAGCGCCAGCTGTTCCTTACCGAACAGGGCTATCCGTACCGGATCATAGAAGCTGAAGAGTTGGTGGAAGAGGTGGATAAGGTGGAACCCGAAAGGGAAAAAGAAGAAGTGAAGGAGGTTCAATGTTCCTGAAAGATTTCTTAAGTAGCAGCCCCAAGGCGGATCTTCAAGGCTACCATTTGTACTGGTTGCCGGAAAACGGGATGGTGAGCGCCAAGGACAAGCTTGCCAGCGTATTGTTCAAATGCATGAGCAACCAGGATGTGGTACGAGAACGCTTTGAGGGACTCGGCAGTTCCCACAGGGCTTTCCTCGTCTCCTTGCTGGGGCGCGATGGCTACCAGGGCTCCCTTCCCGAGGTCCGCTCAGGTCGACACGGCGAAAAGATAGCGGACTACGAGGTGGAGACCATTCTTCGTTCCCTGGTCGGCGGCGGGTTTGTGAACAAGGACCGGGGCGACAATGGCGATGGCCGCAAGGAGATGTTCACGATCCCCGAGGAGCTGGGCAATGCGCTGAGACGCACGATTTCCATCGAAGATCGCGGGCCGATGGAGATGTTGAGCCTGGTGCGTTCCGGCATCAGCGACGCGTCCCCGTCACGGCCGGCCAGCCGCATCAAGAAGCTGCCGGGCAAGGGGCTGCGCAAGGCGGCCCTGAAGGCGTTCGAAGAAAACCATGGCATACTCTCCCATTCGGCTGTTACCGCCTGGCAAAACGGCGACTCGGCGGAGCTGGAACACGGCAAAGAGGACGAGGAGGAGGGGCTCTTTCCGCAGCGCTGGCGTGGCCATCTCGAGGATGCTTCGCTGGGTACGGTGGGAGTGCTCAATCTCAACGACTACGGGCTGAAATTCGAGGAGGAGGCCCTGGTTCTCTACCAGGAGAACCTCTACGAGGGCTTCCTGGGGGCCAGCGCGAAGCTGCCGGAGCCGAATGATGCCGAGGTATTTCTCGGTAGCGACTTTGCCATCGATCTCGAGCGCCTGCTCGACCTGCTGCGTTCCGACAAGCTGGAGGTCACCCGGGAAGGGCGCCTGTACAAGAAGATCGAAGATCGTATCTCGGCCTCGTTGATCGCGACACGGTACCAGGATGTTTTTGAAGGAAGGGTCGTCCAGCACCTTCTGGACACGGCCCGCCGCCTTCGCTTCTTCGAGGTGGAAGATCACCAGTTGGTAGCGAGCGACATTCGCCGCAGGGGCTGGCAGAAAAACACGCTGCGGGAAAAGCTGCAGGCGCTCTTTGAGCTCTTCCTGGCCGATCACAAGAATGGCCATTGGAGCTTCCATCAGAAGGGCCTCCGGCAGATATTCATAGAACGACTGAAGGAGTTCAAGCCCGGCACCTGGCTGTCGATGCGACCTTTCCTGGGCGCCGTGGTGGCCCGGTTCCTCTCCACTCTCGATGAGGCGGGCATTCGCGAAGAGTACCAGGCGCGTTGCGATGATGAACATCACAGCAAGCGCCGCGGCATCGCCGATCCCATCAAGGTCTCCATGGCCAAGCTGTATCACGATCTGAGCTATTGGGTCGTTCATCGAATGGCCCTTATGGGGCTGGTCGATGTCGGCCTCCTGGACGGTGCCATCCAGTCCCTGAGGCTCTCCGATCTCGGGCAGCGCTTCTTCGGGCTGAAGGATTGGGAGGAGGACGATTCCCTGGGCAGGCCGGCGCTCATCAATCCGGATTTCGAGGTCCTGGTTTTTCCGGAGATGCCCCTGGAGGATGAAGCGAACCTCGTGCTGAGCCGTTTCGCGGATCGCCTCGGCTCCGACAAGGTGAAGCGTTACCGATTGACGCGGGAGAGCGTAAAACGCGGGGTCTGTGCAGGGTTTACAGCCGAGCAGCTATTGGGCTCTCTCAAGGAATACAGCCGCAACGCCATGCCGAACAATGTCGAATTCTCTCTCAGGGAATGGGCCCAGGGGGTCGAGATTCTCAAGCGGGAGAGGGCCTCGCTTTTCAGGGGGGCATCGGTGGAGGCGGTGGACCGGCTGGCCGAAGTTTTTGAGGAGGAGGGCATTCCGCTGGAGCGTTTGAACGAGACCACGGTGGCTGTGCGGGGCGCCAAGAACGAGAAGGCGGCCAGGGATCTCGGGGAGAAATTGCACCAGCACGGCCTCTACGTCGAATAAGCGGCCGCTGGAAATTTCCGGGACGGCCGAGCATAAAAAAACCGCGGAGGAGTGCCCGGTAAGAGCACCACCCCACGGTGGACGGGTATCAAGAGTTTACTCTCGTAGAACTTTCTTCGGCCAAATCACCGCCAGACTTGAGAAAAACCCGGAATGTTCAGCGAGCCCAGCACCATCAGCCTGCTTTGCGATTGCGTACATTTGCCCGCCAAATACACCATTGAGCAGGTTCGCGGGGTATACAATAAAATCTGCAACATCGGTGGTTATGAGAACTTTATCCGCACATCTACAGGGGCGCGGATAGAAAAACAGGGGCCCGGAGGCCGGGGCTTTTCCCGGCTGACGTTTACCGGAGACCGGCTTCAGTTTGCCGAGGACCACATGGGGATTACCGCGGAACAATTCGGCAAGAAGGTGAGAACCGTGCTGGAAGATGCGCTGCCCGCACTGGGCATCGCTGCGATCCTGGTGCAGCAGGTTACGGTTCGAGCGGTTTGTGCCCCGAACGCGTTCAGCGGCGCGGCGGAATTCCTCTCTGGGGCCATCTTCAGGGTGCCCAGGGAAGACCTCGAGGTTTTTCAGCGTTCCGCGAGCCTGCATGGCTTCCGCATGGTCTTTCCGGCGTCGAAGGAACAGCCGGAGGCCTTCAATGTTCGGGTCGAAGCCTACCTGAAAGATCCGCGCTCGGTTTACATTGAAAACGTGGGGACCTTTAAGGCTCCGATCTCACCGAAGCATCTCGGGGTGATCGAGAACCAGGTCGGGGCCGTTTCGGAGTTTATCGTGGGCCGGGTCGTACCCTTCCTCACGCAATATGACAGGAGAGGCGTCGAATGAAGAGTGCAAGGGCGGGTCTTAGCAGGGCGTTGCCGGGCCTGTTGCTGGCCATGGCGGCAGGCATCGGGCCGGGTTGCGGGGATTCGCGGAGCAGGGAGGCGGAAAAGGCCGCGCAGGCCTTGCCGCCTGCCAGGGTGGTGTCGCCCATAGAGGGCGAGGTTCACCTGAAGAACGTGCGCCAGTTGACCTTCGAGGGAGAGAATGCCGAGGCGTATTTCTCCGGAGATGGAAACCGCCTGGTTTTCCAGAGCACCCATGGCGAACTGAAATGCGACCAGATCTTCGTGATGAATCTCGATGGCACCGGTCGCCGCCGGGTATCTACCGGCAAGGGGCGAACCACGTGCTCCTACTTCGCCCCCGATGGCGACAGGATCGTCTACGCCTCCACCCATCTGGGCTCGCCGGATTGTCCGCCACCGCCACCGCCGCCGCCGCCGTACGTGTGGCGGGTCTACGAGGATTTCGACATTTTCAGCGCCCGGCCCGATGGGGGTGACCTGCGGCGCCTCACAGACTCGCCCGGCTACGATGCCGAGCCCACCTATGCCCGAGATGGCTCGCGTATCGTCTTTACCTCGGCCCGCACCGGGGACCTGGAGATCTGGGACATGAAGCCCGATGGCAGCGACCAGAGGCAGTTGACTGACATCCCGGGGTATGACGGCGGCCCTTTTTTCTCTCCCGACGGAAAGAAGATCTGTTTCCGGGCCAGCCGTCCTGAGGGCAAGGACCTCGAGAAGTACCGGGGGCTCCTGGCCAGGGGGCAGGTGGAGCCAAGCCACCTGGAGATCTACGTCATGAACGTGGATGGAGGTGACATCCGGCAGGTCACCAGCAACGGGCGGGCGAACTTCTGTCCGTTCTTCCATCCCTCCGGCCGCAAGCTTATCTACGCGACCAACAAGCACAGCGAAGACCGACGAAAGCCGAACTTCGATCTCTTTCTTGTCGATATCGAGTCAGGTAAAGAGGAGCGTATAACCCATTCCGCGGATTTTGACGGCTTTCCCATGTTTTCGCCGGACGGATCGAAGCTGGTCTGGGCCTCCAACCGCTACAACGCCCGCCGGGGCGAGACCAACGTATTCATTGCCGATTGGGTGGAGTAGGCCTCAGGCGGCGTCCCGGGCCTCCTCCGTTGCGGGCGGGCTCCTACGGAAGAACTCCAGCAGGATAATCAGGACCACGCCGATGCAGATCCCGCTGTCGGCGATGTTGAAGTTCGGCCAGATGTGCTCCTTGCCGTCGATGGTTACGTACCACTTGATCCAGTCGCGTACAGCCTCGAGAAAGTAGCGGTCGTAAAAATTTCCGGCGGTTCCGCCGGCGAGCAGGCCGAGGGCCGCCACGAACCAGGCTGATGGCGCGGGAGAGCGCCCGAGTGAATACCAGAGAACGGAGCCGATCACGAGCAATGCCGCGCCGGAGAGCAGGGCCAGCAGGCCGGTGTGATCGGAGAACCAGCCGTTGAAGGCTCCGTAATTGAAGTTGGCCTGGAGGTCGAAAAATCCCGGGACAATCGTCACCTCGCGTGGTGCCGCGATGATTCTCGCGGGCAGGCCGGCGTACTTTACATTCAACAGCTCGAAAACGGCGCTCTTGCTCCAGAGATCAAGGCCGGCAATACCGCAGGCGATGAGCAGAAAGAGGAGCCAGGCGTTTCTCTTCGCCAGTGGCCGCGGGGATTCGTCGTTTACGGAAGGATCGCTCATGGAGGAGATTGTACGGAAGAAGGCCTCCGCCGTCATCACAGCGCAGCGGGACTATTCCCCCGGGTCTTCTTTCAGGCTGTCTGCCAGAGACTCCAACGCATCGTTGCGGGGGAGAAGATCGCTGGCCGCCCCCACCGCATTGCGCGCCGCCTCGCGGTCTCCATCGCAGAGGGCCTCGAGAGCCCGCACCATATGATCAAAAGCCCGAGTCCGGGCGATGCTCTCTGAGAGCGCCGTTGCCCTTGGGTTGGCCGGGTCGAGAGATCGAAGGCGCCCCGCCTCCGAGCGCGCTGCGGCGTGGTCTCCCCTGTAGAGTGCGTCAAGGGCGCCGTTAACCAGTGAGCTTCGTTTGCCTGCCTCGCGGCTGAACCAGACGGCTCCTGCGGTCAACAGCAGCAGCACGGAAGCCGCGATGAGCCGGTGGGAGAGACGGAATCTGCGAGATGGTTTAGCGGGAGCCAGGGCCTGGGCCTCTATTGCGGCAAGAGGGTATTCCCCGGAGAGAAAACGTTCGAGATCATCAGCCATTTCGCCCGCGCTTGAATAGCGGTTTTCCGGATCGCGGGCCAGCGCCTTTGCGACGCAGGCGTCGAGGGAGGGAGGTATTTCGTCGCAGAAGGCGGACGGTGGCGGAGGGGGGCCGGCGAGGATCGCCTTGCGTGTCGCGCCGGGGTCGCTCGTTTCCGCCCCGGGGTGATGGTAGGGCGGGTTCAGGGTCAGCATCTCGTAGAGGACCGCGCCGAGGGAGTAGATGTCGGAACCCTTGTGGGCCGGCCAGCTGTCCGGTTGGAGCTCTTCCGGGGCGTGGTAGTGAATGTCTTGCGCCAGGGAGTGTCCGCCACCGCCGAAATCGCCAAGGAGGAGCATTCCCGATGGCGAGAACATGAGATTGCCCGGGGAGATGCGGCCGTGCACGATTCCGGCTTCATGGACCACCTGGAGACCTCGCGCCACCTTCTGGAGCATCCTCACGCAGCGAAAGAAGTGGTCAGGCTGTGGCTCTCCTTCGTCGGTCGCTCCGATGGGGCAGAGCGAGGCGGGCCTTGCGGGCTTTTCCCTCAGGCCGGAGAGCACCTTCGCAAGAGAGTCGCCGGGCAGGAACTTCGTCGCTGAGTAGCGCCATCCGTCAGAGCTTCCCAGGCCATCCACGGGGAGGATGTTGGGATGGTTCAGCTCGCTGGAGGGAGAGAGCTTTTCGAGATCGTCCCAGCGGGCCCAGGTCTTTGAGTGATAGATTTTCAGGGCATAGAAGCGTCCGTCCGATTCGGCCTTGAAGACCTGTCCCCGAGGGCCCTCGCCGCAACTCTCAAGTAGCGTATAGGGTCCCAGCCTGGACGGACCAGCGCCGATGCAGCCGTTTTCAGCCATGCCGTTTCTCCACTTCTTTACAGCTTCTCTTTTCTTTTCTCTTCACGGGCTCCGCTGTTACGGCGAAACAGGCTATGGAGCCAGCGGACACATGATACGCCCTGGGGCGTTTTCAGGCAAGAGGCTCTATCGAGGAGAAGCGGCCTCTTCGAGAAGGGCCTTGAGGGCGTGGCTGACCGTGAGTCCGCCCGGGGGCAGACGAATCTCGAGCGTCAGAGCGTCCAACTCCTGCCAGGGGCGGTTTTCATTGAGATCGAGAACATCATCGCTCCAGGGCCCTTCGTAGCGTTTCCAGTTCTCGAATGAAATCCTGAAGGTCCTGCTCTTTGAGCCCGCAACCTGGGACCGCTTGACGAGCACCTCGAGTTCCGCCGGGCCGGCCTCCAGCACCCAGGCCTTGAAAGGCTTGGAAAGCTTCGCCTTGCGGCCGATGGAGCCGGGGTTGCGCAATAATTCTCCTCGGCTTCCCGGCCGCACAAGCCGGGTGACTCCGTCTGCCGTCTGCCAGAATTTTTTGAGGCGCAGGGATGCTATGCGAAGATTGGCTGGCAGCCCGGCGAGCTTTCCCTTGAGACGCCGGCCCCGGGCGTCTCGAATGAGGAGGGTCTCGTAGCCAAGACCCTTCGATTGGGTGAAGATGCGGTTTTTCTTTTTTCCCTGTACGTAGAGAGGATTGGCGAGGGTGAGCAGGAAGAGGCTCTGCCCCTCGTAGCGCTTCCAGCGTGGAAGCGAGGCGGCGATCTTGGCGATGGCCTGCTCGTGGGAGAGCTTGCTGCCGCGCAGCCGGAGATAGGCGGAGCCGGCCTTGTAGGCCACGGCGTCGGGCGCAAGGAAGCCCTTGAGATCAAGGCCGTGCAGCGAGAGCATGCCGGCGCTTTTTTCCCAGTCAGCCAGGCGCAACCTCACGCGTTCGCTCCGGGCGAGATCCTCGGCGACCGGTATAGGTTGTGCGGGCACCTTCTTCACCGCCGGGGCTTTTTTGGCGTCGACGGGTTTTTTTGCCGGTGCGCCGCCTTTTTTTACCACCTCTGCCGCAAGGGGTCCGGTGGAGAGGGTGAGCGACAGTGCCAGCAAACCTGCGTAGAAAGCAATTTTTCCTGCCATGACCGCATCCTAACTCTACCGGAGGCTTCCGGACAATTTTTTTCAGACTCGAGGCCGGCAGGCCGATAAATTGAAGAGGAGCTGGCGGCAAAGAACTGATTTCCATGATGGGTGAAAAAGGCGGCAACGTGGCAAACGACACCTCTTTCGAAACCTCCGGCGGTACCGGTCTTCGGCCAAAGACTTTCGGCCGCGCTACGGCGCTGTTTTTTTTCTCGGGCGCGCTGGGGCTCGGCTACGAGCTGGTCTGGATCAAGAAGGCCGCCCTGGTGGTCGGCGCCAGCCAGATCGCCCTTTCCACAGTGTTGACCTCGTTTTTCCTCGGCATCGCCCTCGGGGGCTATTTCGTCGGCAACAGGCTGCGGTCTTCGCGCCGTTCGCCGCTGTTTATCTACGGCATCTTCGAGTTAATCATCGGCGCCTTCGCCCTGGCCTTCCCTTTTCTTTTCTCTCTTCTCGAGCAGCTCTACGGGGCGCTCTACCCCCTGGCGGCGGGCTTCGGCGGGGGGCTCTTCGCGCTTCGCTTCGGTCTTCTCTTTGCCCTGGTGCTTGTGCCCACGTTTTTTATGGGCGGCACGCTTCCTCTCTTGCTGGATGGGCTGGTTTCCGAGGACCGCGCCATCGGTTCACGAACCAGTTTTCTTTACGGGGTCAATATCCTGGGCGCGGTGGCCGGGGTCTTGTGTACGGCCTACTTCGCTATTCCGGCGCTCGGGATGAACGGCACCAGCATCGCCGGTGGTTTCGGCAACCTGCTGATCGCGGCGGCGGCGTTCATCTTCTTTCGCCATACGCCTCCCGCGCATACGGCGCCGCAGGAGGTCAGGTTGGGCTGGTTTTTTCCGGCGGCCGCCTTTCTTTCGGGGCTGATCGCGATCGCCTGGCAGATCGCCTGGTCGCGCTATTTTTCCCTCTTCCACACCACCAGCGTTTATTTCACGGCCATGCTCCTGGCTGTTTACCTGCTGGCGCTGGCCACCGGCAGCCTGATGCTGTCGCCCGTTTTGGGGACGCGCTGGAGGCCACTTAAGATTCTCGGGGGGCTCCAGGGCCTGGTGCCGCTCTTTGCCCTCACCATGATCGCCTGGTGGCGGGCCGCGGAGCTCAGCGTGGAGCTGCAGGGCAAGCAGATAACCCTCCCCGACAATTCTACGCGCATCGTTCCCCTTGAGACTCTCGAGATCAACCACCTCAATCCCACCAGCTATATGATGTTCTGGAGCGAGAAGGCCGATGCCGTATTTTTCGGCCCGCTTTTTCAGATCGCCCTGTGTATCTTCATCCCGGTGGCGCTGATGGGTACAGGCCTGCCGGCCCTGATAGCCGCGGCCACCCGCAGTTCCGCGGCCCTGCGGCCCATTTCGGGCCGGCTCGTTTTCTGGAACACGATCGGTTCGAGCCTCGGGGGCTTTCTTGCGGGCTATGTCTTCCTGCACCTGCTCGGCCTTCACGGGACCCTCACCCTCCTGAGCTTCGGCTCGCTGGTGCTGGCGGTGGCCTGTCTTTTCAAGGTGCGGACGATGCCTTCGGAGCCGGCGGCCCCGCTCAGCAGGCAGCAGAGGCGCCACGCCGCGCCGTCTCCATCACGCTGGAGCTCGGTGCTTTGGCTCCTTCCCGTGTTTGGCCTGGTGGCCACCCTCAATTTCTGGTGGTCTCCGGACATTACCCAGGAGACGATTCTCAAGGATGGTTACGGGAAGAATCCCGCGCGCGGTAATACCATACTGCAGGAAATCACCGAGGGGGCATTGACCACCACCTGGATATTTGATGGCCCCGACAGCATCCAGGTGGGGTCGGGGCACGTTTCACTGGCAGTGACCTATAAAAAGGGCTGGTCAACCCAGGCCATCCAGGGGCATGTGCCTGTCCTTTTTTATCCCGGCCGAGAACTCCCTCGCGACTGCCTCGGAATCTGCCTGGGCTCCGGCCAGTCCTTTGGGGCCCTGCTGATGTACCTGCCTGAGGACGGCCGCCTGGACGTGGTCGACATCTCCGAGGAGATGATCAAGATCTCGCTGCGCAATTACCGTGAATATAACCACGGGCTTGGCGAGGACGACCGGGTCAGGGTGCACCTGGATGATGGGAGGCATTATGTTGACCGTGCGGCGCCCAGCTCCTATGACGTGATCTCCATGGAGCCGCCACCGCCTACGGCGGACGGGGTCTGCAGCCTCTACTCGCTGGAGTTTTACCAGGGGGTTCAGCGCATCCTGCGGCCGGGAGGCATCTTCATGCAGTGGCTTCCGCTCTACAGGATCACGCCGGGCGACACCCTTGGCATCGTGAAGACCCAGGCGGAGGTTTTTCCCTTCACCTTCATAGTGAAGGTCGGCCGTGATGACTTCATGGTGTTGAGTTTTCCCTCGCGGCCGACCTTCGAACAAGAGGAGCTTCGCGCCCGCTGTCGGACCTTCGCCGGCGAGAACAGGATCGCCGGCGCGCGCTGGACCTCTCTCTGCCGCCATGAAATGGCCAGTCCCGAGGGCGTACTCTCAACCGTGGTGATGGGGCCTGCAGAGATCAAGGCGCTCACCGGAGCGATGATCTACAGGGATGACACCCAGCAGCTGAGCTATTCCAGCGGGGACCGGGCCCTCCTGCGGCTCTATCGGGGCCCCGCGCTTTCACCGATAGCTTTCAGCGCCCTTCGCCTCAGTCCTTTCGTCACCCTCTCGAAGTATTTCAATCCTCCCCTGGATGCGGAGGCCATCGGCAAGCTGGAGAGCGAAAGAGCCCGTGCGCTGGCTTTCTTCCGGGTTCCTGACCCCGGCCAGGTTGCGGCCCTGCAGGCGGCCTACCGCGGCAGCGTGAACGCGGCGGAGCGGGTCCTGCACGCTCTCTCCCTCGCCGGGCTCTTTGATGCCGCCCTGCGCAAGGATGACGCCTTCGACTGGGTTGACCAGGCCCTCGCCAACCAGCCGGGGGTCGCGCAGGTGGGGCCCCGCAACAAGGTTCGCGCGATGGTGCGTAACCATATCGCGGTCTACACGGACGTAACCGAAAAGTGGATCCGGATCCTAGAGAAAAAATACGGCGCGGTCCCGCTGGTTTCCGTCATGCGGGCCGAGATAGAGAGCTACAGGAAGAGAGAGGCGAAGAAGAACGCGCGCTATCTTTTCCCCTGAGCGTAGTCCTCAATCAAAAGCCGTCGCGGCTTTTCTGTGATCGCCCAGCTTGTGGATGGTGTTGTAGATCTCCTGTGAAATCTTGGCGCCGTCGGCGCCGCTCAGCCGGTAGCGGATGAGCATCTGCATACAGGGCTTCATGTCTTCTATCTCGAGAAAGACCGAGCGGCCGTCCTTCGAAACCGTTGCCGACTTCACGGGGACCTTGTCACGCCCGATCTTTCCATCGGAGAGTTTATAGTCCTTTGAGCCATATTGCTGGCGCCAGCGGTAGTTCCATCGCTCGATGGAATAGCTCCCGACCTTCGCTGCCCGCTCTCGCTCCAGTGGGTCGGAAAAACGGAGGACCAGCCCTTTCTCTGTGGCGTACAGGTCGAGGGGCAGGTTGAGAGGCTTGCCCGTATGACGGATGCGATAGAGCCCCCCGGCCTGGGTCCTGTTGCCGGCCCAGCCGAAGAGTCCGCAGAGGTAGAGGTGTCCGTCGCCGGGATGGAACCGTCCACGCATGATGCCTGTGGGGAAGATCGGGATGTCGAGCTTGGTCGCGCCGCCCTGCAGCAGGCCGCCCACCTTCTCGTGAAGTATGTGAGAGATGGCGCCGGTCCCGTAGGACAGGGAGATCAGCCGTCCGCCCAGCGGGCCCCAGCTGCCCTTGGGTACCCAGAGCTGCTCGGCAGGTGAGCGGTCATAGCGCGGGTGTAGCCAGCAGAGGGGAGGGTCGTATGAGGTTGGCTTCTTGCCCCGGTGAAAGGACCACATGTAGCCATAGAAGCCGTCTTTTTTCACCCAGTTGATCCGGTTTGCCGGCGTCCAGTGTCCCTCCTGGTCGCTGGTGAAAAAAGTCCCGTCCGGATTTACGCAGAGGCCGTTGGGGGCGCGGAATCCATTGGCTATGATTTCGGTTTTCGAGCCATCCTTGCTGACGCGGATGATGCTGCCGTGCTGGGGAACCACGGAGTCTTTCGCGTGGCGACCGCCCTTGGTGTAGTAAAAGTTGCCCTGGGCATCGGTCTGGAGGTCCATGGCGAATTCGTGGAAATGCTCGGTGCACTCGGCGTCATTGTTGAAGTTCTCGTAGTGGTCCGTCTCGCCATCACCGTTGAGGTCCCTGAGAATCGTGATCTGGTCGCGGCCAAGGACATAGATGGTCTCATCGACAATCTTGAGCCCCAGTGGCTGGAAGAGTCCCGAGGCGATGCGTTGCCACGACAGCTTGCCCAGCTCTCCGCCAAGCCCTTCGATCAGCCAGACATCGCCCATCCAGGTGCAGGCCGCGGCGCGGCGGCCATCGGCGAAGAAATCGAAGCCGCCAAGGCGCATCCATGATTTCCAGGGGTTGTTCATGGGCACGGTGAGGATGTCGACGGCGAAGCCGCCCCTGTCCGCTCCCAGCTTGCATTCGGTTCGCAGTTTTTCTTTCCAGCGGGCAGGGCCTCCTTTTGTCAGGGGTGCGAGGTCTGAGGGCTGCGCGGCGGCATCGAGGCCGGCGGCGTATTTTTCGAGGTTCGCGGCCGGGCCTTTCCAGATCGAAAGCTTGAGCCGATCCCGGGCCTTGCCCGGGGCGGGCGAGAGCTTGAGGCGAAGCTGTGAAGCTTCGGGCTGCCAGCGGGCGGAGAGACCCTTGCCGCTGCTGGAGAGGCTCACGAGGGTGACCTCGCCGGAGTCATCGGCGGCGCCCGGCTTGCCCGCGAGGGTGGCGATTTCGTCGGCGCCGAGCTTTCGGCCGTAGAGGCGCAGCTCGTCGATGGAGCCATTGAAGCCGCTGGGATTGGGGAATTCGGGCGAGGTAAAGCCGGATCGCAGGATGTGTCCGCGGACGTCGGGGCCGGCCTCGAGCCTCCCCGCCCCATCGGCCTTTCCATCGACGTAGAAACGGATGGTGTTTCCGGAGGTCTGGAAGGTCATGGCGACATGATGCCATTTTCCATCGGTCACGCGCCGGTCGCCGGCAACCTGTCCTACCCAGCCAATGTCAAACCCCAGCCGGCCTTCTCGTATGAAGAAGGTTTTTCCCTGCTCTTCCCATTCCGGGCCGGTCTTTGCGAGGATGGTTCCCCCGCTGCGGGTCTTGACCCAGGCCGAGATGGAGTAGTCTCTTCCCCCGAGGTTAATTTTTCCACCATCGGGAATGTCGAGGCGGGAGCGGCCATCGAAGCGCAGGCCCTGCCCCTCGTAGCCTTTTTCCCGCCGGGCGCCATGGACGATGGCGGTCAGCGTTTTCCCGGCAAGATTGGCGACGGTCTTGCCGGTGCCGGAGTTGAAGCTCCAGCGCCCGAGGAGACCCTCGGTGATGTCCTTCGGGGCGGGTGGGGGCTCCTTGGCGGCCGTTTTGGGTTTTGCCCGTCGGCCCAGCAGAACGAGGGTCGAGCGGGCCGGGCCATCGCCCGTTTTGAGGCTGCCGCGTTCCAGGAGCGAGAGGGGCTCGCCACCCCGGGCGCAGGCAAGCAGGACCAGCTCCCGATCGGCATCCTCGATGTTGAGGGTGCGGCTCATCTCTTTGCCGCCGGCGATGTCGCGAAAGGAGGCCAGCTCGAGGAGGTTGGCGTTGCCGACGGAATAGGAGAGGATCACCTGGTCCTTGTTCAGGTAGAGCCCCTTGAAGTGGGCCCATTTTTTAGGGAGGGGGCCGTAGGGGAGCTCCCTGGGATCCTTGAACGAGCCATCCTCGGGCCGGGCCCAGCCTGGGGAGCGCGGGTTCAGGAAGACCGGATCTCCCTTGATCGTCGAGTGGGTTCCGTGTGAGCCGTCCCACGAGATATTGCGCATATTGAGGAGGCCGCCGGTCCAGCCGGCAGAGAAGCGCAGGAGGTCGGTGTCGAAGATCATCGTGGCGCTGTCAGCGGAGCCCGCGGCGGAGGACCAGTCGCCATCGACACGCAGGATGAGGCCCTTGTAGGTCAGGTTCCTGTCGGGACCGGGGGCCTCGACAGAGCCGGAGAAATAGGGGCCATAATTCATGTCGAGCCATTTTTTACCGGTCTGCGCTTCGGCGGGCAGACAAAGGCAGAACAGGCTGGAAACAAAGGCAGAAATGGACAGGATGCGCGTATTCATCATTAACCTCGTTGAAACGGACGGGATGGTTGAGCGCGCATTGTAGGCGATGGGGGGCGTTTGTGTGGGCGGATTTCAGCGCCGGGTTCCGGCTCTCCCTCTGCCGGCGGGTCGGCCCGGGCAGGGCATGGATATTGTCCATACCATCAGAATCGCAGGCCCTGTCGCACGTGCGCCGATTCTTAACGGGAAAAAGAAATCGAGGGCCACCCAGTCGCTGATTGCAACTTCGATGGCAATGTCGATATAACAAACCCTGTCGCAGCGCCGGTCGGTTTCCTCCAGGTCGCTGTCGAGCCCGGGCTTCGCAGCGCAGACGCGCTGGAAGAGTATGTTGCGGCTGTACGAACAGTCGAAGGGACTGGCGTCTTGTTTTGGCAGAGAAGGAGAACGGAATGAAGAAGCTACTACGGTTAGGGGGAGTCCTGGCGCTGGCTGGCTCCCTGGCTATCCAGCCGGGGTGTATGACAATCGATCATTTGCTGGACAGCAATCAGGAGGTTGCAATGTATGGGGGCACCGCAGCCTCCATTCGTGAAATCGAAGATAAAAACACGAGCTGGTTCGGTGTGTTGTGCCGTTTGATCGATCTGCCCTTCTCGGTCGCTGCCGATACGCTTATACTCCCGGTCACGTACTGGTAGGGTTGAAGCGCCGGGATCCGCGCCCGTGCTTTAATTTACAGGCGCCGGATGCGGATATTTCGGTAGTGGCATTCCGCGGGGGCCCCGCCGTGGATTTGCAGGCCCAGGCGCCCGGACGGCTTGACCGATGGGTCGGTCTCGGTAAAGTCGACCGTTTGAAAGTCGTTGACCCAGATTTGCACTCGGGCCCCGATGGCCAGGACCCTCAGACGATTCCACCCTCCGGGGTCGACGGCCTTTCGCAGCGGCTCCTGCTCCGGCTCGTCGAGCATTCGTCTGCGGCGTGATTCATCGTAGAGAAGGCCCCAGATCAATCCCGCGCTCCAGTCACCGATGTCGCATTGGTAGCCGATCATCTCATGGCTGTCCGGGATTCTTTCGCTGCGGAACTGAACACCGGCGTTGTGGCCGGTGCCAGCCAGGCGCGCCTCGAAGCGAAGGTCGAAATCACCGAAGGACTCCGTGGATGCGAGGAACTCGTTGTGGGGGATAGGGGCATCGAGCCGCCCGGCGATGATGGAGTTGTTTTCGACCCGGAAAAAGCGAGGGCCGCCTTCCCAGCCGTCGAGGGTTTTTCCATCAAAGAGGGGCTCAAAGTTCGGTGGCTCCGCAGGCGTTGGCAGCAGGTCGCAGGAGGCCGTGGCGACGGCGAAAAGAAGCAGCAAGAACAGTCGCATCATATTCGAGGCCCTTTTTTAAGATAGAGGAGCTGGCTGCCGCTGGACACTCCCCGATTTCAGGGGAAGACCCATCCCTCTGTTTCATCGTAGCGCAGCTGGTTGCGCTCGACTTTTTCCTGGGCCCCCACGCTGAGGCGGATCCAGGGAATGTACTTGAGCCGTGGGATCCCGATGGGCTCACCGGTGGCCTCGCAAATGCCGTAGGACCCGTCTTTAATCTTGGCGAGGGCGGCATCAATCTCCTGGAGTTCCTTGGCGCCGGTCTCCGCGAGGCGCAGCGAGATGTCGGCGGTCTGGGCGTTGTTGGCCTGGTCCGCCTCATCCCCACCCGCGGTCGTACGGTTTTCGTGGGTTCCGATATGTTCAGACTCGAGAGCCCCGAGCGTTCCGGCCAGATCCTCCCTGCGCAGGAGGAGCTTTTCACGGATGGCAAGGAGAGAGCTTTTTTTAATTCTTTTTGAGAGAGGGGGGAGCCTCTCGAGGGCTTCCTCGACGATGCTTTTTTCTTTGGGTAGCGCCTTCGCTTCCGGGGCGGCTTTCTCGACGGGCGCTTTTTTCTTCGCCGCGGTTTTCTTTTTGGCGGGAGTTTTTTTCTTCGCTGCGGTTTTCTTTTTGGCGGGTGACATATCGCTCGCTCCTGGAGCCTGTCCGGTTACATCGTTTTTTCAGGGGCGTAATATCGTGCGCAAGTGAACCTGAAGGTGCCCTGAAATTCGCGTCGGAGTTTACGAACCCGTCATTGCAGCGTCAAGGAAAAATAACCACCAGGATTCTCACCGTTCCGGGGAAAGTAATTACAAGAATGAACTACACACGATCGAGGGTGAGGTTGGACTCACTGGTTATCGGGAAGCCGTAGCTGCGAAGGGCCTCTGTTGGCCTCCCTGGGGCATTTCCGGCGGGTGATGGTGGTTTCCGGTGGGGCCTACGGTCTTCCGGCGGGCCCGGGCACTTCAACCGGTCGTTTTCCTGGGCAGGGGCCTTCTACTGTGATGTTGACCCCGGCTCCAGCAGCCGAGCAGGCGTTTCCATAGGTTTGTCCATCACAGCCGCAGACCGGATCGAAATTCAGGGGGCAGACCACCGGTTGTACCCGGCATTCGCCGACACCATCGCAGTTTTCCGGGGCCTTGGCGCAGTAGCTTCCGACATCGCAGTCCCGGTTTGTCCGACAGCCATCTTCGGGGGGTTCATCTTCGCAGGTTCCGACGTAATCGATGGTGGCTCCTCGAGAGGCGGCGACGCAGGCGTTCGAATAGGTCACACCGTCACAGCCACAGACCGGGCGGAACTCCCTGGTGCAGGCCTGGGGCCGAACTTCGCACGTTCCTGCCCTGTCGCAGTCGCCCGGGTCCCTGGCGCAATAGCTGTTTCGGTTACAGTCGGCATTGCTGGCGCAGTCACCTTCGTTGCCGCCGCCTTCACATGGCCCCGGGGAGGAGATGCTGGCTCCGGCGGCGTAGGCCTCACAGCGATTGCCGTAGGTCACGCCATCACAGCCGCAGACAGGATCGAAGATGTCGGGGCAGACATCCGGCAATGGCCGGCAAGTACCCTCTCCCTCGCAGTCGCCCGGGGGTTTTGAGCAGAAGGTTCCCCTCGGGCAGTCGTCGCATTCTTCCCGCGGCGGATCGGCTTCGCATTCACCGACATAGTCGATGCTGATGCCGTTAGAGGCGGCGACGCAGGCGTTTGGATAGGTCTCGCCGTCACAACCGCAGACCGGGTCCAGGATTCGCGGACAGGGCCCGGGACGCGCAACGCACTCTCCTACTTCGTCGCAGTCCCCTTCTTCGGTGTGGCAATAGGTTCCCCTCGGGCAGTCGAGATTGCCGCCACAGTCTTCCACCGGGCCCGGGCCGTCTTCGCATTCGCCGACATGGTCGACGCTGGCGCCGCGCGAGGCGGCGACACAGGCGTTCGAATAGGTTTGGCCGTCACAGCCGCAGACCGGGTCGAAAACCGCGAGACAGATCTCGGGTCGTTCAACACAGGCGCCGACCTCGTCGCACTCCCCGTCCTCGGTCGAACAGAAGAAGCCGACCTCGCAGTCGTCGTTGCTGGCGCATTCTCCCGGCCCCGGCTCTGTCTCGCAGGAGCCCATGTGATCGATGTTGGCCCCTGCGGCGGCGGCCATACACGGATTGGAGTAGGTTTCGCCATCGCAGCCGCAGACCGGGTTCAGCTCCCTGGTACACATCTCCGGAAGTTCGGTGCAGACACCGGGACCGTCACAATTGCCGATCTCCTTGGCGCAATAGTATCCGGGAGGACAGCAGTCTCCGTCTTCACAGACCTCTCCGGCCTCTATTCCGCCGGGACAGCCATCATAGGCCTGGCAATCGAGCACGTCCTTGGTCGGGTCGGTACCGCATTTGCCCGGGCCCGGAGACGGGGGGACATTTCCGCCGACAAAGAGATATTGAAAGATGAAGATCGGGTCGGCGATATCCATGGTGCCGTCATCGTTGGTGTCAGCCGCGTCCATGCAGCCGGGCAGGCCGCCTCCCTGGAAAAGCGCCGCGAGCAGGACGACCCCGTCGGTTATGTCCACGGTGCCGTCGGCGTTGCCATCGCCCCGGCGAAAGGTGGTTTCACAGGCGGGACCCGCGGGAAAAACTGCGATGGGTTCGCCGAGAGCGTCGCCTTCTTCACGGGTGAACGGCCGGGTTCGCGTGCAGGAGTTGGTCGCCAGGTCGGCGAGCTCCTCGGCCGTATCAAAGGCGTAAACGGCATAATCCTCGCCGACGACAAACCCGACGCCACAGGCCGCGCTGGAGCTTGCGGTCGTCACGGTCAGCTCCGAAGCCGCGGTGCCCTTCCAGACGGCGTGAACATCGAGGGTGACGAGATGATCGAAGCCGTCATCCTCGACGGCGATCGAAACCACCGTGCCGTGAAATACGGAAGCGGCCTCAGCAAGGGCCTCCAGCGGCGGCGGCGGGGGAGCGACGCACCTGCAGGCGTGCAGGGAGTTGGACTGGGCTCCTGTAATGGAGGCAGAGAGGAGAACAACCAGTGCCAGGGCATTTCGGCCCCGCTTTGAGCGATATTCCATGGATAGACTTTCCTTTTAGAGGTTTCCAATCGCTTTACTGTCGCAGGGTGCCCCACTCCGGCGCCGATCCAGAGCCAGCGCCACGGGGGAGACCCGCCGCACGATGCACACAAACCCGATGTACCGAGTGTAGGGGTACGCTGCCCCCCTGTCAAATAAGAGGCTGGCGAGTTGGTGCGGTCTCCGGCAGGAGAGCGGTTTGTAGCGGTACATCCTGATGGTAGTATGACCGGCCATGAAAAATCAGAACACCCTTGCGGCCTGTACCAGGTACGGTCTTCTTCTCATCGGCATCCTGGCCGCGGCTGAGCTCCCGGCGCGAACCAATATTGTCCTCATCCTCTGCGATGACATGGGCTATTCCGACATAGGCTGCTATGGAGGCGAGGTTCGTACGCCCAACATCGACCGCCTGGCGAAGGAGGGTCTGCGCTTCACCCAATTCTACAATTGCGCCAAGTGCAATACGACCCGGGCGTCCATTCTCACCGGGCTGCATCCGCGTTTTCGCGCCGGGCTCACCCGCGACATGGTGACCATCGGTGAGGTGCTGGGCGAGGCAGGCTACCGCTGCGCCCTCAGCGGGAAGTGGCATCTCGGCCGCGGCAAGGACCAGCATCCCATGGAGCGCGGCTTCGAGCGCTATTGGGGTCTGCTCGACGGCTGCTGCAATTTCTTCAATCCCGTCCAGCGGGATCCGGCCTTCAAGGGTGCCAGGGTCCGGGTCCTCGGGGATGGGAGGAAGCCCCTGAAGAGCTTTCCTGATGATTTCTACATGACGGACGCGATCACCGATCACGCCGTCAATTCCATCAGGGACTTCGCCCGTGGCGATGCCCCCTTTCTCGTTCACGTGTGTTACACGGCACCGCATTACCCGCTCCACGCCAAGCCGGAGGACATCGCCCGCTACAAGGACCGCTATCTCGGCGGCTGGGACGAGCTTCGCGACGAGCGCCATGCTCGTATGGTCAGCATGGGGCTGATCGATCCGAAATGGAAAAGACCCGGACGCGAGTCGCGGGTCGGGCCCTGGGAAAAGGAGAAGCACAAGGAGTGGCAGGCGCTTCGCATGGCGGTGTACGCCGCGATGATCGATTCGATGGACCAGGGCATCGGGCGGATTCTGAAGGCTCTCGATGATTCGGGAGTCGCCGAAGAGACCCTGGTGCTGTTTCTCTCTGACAATGGCGGCTGCAGTGAACAATTCTCCGGTGACAAGCCGGCCAGTCCTCCGGGCCCGAAGGAAAACTACACGACCTGCGGTCCGGCCTGGGCCTGGGCTCAGAACACACCCTTCCGGCGCTACAAGGCGTGGACCCAGGAGGGGGGTATCTCGACACCTCTCATCGCGCGCTGGCCGGGGAAAATCAAGGCCGGGACGCTTACGGCGGAGGTGGGCCACATTATCGATTTCCTTCCGACCTTTGCCGAGATCGCAGGAGGGAGCTACCCGGCGGAATACAAGGGCAGAAGCATTCTTGCGCTGGAGGGGATCAGTCTCCTGCCGGTATTGAAGGGCGGCGTTCGCAAGGGACATGACGTGCTCTGCTGGTATTGGGGAGGCAGTCACGCGGCCCGGCAGGGCTCCTGGAAGCTGGTTTGGGAAAAAACCGAAAAGAGATGGGCCCTCTATGACCTGGAAAAAGACCGCACCGAGACAAACGACCTGTCCGGGCAGCATCCGGAAAAGGTCGAGCTCCTGAAAAAGGCCTACCAGGAGTGGCGCAGGCGCACAGGCGCCCCGGAGCCCAAGGGCCCGAAAAAGAAGGCGGGGAAGAAATGAGAAGCCTGACGTCCGGGAGGCGCGCCCGCCGGTGTGCGGCAAAGCTCCTCCTCCTCGCCGTGGTCCCTTTTTTCGCTCCGGTGACGGCAGTCGCGGAGCTGACCCGGATTGAGCTCACGAAGCGCGAGCCCTGGTCCGGGGGCCGGGAGTTCGGAGAAAGAGGCGCCTATCAAAGGCTGCGGGGCAAGGCCTGGTTCGAGGTTGATCCCGGCGCTCCGGCGAACCGGACGGTGGTGGACCTGGCGCTGGCGCCGAAGAATAAGGCGGGAAGGGTTGAGTTCGCCGCGGATGTGGAAATCATCGCTCCGGCTGACCTCTCGAGGTCCAGCGGTGCGATCTTCTACGATGTCAACAACCGGGGACATCCCACCTGTCTTGGGACGATCTCTTCCGGCGGCGATCAGTTTCTCATGCGCGAGGGCTTCATTCTCGTTTTCAGCGGCTGGATAGCCGAGCTTCTTCCTGATGGGAAGAAGCTGGTGCTCGAGGCGCCGGTTGCCAGCGACCGGGGCAAGGCGATCAGGGGGTTGGTGCGGGCGGAAATCGTGGTAAGCCAGAAGACGGCCAGGAGTTCCCTTTCCGGGAACTCGGGTCATGGCAGCTATGAGCCGACGGCGAGGGGAGAAAAGGAGGCGATTCTCACCAGGCGTCTTCGGGAGAAGGATGCGCGGGTCGTGGTGGCGCGCTCGAGCTGGAAGCTCGAGAAGAGCTGGCCGGTCTTCCAGGATGCGAAAAGCGCGTTGCCGAAGATCGAGCTGGTGCTCGAAGGCGGCTTCGATCCAGGTGTTATCTATGAGCTGGTCTACGAGGCGAAGAACCCCGTGGTCCAGGGTCTCGGGATGGCGGGGATCCGCGATCTCATCTCCTATCTGAAGCATTCCAGGGATCGGGGCAATCCGCTGTTGCTGGCCTCAGGCTCTCCCGCGGCCCGTTACGCCTACGGATTCGGGACATCGCAGAGCGGGCGCCTGCTGCGGATGCTCCTCTACGATGGCTTCAACGCGGATGAGAAGGGCCGCAAGGTATTCGACGCGGTGATGCCCCATGTCGCCGGCGGCGGGCTGGGATTTTTCAATCACCGCTTCGCCTCTCCAACCCGTTACAGCACCCAGCATGAGAGCCACCTCTATCCCACCGACTATTTCCCCTTTTCCTATGGCGAACAGAAGGACCATCTCAGTGGCAGAACGGATGGAATTCTGCGCCGCGCCCGCGCGGCGGGTGTCGTGCCGAGGGTGCTGCACACGCAGTCCTCATCGGAATACTGGCATCGAAGCGCCTCCCTGGTCCATACCGATACGACCGGAGGCAAAGATGTCGCATTGCCTTCGGAGGTGCGCATCTATACCTTCGGCGGGTCACAGCACGGACCGGGCAACGGCATGCCCCGGCCGCGGTCGCGGGGTCAACTGCCGTCAAATCCGATAAATTTCAGGCCCCTGTTGCGGGCGCTGGTGAAGGCCATGGATGCCTGGGTCCGCGATGGTACTGAGCCACCGCCGAGCGCCTATCCAACGATCGCCTCGGGCTCCCTGGTGCCCTGGGAAGCCGCCGAGAGCGGCTGGACTCCTCTGCCGGGCGTCGCCTATCCGAAGGTGATCCAGCAGCCTGCGCTGCTTGACCGGGGCCCGCATTTTACCGCGGAGCGAAGGACCACCGTCCAGCCGCCGCGTGTGGGCGCGGCCTACAAGGTCCTGGTTCCCGGCTACGGCAGCGACAACAATGAAAAGGGCTGCCTGTTATTGCCGTCCGTCGCGGTGCCGGTGGCGACCCTTACCAGCTGGAACCTGCGCGACAAATCAATCGGCGCTCCAGGGGAGCTGTTGAGCCTTCAGGGCGGCCATATCCCGCTCCTTCGTGACAGGAACGCGAGGACGGCGGCGAAGGACCCCCGTCTCTCCCTGCTGGAGCGCTACAGGGGCTTCGAACTCTATCTAGAGCAATACCTCGCCTGGGCCCGCAAGCTGGTCAAGGAGCGGTATCTTCTCGAAGAGGACCTTCCCTCGATCGACAAGGGGTCCTGGGACAGGGAGAAGCTCTTTGAGTGATCGCCCACGCGATCAGAAGCCGAGCCCCTTGGTGTTGAGCTTGATCCGGCAGAAGAACATGTCGGCTGTCATGTAGAGGACCGAGCCGTCATCGCCAAAGCCGCAGTTGGCGGTTTTCTGGCCGGTCTCGATAGTTCCCAGGTGGGTTCCATCCGGGGCGAAGACCAGCACTCCGCCCGGTCCGGTGGCGAAGATGTTGCCTTTCTGGTCTACCTTGAGGCCGTCGGGCAGTCCGGGGCGACCTTCCTTGAACCATGCGGTCGAGTCAAAGAAGATCTTGCCGTTGGCGATGGAGCCATCGTCCTGTACGTCGTAGACCATCCAGATGGCCTTCTCCGTATCGGAGCTCGCCACGTAGAGCTTCTTTTCATCGGGAGAGAAGCCGATGCCGTTGGGCCGGGTCACGTCTTTTGTCAGGAGGATCGGATCGCTGGCGCCCTTGGGCAGGCGGTAGACCCCCTGGAAATCGAGCTCCTTGGCAGGGTCGTCCATACGCTTTTCGAGGCCGTAGGGTGGATCGGTGAAGTACAGGTCGCCATTTGAGTGGAAGATCGCGTCGTTGGGACTGTTGAGGCGCTTGCCGCCGTAATGAGTCGCCAGCGGCTCGAAGCTCCAGTCTTTTCGAAGGCGGGAGACCCTGCGATCGCCATGCTGGCAGAGAACCAGGTTCCCGGCAGGGTCAAGCAAGAGGCCGTTGGAGCCGGTCTCGCCGCCGCGGGCCTTCTTCCCGGTATAGCCGGCCGGCCGCAGGTAGATGCTGAGCCCCTCTCCATCCTTCCATCGCATCACCCGGTTGTTGGGGATGTCGGAGAAGAGAACGGCTTTCTCTTTCGGTAACCACACGGGCCCCTCGCT